>JGI20166J26741_11074447_pt1 | contig 14443 bp, 10 predicted proteins | sample TergutCu122P5_FD_26741 | JGI IMG/M metagenome (IMG submission 26741)
ACCACTACGAGCCGGAGTCAAAACGGCAGTCCATGGAGTGGCGACATGTGAATTCCCCATCGAAGAAAAAGGTCAAGACGCTGCCCTCAGCGGGTAAAGTTATGTGCACTGTCTTTTGGGATAGGAAAGGGGTGATCCTTCTGGATTTCCTTGAACCCAGACAAACCATAAACTCTGACAGCTACATCGCGACGCTGACTAAGCTGAAGGCTCGAATTTCCAGAGTCAGGCCAGAGAAGAAGACAACCTTTCTCTTGCAACATGACAACAACCAGGCCCCATACCAGTTTGAAGACCGTGGAGCACATTGCCAATCTTGGGTGGACTGTATTACCATACCCACCGTATAGTCCAGATTTGGCCCTATCTGACTTCCATCTGTTCGGGCTGATGAAAGATGGACTGCGTGGACAACATTTTCCTAGCAATGACGCCATCGTACGAGCTGTGAAACAGTGGGCCAACTCCGCTGGTGCAGATTTTTATGAGTGCGGCATGCAGGCTCTTGTTCATCGCTGGCGAAAGTGCATAGCCAATGGTGGTAACTATGTCAAAAAATAGTGTTTGGTAGCTAAGAATTTTCTCTATAAAATAGTGTTATTGTGCTCTTTGTATCTATTGTAGTTTCCATGGAAATAAATAGGAGGCATTACTTTCGGAGCGGCCTACGTACATCTCCTGTACATTCTGTGGTCTTGTTTGGTTTGAGAAGCATGTTATGCATATTAAATCTAATATTTTGTTTACTGTCATTACCAAAATAATTTTCCCTGTTTTTTATCTTCAGATCACCAGAGCTGGCTCACTCTGTTGGGATACAATTTACAAAACTTGGCACCACAACTGTATCCAGATAGACTTCCAGGAGGAGGACTGCCTCTCACTCCACCTGGACTTTGGGGTTCAAAGGAACAAATGCCGTATGTCATGTCAGCACACTCTTCTATCCAGCTTCATAAAGACACTGCTTCAGCATTTGGTGTCGCATCTGGCTTCTTGGCTCACCTTGCTGAACGCCGCCCTGGAGATGCGTCAACTTTGTCATCGCCGCCACACTCAGCTGTGAAAAAAGACACCTGGCCACCTGAAGACTTCCCAGCAACAAACCCTGCATCAGTATTTCAGTTCAGACGTTTGGGAGCTGCTTGTGATCCACCATTTGGCAGAGGAATTTTGGTGTCACGAACTCCTGATAGCAGGGCAGTCATTAGCAGTGTTCCTGCAGCCAACCCGATCTACCGTGATGTCTTCACATCTGTCTTCAATCAGTCTTATCTCTTGCCATTTACCCTTTTTCACAATGGACAGCAAGATGTGTTTTTCTTTGTGAAGGAAGATACATGGCGAGCTTTGGAAGATCGTGGTCAGTTGAAGCGTTTGGGAGGGGATATTAATACAACGTTTCATGAGAGAGAAGCAGCCTCAGGAGAGACACCAGTTGGAACAGGAGGGAAAGTGGCGGACCTGAAACTACATGGAGCTGGAGCTGTGGTAAACCTGCGGTATGGAACGACACCTGAACGTGAGAAGCAGAGACTGTTGCATCATGCCAAGATAATTGCTGTTCGAAAAGCCTGGCATAGAGAGAAGGAAGCTTTGAAGAATGGATTTGCTGGCTCTGTTGACTGGTCTCCGACAGAAATGGATGAGATTCAGAGGGTTGGTTATGCCTCATCCTATGATGGTGAATATGTCCATGATGTGAGAAAATATCCAGAGCTAGCTGAGGACCCATTCAATATCCGCTTTGTCAAAAAGTCAGCCATTTCTGCAACCACACAAGATTCAGCTGGTCGACGCAGAAGGAGGAAGAGAGCAACCAAAACACATGACCAGGATAGCAAGCTTCAAATTGCTGCTGACTCAGATGAAACTCATCAATTTTCTCAGTTCTTCCAGCATACAATGAGAGACACATCAGCCTCATCAATGAATTCTGCCAGTGGCAAGAACTTGATGTCACTAGAGTTTCCTGTCATTGTTCATTCAACAAGACAAACGTGTCATAATAACAAACACTGGTGGCTACCCTGGACACACGTTAGTCCATCATGCTAAAAAAAAAAAAAAAAAGCAGCCCTAGCACAAAATATTTTCACCAGAGACTTATTTCTGTTATGAACTTTGACAGCTGGAAAAGAATGTATCTATTCCAGCCGTTTTAATATGCACATCAATGGATGGGACTTTCCAAGAAGTGAGAGAAATATGCATCCATAATGATCAGATTCATTTTGTGAATTTCCTGATAAATGGTTTGAATTATCTGATGAAGACTGAGTATCATAGGAAATATTAAATATTTGAAAACCAATTGGGATATGTCTAATTTGAAATGAACAAGAATTAACTTCAAAGTCAAGTAACTCACAGCATTTTACTAAAAGAATGAGCAGAGAAATAAGTGTGTGCCAAGAAATGCACTGTTGATTGCATTCTGAAATGTGAGAGACAAATTAACTATAGACATGTAACATACTGCGTCTGACATCTGTGGGCGTACTTTAAGGGGCAAAGTCCTAAATTTGAGGTACTGTTGTCGCTGGTGGTAGGAAGGATAGCTTTAAGTTTTGTATAAAGCTTTTATTACTGACCAGACTTCAGCCACTGCATGTGATTATCAGATGCTGGCAGCCTGAAGGAGTTGTGAATGTGACAAGCAACAAGTAGCTGTTAACACTTCTAGCTAGTCTGGTAACAAGTTACCTTTGCCATAAGTCTATTACGATTACCTCTTTCAAAAACATTTTATTTGGAGCTTACCCATAACTATGACAATTAAAATGTGGGACTGTGTATGCTTGAGGTAAGTTATTTCCAGGGTTAATTTTTGCTGGGAAATTGGTATTGTCAAGATCGTTATGGTATGTTGCAAGAGAAGGAGCAAAAGTTTGATGAAAGAAATTTGTGTCAGTGTTCTTGAAAGGGGTAATATTCAAAGATGCCAAAGAGGAAAGGGGAAAAACTACCACAAAATTATTTTAATGTTTGTGTGCCAAATCTGATGCACACACAAGGGGGAACCCAAAGATTTTGCATTGAAGAGAAGGAGTGCTGTAAATATATTTATATGGATCTTTAACATTGCCAGCTGCTGGGCTTTAATTCAAAGAAGGGTTCACACTGTGGTCCATGCAATGTTGTAATAATTGAAAGAATATACGGTGCGTTATTTTTGTGTTTCACATTACCCAGAGGGAAATGTCCAAAGAGAATGGAATTTTGTGGCTGGATTAATCATAAATATTATGTGTCTGTAATTATATTTATATATTTTTATTATACCAGACATGAAGCAGTGTTTAATAATGTATTTATGGGACTGTCTGTCATGTACTGAAACATGGTTTCATTTTTAATGTTGTGTTACTTGAGGTAAAACAAACCCAAAAAGAAAAAAAAAAACTAAGTCGTCGTCTGATGAACGCTCACTGAAAGCGTATAGCTGTTGATTAACAACACATTGCCTAAGTTGTGTATGTGTTTTGATATGTTTCATTGGAAATGGTAATGTAAAACACTGATCTGACCTATTTTTCAAACAATGCCAATTATGGAAAGCAAGAGAGCAGATACTGTGTATGCACGTGTACAAATGTTGAGCATAGTCGTGGGTCATCCCCTTGCCCATAACAGTCATTACTGGGGAAAATGCATAAATTTGTAAGCTTTAGTTACAAAATTTAAGGGGCTTCTCTTTGTTAACAGCATGGATAAGTGTCAGGGTTGTGTAGTTTTACCTATAATTTTTTGTATTGCCTGTTTTCTGTTAGCAGGTGGCAGCTTGGTACATATATTGTATTTATGTGTACAAACTATATTCCTGAGAGTCTGAAATACTCTAAAATGTTTGGCTTTTATGGATTATTGAATTATGCACTGATCAATGGCCTTTGGAAATACAGCGAAATGTAATCAATTAGGTATATGATTTTCCTCTAAAATGATCATAATGCAAACAAGCTAACATCAAGCACTCCACATTGTTCCTATATTGTTAAGCATGTAGTGTGGGCTACCATACAACTGTCTCCAAATATGAAAATTATCAATGTGTTGAGCACAGTAGGAGGGTTTTGGGTTTCTCTGGAGAAGCCTATTAAATATTGCAGCCAATATTTGAAATAGTCTTAATCCTTGGCATCAAAAATGGACAATTGTCAAATTGTTTTGTGGTATAAAGTAATATATTTCTAACAGAGAGCTTTCTGGAATTACAATATAATAATTTGCAGTTTTAATGCATTTGGAATAGCAATGATTAAGTTTCTTAATGACACTGATAACAAGATTTTTTTTTTTAATTCCAGCTTCCCACCCTGTATAAGTAATGATGTACTGAGTTAATATTGTACAATACTTATTTATTTCGGATTTAACATAAACAGGCATGGAGGATATGGAAACGTGCATTACCGTGAGAATTTAAAAACACATAAAAAGCTGTTGAAATTAATTAGACCTCTATTTTGTTACATACAGACCTTAGTGGCCATTTGAGAAAATCATTGAAGTTCTATTCAAAGTGTATGTCAAGTAAGGGTTTTACTAGATACGTGTAACCACGATCACAATTGGCCAAAAACAGTCTTTACTGTGGACCCCCAAGATACCAAGTATCAAAATCCACTGTGTATATTCAGACGAAAAAAAGTGGACAGGCAGATGTGTGTGAAACTTTGTCACTCAGGGAAGAATTTCAGCTGAGGGTGTGTGGAGAGTAGGGTATTGAGCTATATATTTGGAGCTGAGAGGGAGGAAATAATAGGAGACTGTATAAAATTGCATAATGATGAGGTTCATGATTTATGCTCCTCACCAACTAATATTTGGGTGATCAAATGGAGGAGGATGAGATGAGCTGAGCATGTAGCATATGTGGATTCAAAAAGCTGAAGTAATGAGACCACTTTGACAATCCAAGTGTAGATAGGAAGATAAAATTAAAATGGATCTTAAAGACTTAAGGTGGAAAGTTAACTGGATTCATATGGATGGGTTATGGAAGTGTTGTGAGATGGTTGGTGTGTACACAGTAATGAACCTAAGGTTTTCTTGACATGTGGGGAATTTCTTGACTGGCTGAGAGTGATTGTTAGCTGCTCAAGAATAACTCTGATGCATAGAGTTAGATGGACAAATTATAAATTGCCACTGTGTGTTCATTTTAAAAAGTGTGAGCCAAGAAAGCACAATTCATACATTGGTAGGCATTAGGCATTCATGTTTCAATAAGTTTATGCAAATACATTCTCAGCTTCAGTTTTTAAAGACCACATACGCCCATGCCATGGTTCAGCGCTATAGTCGTCGTCACCATAGCGACTTTGGTTCAGTCCTGGGTTAGTCTGCGTGCAATTTGTGATGAGTAGAGTGGCACTCCAGATATTTCAGTTCTCAGTAATTGATGGTGCTGTTAAATAGTACATGCAAAAATCACAGAGCGTACAGAGGGCCTAGGGTGTCTTAGTCAGTATAGTGACTACGCTGTGAGCTAGATGACTGAGGAATTGTAGTTTATTTACCATTATAAGCAAGAGATTTTTTTCTTCTCAAAAGTGTCCAGACTGGCCTGGGCATGAAGTTCACCAGTCACTTTTTCTAGCTCCGAGTTTCATAATCTGTGACATACCTCCATACCCACATATGACATAGGAACAGCTGTACCTTGCACTTTATATTGCAGTGATGAAATTCCAAATGGTAATTAGTAAGTTACTAATTGTAACCATGTTTATCAGATACATCCCACCCAAGGACATTGGTAATCCAGCATGTGACAAAGGGCTGTTCTCAGTGTCCAGCAGTCATACCGTTGAGATTATGTAACATTTTCTGTTAGATGAATAGTTTTTATTCATCACACAACAATTTTTCCTGGTCAGTACATTTATTAGAGCATATCACTATAAAACAAATATATGCTTTGGAAGCTGGAATGAAAGTGTTGTTCTGAAGGCTTATCATTGCAACTTTCATATGTTAACAGAACATTTTGTTGAAATTCTACCTTCAAGTTTGTTTATAGAGAATGTCCAGAAATATGCACCAGCTGACTATACCTCATGACTTCTCCATGAACGTTGAGATAAAAATGTCTGAATAAAACTGTGACTGACATAACTTTCATGGAAGATGAGATTAAAGTTGAATGAGATGTGGTTAAATGGTGTTTGTGATTAAGTTTTCTGTGACAATTATGTATTTATCAAAGTTTAATGAAGACCTATTTTTTCTCGGCGTTTTTTAAGGAGTCACGCGGTGGAGCTCTTAAGTGTGAAATTCTAGACATTATCCAAATGAGAGATTAAAATGCAAACAGGGTAGAGACTATGGCAAGCAAGGATTCACTCCAAAAGATAGAATTTAATGCTCATATGATGTGTGTGTACATGTATGAATGTATGAACTGATATGTAAGCGTATGTATTGTGTTAAATAACTGTCTTCACTGTAAAAAGATTTAATTTTATTTGTTATTATTTTTGAGAATAGTAATTAATTTTCTTTGTCCATTGCTTCAGTCACATCAGCACCTTGGTATATCTGCCTCATCACAATATGCTATGCGATGGGTCCTTCCTGTACTGTAATTTTGATATTATTGACCCAAGACATAAATAGAATTTTGTAATTATGTATCTTAAGATGTTACAGGCAGTGAACAAAATACATTCTCTGTGGAAAATAAATACTGTGTGACATAATGGCTGGCTTGATTTATCCAGATAATCTGTGCTTAATTTCTGAGGTAAGAGAAGTTGAATTATTATTCAGGAAGAAAGAAATTTAAGTGGACAAAATCACATGTTACTCTTCAGAAAGAAAGGCTGTTTGCTAAAGCTTTACATGCCCAGAAATTTTTCAGTACAGATGAGATATTTGGTCTCCATACAGTGTTGTGCTATAAGTACTAACCTCAAAATGAAACGTCCTGACCAGCATATATTTATAAATAAGCAAGCCTCAAAATGCTGTCATTGTTTGACATATATTGGACAGCTAAAATATATTAATAGATCTACAATTGGCACATTTAAATTGGTCTATGAGACTAACATATTTCATGATAATCTTTATTTTTAGTTAATCTTCATATAGGTGACACACACACACACACTCAGAGCCATGGAATACTAATAAACTGATGAATATCATATAAATTTAAGCCTGTAAGTTTTCTTGTCATATGCCAGTTTTAGTTTCACTAAGTGCATAGTTCTCTTTTCATTTTAACACAACTATGATACAGAACTGCAGATTGTTAATACATCAGAACTGGAATTAAAATGGCATCAGTAATTCAGAAGTCATTACACTTCCCTCCTTGGAATCTTGAAGTAACTGTGTAGTTTTGGAGAAAGAATGGTTCCTAGGTTGTGTTCTAAATAACATAACCTCTAAGTTGATTGACTGAAATTAAGCACCAAAATACCATAATTGTACTTTGTTCATTAACTGTGACATAAACTTACCTAATACACAAAAGATAACCCATGTCTCTCCTGTTTCCCTTTTCCTATCAGGGACCTAACAGAGAACACCCAGTGACATTACAAAATATACTCCATATGATTGCCAATTAGTATGGTTACAATGGTTATTAAAGGGTCATGCAAGTATTCCAGTATGGTCTGTGCATGCAGTTCTACATGAGCCACTCTTTGGACTTGAAAACTGTCTTACATGCATGGAAATAACACTTCTCACAATCATCATCCTTTTTTTATCTTTTTGTGGAGGTCATCCTGTTGTGTTATAGAACTGAAAGACAACAATAAATTTATTTGTTTCAGTCCAACACAACAATATTTTATTTAACTTACTGGCTACTAGTTTTGGTCATTAGACCTTCATCAGGCCATCCATACATAAAATTTAAAACAGGTTACATGTAGTGCACATTAAATTCAATTTCACATGGGATCCCATAAAACTTACACCAGTATTTAAAAATCTGTTAAAACAGTGAATTTATATTGCATATGATCTAATAAGATTGGTTTGAAGCTTTGAAATGAACTTGAATTTAAAATTGTTACATAATAATATAGCACTTAGTTTGGACTGTGTTAAAATTACAATGTGTGTGTGTGTGTGTATATATATATATATATAGTGTCTTTAGTCACAAAGTATGGTATATGCTGCTAGGCACATAGTTAATATTTTTATTCAATATATTCTGAGTACTGGGTGGTGCTAGTTGATCGTGTGTATAATTGTTCCATGTCTCCTTATGACAATGGATATCTATTGTAATTTCAGTGTAAAATTGTTATAAGATAGCAAACATGAGTTTTTGCGTTGTATTGGGATGTCTCAGCATATGCATGTGTGCGTCTAGCGTAGCCGGTTGTGGAATCTGTGGCAAATAAAATCTCATCAACTGTCATTCAGTGTTTTGGGAGTCATGCAGGAGGCTGGAGCATCTGGTTCACAAGATAAGATTGTCCTGATCATTGCAATTTGAAGGATCAGAATGGTCAAAGGACCTCAGAAATTCTATGCTGCAATGGGCACCATTACATGGTACAACCACCCCACAACAAAGCCATGATGGGAGTGCTCACAATCTATGAAAACTCTGGTGCCATTTGGACATCTGGATACCTAGATGGTGTGGGCACTCCAGCAAGTTCTGAAAGGGGCCAACCATGATGCCCCGGAAACAGGAGGCGACGCTGTGAGAAAAGCCACAGCCGGACGGCTGCCAGTGAGGACAGACCGTAAAAAATAATGATGCAGTCTAAAATATCAAAATATAAAGACAGTGAAAAATATTAAAACTTTGTTTAATATCTTTATTTTGGTACTGTACACTGCATCATTATTTGCGGCATAGAATCTCTGAGGTCCTTTGACCATTCTGATCCTTGAAATTGCAATGATCAGGGCAATCTTATCTTGTGAACCAGATGCTCCGGCCTCCTGCATGACTCTCAAGACACTGAATGACAGTTAATGAGATTTTATTTGCCACAGATTCCACAGCTGGCTAGGCTAGACACACACACGCACATGTTGAGACTTTCCAATACATCTCAAAAACTCATGGTTGCAATCTTATTATAAGAAATTTTACACTGAAAATACAATAGATATCCGTTGTCATAAGGAGACACGGAACAATTATACATGCGATCTACTAGCACTACCCAGTACTCAGCGTATATTGAATGAAAATATTAACTCTGTGCCTAGCAGCATATACCATACTTTGTGACTACAGACAATATATATATGTATATATATACTTATTTATACCTTGTAATTTCAATGGGTCCAAACTAAGTGTTATGTTATTATGTATGTATTTTAACTTGAATTCCATTCCATATCTTCACACAACTCTTATTATATCACAGGCAATATAACTCATTGTTTTAACAGATTTTTAAACACTGGTGTAAGTTTTATGGGATCCCATATGGCATTGAATTTAATGTGCACGACATGTAACCTGTTTTAAATTTTATGTATGGATGGCCTGATGAAGGTCTAATGGCCGAAACCAGTAGCCAATAAGGTAAATAAAATATTGTTGTGTTGGACTGAAACAAATAAATTTATTGCTGTCTTTCGATCATTTACAAAAGTTTACTCTTCTCAGTTTTCTTTTCTGTTCTCATGGGAATGACCACATTCTGTTTCTATGAAATCTACAGTGGTTAACTGTGCCTGATTTAGCTTCAGAAGATCTGGTCAGTCTTCCTTCTGAGATCATAATATAATATATGATAATTCCCCATTAGAAACATAAATTTAATTGTGCTTTGTTATAAAGAGGAGAATGAATCCTGCATTAAATTAAAATTGTGTGTTATGAGTCACCTATTTACACAAAGTATAACCACACAAAACTGGACAATGTAGATCCCTTGTTGTCATAAACATGTAGTGCTTGATGACTGGTACATATATGATATTAAGTGCCAAGTTTCGATCAAATTTCACCTCCTTGTTTATTTTAGCAGTACAGGAAGGATCAATAACAGTATTTTTGGTAATTATGGTACTGGATACTATGAGAAGTGTTCGAAATGTGATTTTACAGTTTCTCATTAATAGCTAAGTTAAATATTTTTCTGTACTCAGCTTGAATGATGTACATATTTGTGGAATTTTTAAAATCCCTAAGTCCTTGGTATTAAGAGAAATTGTTCTAGGGATTAACAGCAAGTCCAGAAAAAGTGGTGTCCTATATCAAAAGTAGATGTGATGTTATGTTCTCATTGCCTGTAACTACACTCACATAAGTTTTCCTAATTTATTTCCAAGGAAGTTTAAAAGCCCATGACTCTAATTTGCTTGAGCTGTGTAAGATACTGTACAGTGCGCAAGAAATTCCTACAAAGTGAACAGTAAACGACATACGTGACTGTAAAATATGAACTACATATTTTCTAACAATTTTGTTTTTTCATAGTTGTATATAAGAAAAATTAACCTGTGAATGTTTGCTTTACTGATAAATCTGCTACCAATACCATTTCCACCCTGAACCTCTAATGATGAACCACTGTCATACTGGTAATATTAACATCATCAAAGAAAAAAGCCTTGAAATTTATGTGCCATTGTTGTTTAAATATTGTCTATTCATCAAAATAATTATTTTCAGCTCTAGTCAACAGAATTTGGACTATATAACATGGACATTTTAAGACTTTCAAATGCTATTGAAGAAGAATGACGATATACCGTTGCTTTTTCTAAGTGGAAACAATGGAGTCTTGAAGAAAAAGGTGTTTTGTCCATATGACATCATTCATATTATAAGTGGTGTTTGAGAAAAATTAATAAATGCAGAATTTGTTTTGTAAACTTGCCCTATGACTAGTGATTTGTTTTGTCCAAAAATTCCTTTTCCCCAAAACTCAATAAGTGTTGCATGCCGTACTTTGATGTTTAAATTCATCAGAGAGTTTTAAAATGTATGTGAGAATAAGGCCTTATAAATATCAATATGAATTGCTCATTCTTTGATATTATGTTATTAATGCACAACCCATTTCTGCGAAAATACTGTATCCACCGTAAGTCATACCCAGATTGTATTAATGCATATTTTTCATTCGGAATTTTTTTAATTTTTGTAACGTGGGATCCCGCACCTGCTGACACATTGTGCGTATCATGACCAAAAGTTAGTATATAAAAATGAACTGTGATCTACAAAGGTGTAAGGCGTTTGAAAATTTCGATCTTTGAGATATGGCGTCGTGATCAGTATTTCGTTACCGACGTTGCGGGAGCTTGCTGTCTTTATCTTCATTATTCGTTGTAGCATAACCCAGGAGATGGAGGCACCCAACTTTTTCGCAGCATTGAGATGTTATTCCAATATACACAGCATTATAAGCCATAAGACGGGAAGGGTGCATTAGCAACTCTCCGTTTCAAGAAAACAACAGATTCTGTCTCGGTATATATTTTCGTCATGTTCAACGAACTTCATTTTACGCCCACTGCACCATGGATTACAGGTGGTCCTTCGTATCTCTCATCCGTGGGCGTAGATTCGGCCGTCGTATGGGATCACAGATAAGATAGAGTCATAGATTAGAATCAGTGTACAATGGTGTGAGTTGTGTTCGTTTTGTTCTGGGAACGATACTGTAAATTTTTGGTTTTTTTATTTGTTTTGTTTGTTTAAAGTTAGTAGCAAACAGGAAAGTGAGTTTTCCCATATGTGTAAGTATACGTTTCATATTCAATTGCGAATAAGGACTAAAATCTACGATTTGTGTTGCACTTGTCAGTGTCACTCCTAGGTTAGACGAAGCAAGGTTATACCATACCAATGCACATTAGTTTATATTTGTGTTAGGCGTGGATCTTGACCATTCAGTGTTATTAGAAGGATACAGGTTTGTGGATTGTATGTGTATGTTTAGTGTGGTGTATGCCTAATTCTTGATTCTAGTAGATTCAGATGTGTTCTTAAATGTCTTGAAAAATGGCCGCATCTAAGGCGATAATTATTACAGCAGTTCCGAATTGTGTTGGCAGTGATGGAAGTCTCGGTAATCAGGTCGGAATGAAATTGAAGGTCGTGAATTCTGTTTTGATGTGTAACAGTAACGTAGCGGTTGCCAATAAAATAGTGATACCAGACTCATGTTCTGTAGAGTATACAGGATGTGAAGACTCACAAGTAAGCATTCCGAACAGAAAGAGGAAATTGGACCAATTAACCTTAGAAGAAAAGCTTGAAAGAAAGAAACTGAAGAATAGAGTCGCTGCCCAGAGCTCAAGAGACCGGAAAAGAGCACATTTGGATGATCTAGAAGCTGAAGTGAAGGCTCTCAGAGAGAAGAATGGAGCTTTAACACTGTAGTGTCATAATCTTCATTTGGAGAAGACACGATTGGCTACAGAGAATCAACAACATCTCCAGAAGTTGTCAAACTTCGAGTACAACCATCAGACCAATGGTGTCAGCTATAGTACCCAGGTTGACCCAGCTGAGTTCAGCATAGACCTTCTGCTGCAGGGACAGGCACTACAGCTGGCAGTGCCTGGGGCCTCAGGTTTTGACTCTGTGGACAATCCTGAGGTCCTCCCTTTTCTCCCAGATCTCCTGGATAGTCTTGATGTGGATGAAGTGTGCCCATCTCACCTGGATGACTTGGCACAGAGTCCACTCAGAAAAGCTGCAGAAGAAATGGACACAGAGCACAGGCAGGCCAGTGCAGAGGTTGGAACTTATGGATTCCAAGGAAAGAGCAGCTATAATAAAGTGGTGGGGTTGTCACCAGAAGACGTGGAAACCAGTAGAGAACTGATTACAAGTGCTGCTTCTTTAAAATTTACAAAACAGGGCAAGGCCAGTTCTTTATGCATTCCAGACATTCAAAACTCTTCTCTGTACCTTTTACCAAACCAAAAAGACACTCGTGATACTTCACCAGAATATGTGTTTGGGACGTATGATGAATTGACTCATGCTATAACAATAGTAATCCCTCAAGAGGATGTACGTGTTGAGGATGCAGTTCAGGAGGCGGTAACTAGTGACACTCTGTCAGTATCAACTTCAGTACTTTGCACTGTGTCATGCAAAATAAGCCTATAGAAAATCCAGTTTCTCTGTGTCGTTTTAGAACAGTAGACAGCTTGTCTTCAGCACCATGTTCACTTCAACTGTATGACACTGAGTCTGTGAAAGTGGAACCACCTCTCTCGGACTGTGGATATTAATCCCTGGATTCCCCTCAAAGTGAAATTTCAGGAGATGAGCATGTAGACATATGGAATGAAAGTTTTTCTCGATTTGTTTCCCACTTTAATGTAGACACTATTTTGTAATTGTATCTGCTGGTAATAAGAACCACAAAAATTGGAAGATTATATTGTAGTGTTTATCTGTTAGGGGCTTGGCTTCCACCTAATTTTACTCAGACAATCACTGTAGGCGAGGGATAATACTTCTATCAATCGTTGCTGCCACCTAAGTTTTTATCAACTTAATTAAAATACAGGAACTCAAGGACAAAATAGTTTAAATCATTTAAAAAATAATTCTAATATATTATATGTTAAGTAAACCTACAAAATATATACAATTTAGATTTACAAATTAATTTTACAAAAATAGTTTATAGTTTACCAAAATAACTATCTTGCCTTATTGCTCACATTCAAAATACGCAATTTAGAATTTGGAATAATTTGTCTGAATATACCTGAATTTTGTTCGTAGTTTACCAAAGTAACTATCTTGCCTTATTGCTCACGTTCAAAATACGCAATTTAGAATTTGGAATAATTTGTCTGAATATACCTGAATTTTACAGAACTCAATGTAATTAGAATTTCAGTGCAATCAACACGGTTTACCTCATATTAGGAGGCAGAAAATTGATGCACTCATTACAATCAAACTTTAACAATTTTACAATGTCTATAATCTTCACAGAATACGTAGCTGCCGATAACCAGTGTTCAAAAAATTCATTGTGTATGGTGTATAAACATATGAGAGCAATTTCTAGCTTGTATTGGGTTAAATAGCAGCAAGATACTAAGTCAGACATTCTTTTATATTTGAATGAACTGTCACTCAACGTTAGGGGTATAAATATCTGTAAGTGTATTGAACTGCTTAGTTGCGACTCCCTATGTCAGTGAGTGACCGTTGTTTCTTACAAGTATCATGTTGAGTGAATTTACTTATAATCTAATGTACATACAAATAAAAAATTTTAGTTCTAATTTAACATTCATTACAATTTTTTTATGGGGTGTATCTTTAACCTCCTCGTTGGTGGCTCTACCTTACTGTGGTGAGGAGGTTTGAGTATGCCAGTGACGCTGAGAGCTATACTAGCGGTAGCTTAGCTACTGGCAGGGCCTCCCTTGCTGGACAGGTCAAAGGGTAGGCGTCAGACGAAGAGAGACACCAAAACTGATGCTGGAAGCAGCGTCATCAGTAGCG
>JGI20166J26741_11075558_pt1 | contig 14441 bp, 9 predicted proteins | sample TergutCu122P5_FD_26741 | JGI IMG/M metagenome (IMG submission 26741)
TATCAGTTGTAAATAAATAGTTGCCACTATTAAAGTTCCAACCCTCGTATATATATATATATATATATATATATATATATATATATTTATATTTATTTATCACATCTCGCCCAGTTCTTCTTAGAATGAAAAATGTTTCAGGCAAAAGTCGTAGAGAAACTCGAAGCACACTTCTCATGTTCAGTAATGATTTTTTTTTTTAATCTTGCCCTTTACGAGATAACGTGGAAAAAATTGTAGAGCGCGGCAGGTCACAGATGAAAAAATGGCACAAGCGCATTGCATGCTGGACTCTCCTAGGGCTACAAATACACACTCAGAACATGTAAAACTTACTGCTTTTCCACTGCAACAACGGTTGTACGAACGCACCTCAATGTTACGTTATACCGTATGTACTTGCCTGTCTTATTAGAACACTGTTCACCGGGCCGCCGAGTAAAAAGATGTTACACGGACCTTAACTGGACATTGCACAATACAAGAATACAGGCACAGCACAGACACGTATATCAAATAACTCATAACAGCAATGCTACATTTGATACGTTCTTTTCCTTCTTGCATTACTAATGTACTTCATGTTACTTAGGTTACGATCTGCCGCTGACACAAAATTGTCAATCTGTACACGTGTGTTTTGTAATATAGGCCATATCTGTCTTGTTTCCTACCGCCGTCCTAATACAAAAATTTACTGCGCCGCCTTTCCAAAAATATATTGCAGCAAAGGCCGTCAAAATGATGCGTAGTATTGCGGTACAGTTTTGGGTGCGTTTCGCACCCCCATTTACAAATTTGTCTTTACAGTTATGTGTAATTTGTTATTTTGCGTGTAGTTTCTTCATTATTACTGGAGCAACTAGAGGAGATCTGCTGTGGTACTGTATAGAAAGCACCACACTTTGAACGAAGCAGGGCAATTACTGGCGAACTAACTGTATTAACTTCTTCCTTCACTTCTGTATTTCTCTGCAACGTTTCTCAACTCTTATAACGGAGTGTTCACACTTCCTCTAACCAAGCACTTTCGACTTGCCGGTTGCATAGTCTGACGTCACCAACAGAAGTAGCGCTGTTTGTAAATCAACATATTACAACGTACGTAATTTATTGACATCTTACAGCTTTAAAGACAGGCTTGTTCCACGTCACCACTGGAACGTTTCGACAATTTCTAATACACGGATTATTTACGTACTCAAATTTTAACCCCGTGGTCGGCGAAGATGTATAAAGGTGCGTATATATTACTTAAAACGTGTCATCATTTGCATTTAAAACTTTTACAAATTTTCGTCATTTCTACAGGAATTGCATTTTTAATTCCAGAAAAGCTTGAGGTGTTAAATATATATTCCAGTCATTCAATATATCAAGCACCGAATGCACACAATAAAATAAAATAAGTTACAAATCATAAAATACAATTCCTGACAAGCATCAAACTCCTACATGTTTCGGCACCGGAATTCCACCTCCAGGGAGTCTGCTAAAACAAAGGAATACCAGTGCAACACGTCAATCCAGGTATTGTACCGCCCTCACTGTTATCATTAACATATTTAAATTTTAGAACAAACACAATTGACAGCATAAGTTGAATACGTTCCATATTTAGTGCATTAATCAGATATACACGTACACGATTTTTAAAGGGAGCCAACAAATGTACTCGGATTTTAAATGCTATTTCATTACACAGTAATCACAGACACGTTTCGGCCGCTCACGGGACCATCTTCAGGGTGATCAGAACAAGAACACAATTACAATTATAATGCGTCGAAATCACTCCACAGTTAAAAATATCGTACGATTTCTTTTAAATTCACGGTTTAAAAAGTAACATATCGATGAGTAGAAAATATTAGAAGTTAAAAAGTTGTTTTATGGAATAGTGTTCTGTGGAATACGGTACATAGAAGACGCATGTGGTGAATTATGATCCTGTAATAAAATTAGTGAATATGTACTTATATATTTATTTATTTATCAATTTATATATATATATATATCGCGTAGGGCGGTGTATTCTAGTGTAGTACACTACACCACCCGACACGATGCACTTCAGATGCTCTATCTGGACGAGATTCCCTTGGGATCATATAAACTAAGGCCGATATTTGGTGCATATTCCAGTACTCCAAACAAATAAAAACTGCTGCTCGCTTGTACTTGAAGAGGATCAGTATCACATAGCTTTCATATTTTAACATCTTCATAGGTGGTGTAAGTTTACACCACCTATGAAGATGGAACTGACAGAGTGTTCCGAAAAGTTGGCACGTAAAATTAAGACGCTGGGGAATCACTCAAAAGAAAGAATACAACAAAGATAGTTTTGTATGCTTTCTTCACGGTAATTCTCTGGCGTATGAACATACCTACTCGCCTATGAAGATGGAAGAGACAGTGTTCCGAAACGTCGGCATATAAAATTCAGACGCTGGGGAATTACCCAGAAGAAAGCATAAAACATTCAGAACAAGGCGAAAGTTTGAAATCAAGAAAGATAATTTTCCTAACCTGGTTTTTGAAATGAAGACGGACTGTTTTCTGTGAGATACGAACTGAATTTTCATAAAATAACTCAGCCAGAGCCCTTCCATGAAAAGAGAGCTTGGGCTCGGTATAGAACCACGTTTGATAGGATAGGATGTTACGTCAACAAGCCTGGCATCGCTTCAACCACACAATCACTGTTGCCTCGGTCAAACAGGCCTTAAAACAGGGCACCCCCGGCACCGGCCAAATCAAAGCACACAAAGCTGCTATGCATAAGGTAGCAATACAATCATTAGCTTCTCAGCACACTGTCTCGGCACCTCCCACACGCCCAGCAAGTCATCCACCCGGTGATCACTTATCTGCTCGAAACCCTTCGTGTGGAGCAGTGACGCAGCATGCGGCTCGCCTGCCGAATGCTGCCCTTCCACCTTCGCAATGCGACTCGCGATCTACTTTCAGAAACACGAAACGAAAAGATATGAAATTCGAAGAATAATTATCTCCTCCGCATTCATACAGAAAACTAAGGAATCAATTCGTGACATTACCCTACTTGATTTCTCGTGACAGTTGCCAGTGCTCGGTGACTGAGCTCGACAAATAAAAAGCCGTTTTGCAAGTATTTATTTTTGTGAACAGTTGTTACAAAGAAGAGTGCGGTGGAGAAAAACACGGAAATCCAACCAACGATGAAATATTAGAGGACTGTCTTTATACTGCAGCTTCTCAAATGTCTCTAAATATTAATAAATATTTTAGTGACTAAAAGCAGTATCTATTTTCTCACTAAAATTATTTTTTTAATAGTTGAGAACACTGAATAAAAAGTGCATGAGAAAAATCAAACTGAAAGCAAATAAAATTACTTACATGTACTCATTTTACTCAGGAGTTATTACAAAACAGAATAGACTTACTAAGTAAGTTTAATTCCAAATCTTACATGAATAATACAAAATTGTAAAAATTACCTTCAAATAAGTTTGCCGCTCCAAAATTGGCACTACTGACGAAAGTATCATTAATTATATGGGCGTTCTTTATAATATGGACCGCAACAACCCCTTCTCTTGATTTGGCCCTCATTCTCGGAAGTTTCTCACCGCTGATACAGAGGCTCGGGTTCAGCTGAATACCGTATCCTTATCGCGGCCTCTTCCCTCCCGACACGAGAAGCAAGCCCGTGAATTGTCGTCAATAAAACACCGAGTACAGTCAAAACTGCCATTTATACGACGTAAACTAGCAGAAATACTTGTTTTGTGCCCTGGCATGTTTACTTTCCACACTATAAGAACAGCAGTACCTGCCGTACAAATTGGTAAGAATATGTAGTAAATTTTTGAATGCTTCTGTTTTTTTTTTGTTAGGTCTGCACATGTGACACTCACCTGCTGAACAGTTCAATGTTGAAGAACACATATTCGCCACTGGCCACCATGTTGAGCTCATCTGCTGCTAGCAGTATATCCCGCACCGTACTGCGGTTGGCACACACCACAACAACTGCAAGGAAGGAACCGCCCCATCAGCAATCTATATTACACGTTGAAACAGCTTATAAAGCGTCTGTACATGAAATGCTTCGACCGAACAACACGGTGGTTGCTTCAGTCCGTAATTTTCACGAATACAAATTTCAGCTACCTAATGCCTGCCACAGAGAATAATCTCAGAGAGATTAAAAGTTTAAAATTTCTTATTTTTTGGCCTTTTAAATCACAGTGGTAATTACACATACCAGTTGTTTGAACAATAAAATTCTTGCATCTGGCCCACGCAGTGAATTCATGTGTATCGTATCAGTCTTACTTTAAACATAGATTATTCCCCTTAATGTCACTAACCGAAAACATAACACTGTCAGATAGGAACTGACGTCTTGTACATCATTTGCATAGATTCTAGGCTTCAGAGGGTTAGTAATCGTCTACTGACGGTATAGAGATCACAATTTCCATTCTAATTGTATATAAAGTAACAGAATTATTCTGTGCTTAAATTAAAGCCTATTACCTATTTTTATGAACAAATATTTTATGATTTACTGTAGAAGTAAAGACTTCCCTGTGAACTCCATGCAGTCATATGATGGTAGTTCAGCTCCGTTCGTTCTTAACCTCACCATTAGACGGCGACGAATGGTCAGCTACAAGCCACTGTCGGTAAATCCCAAAGAAAGAGCCCCTGGTAAGCAATGGCAAGGAAAATGCGCGAACCCTATAGCCAATCCGGACATTTTGGAGAAGAGAAATATCTTTTGCACCCTGGTGAGTGTTCCACAGCCTACATCCTAGTTGCCAGACCACTTTCCTCAAACATGCGGCCCGCCATGTCATTTTATGTGGACCTCGTCTTGATTTTACTGTAATTGCAGAATGCGGCAGGCCACATCACTGAACAATTTATTTTATCGTCTCTTATGTGCTTTTCTTTTTATTTTATTTTATTTGACAGCCGTAATTTGTGAGTAGGCGCAGACCAAATGTTTTTGTAACAGGTAAAAGTTTGCTTACCCGTTCCAACGCAAGCCAGGTAATAGCCGCACCAAGCTCGCAACTTGGTAGCGTTTCTTACAGCTGTAAAAGCGGCTTCGTACCGCGGCTGAAGAAATGTCCATGTTACTGAGGACTGTTGTGCATTGCTATAAACGTAATTACAATTAAAGGGCGTCTAGGACACCTAATGGCAGGGCGATAGAAGCGAATTTTATTGAATTCTGTCATTTTCAATATCACAGAAAGAAATCACCTTACTAATGTAAGTTAAATTTTATGTTATTCATACCTTGTATGTGGAATTTCTTGACTAGCTGAGAAGCGGTTAGCTTCTCGAGAAGAACTCTGCTCCATGGAGTAATTAATTAATAAGTAAGAAAGTAAGTATACCTTGCATGTTCTTACAATCAACATATCAGCCAACATATGTACTCTGTGGTACATCATAAAATGGGGTACCACAGAGTGCATATGTTGGTATGGTAGGATGGTTAAACTGGGATTCTGTTTTGAAAAAAAAATTGATTTGTTGAATGAAGTCGCATTATTCGTGGCAAAGACGGGCAGAAATATTTAAGAACTGAATGATAAAGGAAAATAACCGATGCAGCGTTTCTTGTGGATGTGACTAGCTGATAAACTTAACAAAGAGCTAGAAGGTTAAGATAAGCTCGTTACCGAGATTTACGACAGTATCAAGCCCTTTGAAGACAAGCTTCTTCTGTGCGGAAACCAATTAAAACTTCACGACTTTGTTCACATTCAACATCTGAAATATCTTGACACTACTTAACCTGAGATTATTGAAGATTATTCCCATTTTATTGTTTTGCGTTGTGAGAAGTTCGACAAAGGATTCCAGGACTTCAAAATTATGGAAAAAGAACTTTTGTTATTTGCCTTACCTTTAGAGGCAGGCATTCAGAAGCCTGCAGAAAGCATGCAGAGGGAATTAATTAATTTGAAATGCAACACTAATACAAACCAGAAGTTTGCTGAAACGGGTTTTCAAGAAGAAAGTTTCCTGTGCTCGGATCCTTTGTGTTAAGAACGATTGCGATATACAGCAGCATATATAGAAGTGTACAATTTTTTACCCTTATGTACAATAACAAGACAAAAACCAGATCTGTTTTGATAGATGGGCACTTGAAGTACATCAAGACAGCTGTTTCCACCGAGAATGGAAATCCTCTCCCGGTCCAGACGATGTCAAGTCTCCAGCCAATCTGCATAGGCGGTTCAGGTAAGATTCGACGAATAAGTGGCCTCGTTATTTTGTAGAATAAAACCCAAAATATTTTCCCCGACAATTTCCCGACAGCATTGTTGTAGTGTACATGTGAGCACGACAGGCTAGATGGAGCGAAGAGTACGTTAATAAAGACATACCAGCCCAGAAACTTTTCGCAAGAAACAAATTTTCAAAAAAACAATAATAATAATAATAAGCATTCTTAATAATGTGTCAATTTTAAACAAGCAAGTTAACAATTTATCGCAAAAAATGACGTGCGGCCAGTCATATCATTTTGATTAATGAAATGGCCCCCCTTCCATTCGACCATGAGACCCTTGCTCTAGACCGAAAAAACTATCCAGGCTGCAAAGTACCTAACGTGTAACTTTTGATGTGAAGCAGCCAAACATTCATAAAACCTTCAATAGGTCTCAGATAGAAGATTTATGTTTGTTTATTTCACATTACCACACAAAGCCACTACTAATCTCAAATAGAAGCTTGGCCAAGAAAAGAAAGGCATATCGCCCGTTTATATGTCTACGCAGTTATCATTGCGCGAGCCACCGGCGGGTGACATGAAGAGAGAAATATTTTGTACGATGACAGGTACAAATAATTATCTTTGTATACTGTATTTGTTCTTTTCGGGCTTGGGTGGGAATTCGGCTGAATACAGCAGTGGTGTCGCCTCCTACAAATAACAGACTGTCTTTAAGCTTTCCTTTGATACACTTATTGTACACAAATATGGTAGAACTGCATGTAGACCGATACGACACTCATTCACTGGCAAGGCAGCAGTCAGGTGCAAATAATTATACGTACGGTAGGTCTGGATTGTTAAATTAGGAGGTGGACACAGTTACTATTGTGATTCGAAGGGTCAGTGTCTAGGAATGTACCCTTCAGTGTCTACAGCATAACAGGTGTAAAAGTCAAAGAAAATGTCTTTTAACACCCAGAAATCGGACAGATATATTACACACCCTAAAACAATAAAAGAAAACAGCAGATAGCGAATGACTTTGATGCGTATGCAGAATGGTCTCAAAATGTTGCTTACACACATTATCCAGATTTCAAATAATGATAAGGTACAGAGACTTTAACCAAGGTATTGCTTGCTTTTAAAATGTAATACGTTTTAGCCACACAGGTATAAATGTAGTTTCACTTAAGTCCCTAAGAATTTTGCGGTCTTCCCTGCATTGATGTACACGGAAGTCGACAGCATTATGTGCTGAACCCTTCTACCGAATTTAATCAAAATCGGACGACAAAATTAGGAAAGTGCGAACAGAAATAAATTTACTCATGTCCCTAAACATGGCTTTCGGTGTGCCCAATTTCGCGAAACTAACGATCACTCAATACATTTTTGTAGAATCCCCTTTACCAAATTTTATCCAAATCTGGTGACGAATTTAGAAAATGCGGAAAATTTTTATTAAGTCTGTCAGCAAAATTAGGCCATCACTGCACTAATTTTCACGAAATTTACAAATTTATGACTCCATTGCTTAGAAATCTACAACGAATTTAACGCAACTCGGTCAAGATATGTAGACAGTACAGGTAGAAATCCAGGTACTCTGTTAAGTAAATGATCACTTTTATTGAGCCGTTTGTCACGAAACTCACGATTACTGGACAACTTTCTTTCAAGAATTAAAATACCATATGCCATGAAAATCCAACAAACAGTTCAGCCGCTACTTCTAGGACAGATGGACGGAAGGACAGATGGAGGAACGGACGTGGTCCCCACATATGCTTACTGTTTTGCTTCGTAAATAACGCCTTAAATTAATACAGTTGTTCATCTTCCATAAATCTTGTCATGGTTATCAAACTAGGATGCTGAGATGAGCGGAGCATGTAGCATGCATTTCAGACATCATATGTGTACCTAACTTTGGTCATGAAACTCTACAGGAGACCAGTTCAAATACCTTAGTTTAGATGGCGGGGTACAATTTTTACTGATCTTACAGAAACAGCATGTGATGGCGTAGAATGGATAAAACTGGCTCATGAAATGGACCATAGGTGAGCTCTTGTGACACGACCATGAATTTCCATTTAGTACAAAGCAGAAACTGTAGGAGTATCTGAAAGAAAACTTGCTTCTCAAGAAAGGCTTTCCTCCCTCTAGTTATTTATGTATTCCCCCTAAAATTACCATTTGGTGCCACCCACCGAAACAGATGTCTCGAGCTGTAAAATTTTTCACTTGGTTTCGGGAGAAAATCGGTTCGAATCTTGGCCAGTACACAGAAAACAGTGAAATAAGGCCTATAGTGATTTTCTATAGTGTACACATAAAACAGCAATCACAGTAAGTCAGTAGGCCAATACCGCTTCCTTCCACATTGATCCTACCACTCCAAGCTATATAATCAAAGCTACTGACAATGTAGTTAAATAAACCACGAACAAACAAATAAACAAACAAAATAAACAAACAAAGCAAATTATTTTTGGTCGCTGCTGTTTATTTGTAAAGCTCTGTTGCACGCTATCATAAAGGATGCCTGCTTTTATATTTATGCATAAACATTCTCTACTAATTTAATTAAATTGACAACACTAGCACATCTTACACAGACAATTCATGCAACCATTTTCCGGTCCCTTGATGCTTCGGAGTGACCAGACACAGAGCTAACCACTGTAATGATGCTTTGTACGGAAGACCGAGTCTCGAACCCGAGTCTATTGATCGAAGGTTTGCACGTGGCATGTAGACCAGCCGAGCGAAATCACAGCTTTGTCACCACACACGATCGATCAGTTACATCCAACCAGAAGAGCATGATCATCGTGTAAAACACCTTACAGGCGTCAGAGCGCTTGCTTACAGTAAGTAGTGTTACGGGTCTGCCCGAATTGATACGACGAGCATCCGACTATTACGCAAAGAAATGGGTAATGTTGCTTACTGTTAAATGCTACGTATCATCTGGAGGCGATAGACAATCTTTAAACAGAGGAAAATTTTGTTGGTTTCTGTTAATTTGGCGTCACTTTCAACTGCTATAATCAAATAGCGTCAAACAAGAGGATCACTTAATCAACAAGTTAGGTTAATTGAGATCTTCCGTGACTTCTTTTCGGGAGGTATGCAGTCCTCAACTCTGGCCGTAACACCGACTATTCTTACTCTGGCTTTCCTTGTACGACTTCTGCTCGAAAAGTTCTCAGACTGATTAAATAAAATACAATACTTATACAATATAAACCAAAGAAATGTACGTTTCTTACATTAATATTTTAATTTTTTAATGTCTTCTAAATATTTCGAACTTGAGTGTCCATCGTCAGGAAGACGGTTGTACGTTATATACAGGTGTGGTATAGTGTGTTCGAACACACAATTCTACCTACAAAATTGCTTGTTCTGATGCATGTAAAACGTACCATACCATAACTGTATATAAACCGTCTTCCTGAAGACGAACCCTCGGGTTCGAAACATGTAGCTGTCATCAAAAAATTAAAAAAATAAGAATATTAAATTGGAAAAATGTGCATTTTGTTGGTTTATATTGTATAATTATATTACAAGGAACGGTGCAAAAAACATAAAAATACAATTCATATCAGACAAGTTCAGCTAAACACTACCACCAGCTAAATGGTTCTCTCATGTATTAGTAAGAAGATCCTAGTGACGGTTACATGTTTCACTGGGCTCCACGTATGATTGTGAAGGAATGTGTTTAGCTACTGCAGAGTATTTGCTTGTCTTTCCTCTATTGATAAATATCTACGTCCCTTTATACTAAATTTCATTGTCGGGAGCAAAAAAAATCTGCTTTGAAGACACGAGGGTTGTAGGGTGGATGTGGAACCGCAATGGACTTTTGTTTTCTGCGAATATCCTCTAAAAAGGGTCGCGAGCTCGCGATCGAAGTCGTCGCGAAACAACAGCTGTTCCCGGCGAATTTCCAGTCGTTTGTTTCGCACTTCTTCTTCTAAACTTCCTAAACTTGTCAGGTAAAATTCTTGATTCATTGCCTGACCTCTAGACACGAAATCATAATGCACCAACTCTCGACAGCCAATGACAACAATGACATTGTTCTTCACACATGACATGCTGTGTCACGCTTATTTCGGTCCCAGGGATGGTCCTCATCCCCTCATGAAAATGTACTATATTAATTAAATTTACATTAAATGAGGCCGTGGTTGGTCCCTAAACACACCACCCAATTCATTACTCTTTAATAATCCTACCATTCGATGCTGGAGTGAGCCACCAACAAGGTCGTGAAATAAACCAGAAATTAAGGAATTAACTTCGGATTTGTGAAAATACTGAAGAAAAACTCCGTGGTCTAATTTAAATTATTATCTTGACATTCACTTACAGGGGCTGAGGAAAATCACGAAAATACCTCCTGCATACGTCATCCGGTTCGAGACTGGAAACTGGGACGTCCTGGGTGGGAAACAGTGTCATTCGACCGCGAAGAGATACAATGAATTGGTTAAAGACACCTTCAGTTTTATGTCTGCTGTACAACTTCGTCTGCATCACAGAAAACTGAGAAGCTGTCAGTCTCTCGGGCAGTAACAAATTCCCTGTGTTTTATAGAAACCGGCAGGTCTTATGAGAAGTCACAATAATCCGCCACAAGACCCAGTGTGTAAGCCCACCAGATGAGGCTCGCACGACGATGAAGATTAGTGCCCTAAGATTATAACATTTTGTATCCTGATCAATTTGTACAAACTTTTCTGATGAACATTATGCTTCCATCTACAGGGTAGGTACATGTCAGATCACACAAGGTAGTTACTGAGAAGACCACTACGTGACAGCAGTTTACTTCAGCTCACATATTCATAATATATTTCTGTAAAATCCCAAAAAACCTCATCCATTCAGGTTTATCTTCTATAATGTTCAATGCTTGTCGACAGTATAAGGTGATGGGAGAGCACAGTGGTTGTAGCAACTTGCCTACGGTTGGAGGACCGAGGACGTGGAGTTCTGTTCCCTGAAGGAAGTCGCTGAGATCAAAATGGGACCCGATACCAGCCTCCCATCACCCATAACAGGAGGCTATTTCAGGGGAGTAAAGTTTCCGGGGCCGAAATCTGACCAATCACCTCAATCTGGTGAGAAAGTTAAGAGAGCTATAACTGTAATTCCACAGATTCATTCACGGCGTGGTGCCTAATTAGGTAATTACAGGAACAATTTTGCTCTTTACCGCACACCCTAATTGCCCTATCGTACATAAATTCGAATTTCCCTCTTTATATCACAATCGTTCTGTTACTCATGCTGAGGAGACAACCGTGTCACAGTAACACTCTCAGCATGACGCCCTGCGCTTAGAACAAGTCAATTTAAAAGATTTACGATATCTGTTGAAACTAATTCCTATGTAATTGGATTTATATCCACACTGCTAGAAGCAATGCACACACTGTCTCTCTCTGTAACCTAAACAGTGAAACATGTTTCTTGTAATCTTTAAACGGGACAAGAATCCACTATTAAGAGCGTAGGACGATGCCAGTTGTACTGAGTTCTGACCGGCCTTATTGTTTTTAATAATTCGGATATAAAACAAATATCAATTTTGGTCGCGCCACTGCTCAGGCAACTGGTGGCTGGCCCGTCACTGCAAGGGCCCGGGTTAGATTCCAGGTCAGTATGTTTTGGATTTGTGGTGAAAAAAAGGGCACTTGAAAAAGTTTCTCTCCAAGTACTTCTATTGTCCTTCCGTTTGCGCCATTCCACAAATGCTTCATACACATAGTTCATTCATCCACCTCCGACGATATACAATCTTAGCAACAGAGAGCGTAGTTACACGAAATACTGCCTTCTCGCTCTCATGCCAATTTTTCGCATCACTTGGAATAAATTTACCGTCTCATACACACTAGATAAACTCCAGTATTTTAACGCACTGAAGTGTATATGAGATTGGATCTTCTCCTATGGTAAATATTAAGACTATGGTATTCTGGGATGTAACGCCGTGTAGTTTAGAGTGTTTACCAAATTGTCAGAGAAAGCATCTATCCCCATCTTCCATTCCGAAGATGGAGGCAGCAGGTTAGTCCGAAACGCTGGTTCCTGTCTACAAGAATGTTTTAATATCTTGAAACATGTAACATCGTCAAGTGTATGATGGCTTCAGTGCAACTACCTCGGCGACATTCCATGATATTGTGTTACACATCTCTCGATTTGTGCAGATCTGCTCCACGTGGCTCTACTTGACTTGAAGTAGTCCCAAAGTTGCGCTGATGATGAAAGCAGTATGTTCTTTTGCCAAGTTGGTATCCAAGTACCGAAGTACACGGCGTCATAATGCAGACGACCGAAATCTGAAAATGACGGTCTTTTATTTCCTCGGGCCCTTCTATCTCATATACACTCGAACACACAAAAGCACGGCCTCCAATTTCCACTTCAGCGCGTATCCCATTACACAGTCATCGCATTGCGAATGAATCACATGCGAGTTAATCGAAGAGCTATGCCCACATTTTATCCTCACTCAGCGCGCGTCTTGTTAGATGCGACCAACATTCTATTCTCTTAAAATTAGAGGAAGAAAGAGATTTGTCACACTGTGCTAGAAGCTGCGCCTGAACTGGACTGGACTGTAATGTAACAAAGTGACTGCTCAGAACATTTCCAAGAAGGAAATTAAAAATTTCTGGTTACAGATGATGCCCATGGGTGGATTATGAATGTCGAGGTGGCTGTTTGAGTGACTACTATTAATACCACGCAAAAGAACACTGCAGAATCTGACAGTCGCTTATCCTGTTAAAGATACTCTTCGTCTTTTATGCAACAAGAAAGCTAAGTTTCGTGTTCATAAAGCCCACGTCCAGGAAATTAAGTGCAACATTTCGGTGACGGATTGCCATCGGCCCGTCCGAACCCCAACTAGAGGATCACAACTTGTCGGCTGTCCGCAAATGCCTGTTTAGCACGTTTGCAGCTACTGTCTGCCCATGTCTCCTGAGCACGCGCCTTCGTACCGTAAAAACACCTGGTCCATTAATTGGTATGAGCTACAGGGCTGGAGGTAAAAATTATGTGAATAGTTTGTGAGCTGATGAAGAAGCACGCCGTGGAGACAGCGAAGGGCAAAACGCCCTCTTTTTATTCTTCGTAATTAATCGGAAGTAAATATTCAAATTCACGCGCCGACGGCTTAACATCAGGGAAGACTCCAGTTACACACTGGCTACAACGCTGGATGTACTCCAGAGAGCTATGGAGGAGAGAAAAATCTTTTTTTTTTAAAGAGATTTATTGTACAGAGAAATCAGTGAAATACACAAGGTTACAAAATTGTTCCCTTAACCAATTTGCAATTTGCCGTAGTTGTGCTCACAGAGTGAGTGATTGAGTAACTATCGTAATAGGTAATTATAAGTGTAGCAGTAAAAAACAAGTACAAACGAAAAACACTGCAACAGGTAGGTGAAGAATTAGAGAAGAAGGTGCTTGGGCCGTTTGTGAATGTATTTGAGAAAAAACTTTACCACTATAGGAAATCGAGCCTCTCCAGTAGTCCAGTCCGTAACCAGGCACTATACTGATTGAACTTGCCGGGTTCTAAAATGTGACTAGTAACGATTTTGATTCTGTGAAATGTAAGTTCGTATCGTATCTTATTAGCAATGCATGGATGGTTTTATGTCCCGTTGTTACTGTTCCCATATTGCAAATACGCTTCGATGTTTGCCTGCATATTGGGCGGACTGCTGGTTTATGTTCCATTATCGTTTCTATGTTTGGGCACAACTCTCTGGATAGACTTCCAGTCCAACACACTATTTCACACAGCGTGATCTCTGCAATGTAAATAAATGGTTCAATTTGCAATACTCTACACAGAACAACCGATACGCGTAAACATGTCTTCCAAATTGTGTCCATAAAAACGACTTCCTTTCAAAATTCTGTAAAACCCGCCCCATATTTTTGACAGTGTGAAAACAAAGCTGAAATACGTCGATTTTATATTTGTGCATTCAGGTGTACTTGGGAAATGTTAGTTCAAGATAGTAGTAATAGTAATAGTAATAGTAGTATTAGTAGTAGTACAAGGTGGTTCAAATATGACCGGGACTGATTTGTATGTAAACAAGCCGCACTGCGCAGCAGCTGTGCGACCTTGAGAGAGTGAAGCCAC
>JGI20166J26741_11076669_pt1 | contig 14440 bp, 12 predicted proteins | sample TergutCu122P5_FD_26741 | JGI IMG/M metagenome (IMG submission 26741)
ATGTAGTTGGCTGAGATTTGTATATACACTAACACCTTGTATATTACAATTATAGTTGTGTTTTTGACTGCCTTCCTACACGTGTTAGTCTACTTAGTTCAGAATTGACTTCTGGAATTGTGAATCTTTTAAGCATTTGGTAGGTTTCTTATTAGGGGGAATTGGTCCATCATAAGACTTTGATGCACAATGATACAAACATAGAGCATGCATACATTTGTGCCCTGAATAACATTCTAAATCACAGTCACATTATGTGGGCACTCAGAGACAGAATGCACTTTAGGCTGTCAGTGTTATCACTATTATTAGCATACATTTTGATAATGTCACATGTTATTATGGCTTCCATAAAATAATCGGACAAGAGACATTGACTGTTCTTACATAAGGAATTGGGAAGTGCCATGGTGTAATGATCCTAAATTGTGTCGGTGCTCTGGGTGGCTTAGCCACCAGGATACCAAGTGAGAATCTGAGGAAGCTGCCTAAAGCTGAAGTTTGGTGACTTGTTCCTATAGGCGACGTTCAGGAGATGGCAGCAGTGGCAGTGGAAGTAGTAGCACAATGAGTGGCCCAGTTAAAAACCGCCGCAAGTCCCCAATCCCGGTCCGCAGGGAGAGGGGAGATAAAGAGAAAGGTTCTTCAGAGAGTGGAACCCCACATCTGCCCCGTCCAGAATCAGTATCCAAACAAGGCTCTCAAGAGGAAGGAACCACTCATAGTGGTGGTACTGAGGAAGAGGTAAATTTACATAAGAGGCAGTTTATTATTCTAAGTTTTGAGTATCCTTAATGTGTGAGTGTATCTGTTTAATTATTAAGCACAGATTCATAAATTAGTTTGGCACTGTGTTACAAGCTAGAAGGTTGTGGGTTCAGTTCCTGGTGGGGTCATTGGGATTTTTCAGTGACTTCATCATTCTCGCCACACTGTGGCACTGGGGTTGACTTAGCATCTAACATAAGTGAGTACCAGGGTTGTCTCTTCAGGGGTAAAGGTAGCTGGTGTGTAGGGCTGACAATCTTGCCACCCTCATGTGCTGATTGTCTAGAAATGCTTAGAGTCTTAACCTCTTGGAACTGTAAGGTCCTGTCCAGGCCTCTGTAGGGATTGCTGTATTTTCATAAACTAGTTTATAAGACATGAGCGAACTATAGTGATGCATATTAGTATATTTAATCTTCTAGTGATTGCATTTCTCAGTACAAAATTTAATTTCACTTGTTGACTTTTGCCTGCCTGCTGGAAAATGAGAATTTATACTTTGGATTTGGTAACAGATTATGATGAAAAAATTTTTATTTCAGAACTGATATTTCTCTTATCTTTGCTATGCGTAACGTAATATAGTAGATAATTAGAAGGTAGAGTGACTCTAGCTGCACATTCCAGAATATGTGGAGAGAACTGAGACTAAAACTTGATATTTGTCACATCCAGATGTTGAGTTTTATTATGAGTGGGAACATATTAAAGAGCAGGGCTCTGGTACTGCATTTGTCTCTTTAGGACATCATCTTACCACCAGTCTTGTCCAACGGTTCTCCAGAGCAAGTTACAGGTAATCTGATGACTGATGAAGTTGAAGGACATCTTACTGGTTCTTCAGATGTTTTAAGAACCCGTGCTGCCATTGAACACATGCAGTCCAAAATTGGTCGCACAAGGGAACTTATTCGTGGCGAACAGACCACAAGAGATGGTATGTTTCATATTAATTGATTTCTTGAAAACATATGGCATTAAGGGGAATGTTGTATCTCAAACATTGTATACATTCTTTCTTACAGATAATGTAAATGAATATTTAAAACTCGCAGCAAATGCTGACAAGCAGCAGTTACAGCGAATTAAGGCGGTGTTTGAGAAGAAAAACCAAAAATCTGCACAGTCCATTTCACAACTACAGAAGAAATTAGAAAGTTATAACAAGAAATTAAGGGATTTAGAAATGCATGGATTATCGAGTACCCATCGCCAGCCCCGAGAAATGCTACGAGACATGGGTCAGGGGCTTAAGTGAGTTAATTCATATGTTTTATTTGTTTGTGTGTGTTTTCTTATGTTGCGGATTGGTGGAAAGGTTGCTGTCATGTGATGACTGTAGTTTGTCACTGTGTGGGACATGGAACAGCTTTCTGTGTTGTTTTCAGAAATGTTGGTGGCAACATCAGAGATGGCATCACAGGCTTGTCAGGGTATGTGTTGTGTCTTGTACATTGTGTGTGGTCTGTTGTCTTCATATTGATGGATTGCTTGTAACATTTGAGTTCATTTTTTTTTTTCCAGGACAGTTATGTCGAAACCAAGAGAATTTGCGCATCTTATTAAGAACAAATTTGGAAGTGCAGACAACATCAATACTTTAGCAAGTAAGAAAGCTTTGTTCTTCGCTGTTCAGGATCGTTTTTACAGCATATTCTTTTGTATTGTAAGAGGTTTTCTGATCCCTTATTCAGACAAGCAGTAAGACCTATTGGCTGGAGAACAGAGCATAGGAGAACACAGGAAGTATTCATAACAAGCTAGGATGTGTATGCACATTGTAATATTCCTGGTGTATTCACTTAATTTTGTTTAATTATTTCAAAAACCACGAGGTTTGTGGAAAGAGTTTATTTAGCATAAAATGTGTTTAATATATTCTAAAACTTCTGTTTGAAATGGTTTTGCTTTTATAAATATTTAAAAGTTGAAATTTGTGCAGGGATGCTTGTAAGTCCATTTTTAACCATAATTGAAAGGTGCCTCTTGATTTTAGTAGAACTTGCCAATGTCAGGTATCATGACTCTGCTCAGGATCTCACAAGTTGTTGCATGCAGATGGATGGACATAGTGAGAGTAATAGATGATTGTTTACAGCTTTTGGGTTTGAATGCACCAAAAAATGGGCAAAGTAAGTAATAAGTATGAAGAAGTTTGCATATGCGAGGCGTGGTCAGCTGCTCTATCCAAACAGAAAATTCACTTTTATAAACACATATGCAGGGAGGTTAGCTAATGTTTTTTTTTTTTTTGTGAGTATATTACTTGTGCTTCAATCTGTGATGATAAATTCTGTGAATTTGCAAAATTAAGCATCCTGGGATCTTTCCATATGTACATTTACAACTGTCAGTTTTAACAGTGCTGTTTTGAATTACCAGTGTTCCTTGCATCAATCAAATGATGATTACTTACAAATATAAGAATCATTCAAGGTGTTCATACAAGTATTATAGTAAACAGTTAAATATTTAGAAATAAAATTAATTTACACACTATTTTGGGCTTATCTGAGGTAGAAGTTATACAGGGCCATGTTAAGGATTTTGTTATTTGCAGATTTATATAATATTATGTTTATATCTCTCTCTCTCTCTCTCTGTGTGTGTGTGCGTGCGTGCGTGCATGCGTGTGTGTGTGGGGGGGGGGGGCGCGCGCGCGCGTGCATATGTTTGTTTTGTGAGGTAAGTAGTAAAGAAATTCTTGCACTGTAGAATGAAATTAAGTCACTTGGTTTTAGCAGTTAACACTTCATGAATATTGTGAGTCAATCAACAGGTGGCACTGGTTCTTGGACACACATATAACAAGTTGAAGTGTGGCTGTACAAAAATTTTATACTGATGACAGTGTAAATAATAAGGTTGCTTGTTACTGCTGTCGTCTCTTCCACTGTACAGTGCATATAAATAAACTTTACATCCAATTTCCTGCCTTTGTTAATGTAGTTTGTACCCTTCAAGACAGATGTCTTCGCCATTTGCGTCAAGCCTGATTGGGGTTCCTGTTCTCCTGGGATATGGTGCCATGTCACTGGGTGATTGGTGCCTCGCTATTTGAGACAGTGTAGTAAATATGAGACAACTACACTGTCTCAAACAGTTGGACATCAGTCACACAATGACACAGCAGCATATCCTAGCTGAACAGAGACTTCACCTGCACTACTGTGAAAGCTTAAAATCTCTCAAGCCTGATTTAATTCTTTATTTCTCTGCCCTTGATTTGGAGACCAGCTATGTTTGTAAAGGTTTTTTATGGTTTACCTCAGATCATCGAGGCTAATATCAGGTGATGATCATTTATTTTCACATTTTTAAAATTATTTATTATTCTGTAATTTGAATCTGTGTGGATGGAGCTACTGATAATGTAAATGAAAATCTGTAAAAGAAATAAATACATAAATAAATAAATAAAATTCTAACTCTACCCCTGAATGAGTTCAGTGCTGTGACATCTGTTAAAAATGAATTAATTTAATACTCATTGAATAACATGAGAACCATTTTGATCAATTTCTATTAAGTCTGTTAAATAAGACCAGTACAGTTAACTTTCTGCTTTTACATAATGTGTGATTTATTTTTCTGTCTAGGAAATGGTGATAATGCATCAGTTGATGAGGAGAAGGCCCACCATGGTAGTGCAACCCTACCTGGTGGCTGCAGTCTTGGTTCTACTAATGCTTCATCCAGTGCTGGTGTAATAAAATTTGCTTCCGATGAGGGTTCAGAGTGCAGTTCTGTGACTAGCGGAAGCATTCCACCTGGTAACCTAACTCATCACTCCTCGCCTCACCATCCTGCCACTCTCCATTTGCCGACTGTGTACAATCTCGAAATAATACTTACTGAGCTGCAAGAAAGACATGAAGAAATTGACAGGTTGAGGGAAGAGCTGGAAAATGTGAAGGTAAGGATGTGTATAATATACAGATACCTGTAAGAAGTAAAATAAATTCTTGCAAATATTTATAATGCCTGCTTTGTTCATGTACTTCAGTCTGTGTGGTTAGATTAGGAAGAACTGCTATTTAATAATGGTAAACCATTGCTGTGCCAAATTGCCACTCATACAGATTCAGGCTGAGCTGGGGTAACTCAGCAAGTGACTAGATCACATGTTGGAAAGCCAAAAAATTGGGTCTTGATTCCAGGTAGGCACAGAGATGTATCTCTTCACAATCATGTCCAGATTATCTCTGGAGACCATCCAGTGGGTACCAGGGGCTCTTTCCATGGGGTAAAGTAGCCATGAAACTGACCACTTATGCTAATCTGGTGCTGAAGTTAATAAATGCTTAACTAATTTAGCGCAGGGATGGCTTTACCTTTCAGAGATTCAGTCTGTAATTAGTTTGAGTGATGTAACTTCAACATTTGTGATGATCACTGTCTGTTTAATTGGTACCACAAATTATTTCCATATGAAGTGCTGTAGCTATGTTTAAGACCTATCCACTAACAAGTTTCATAAGCCTAGCTTCAGTGGTTCAGTAGTTACCAGACTGCAATCTAAGCATAGACTTTAAGTGGCTGCCGTGGTTCACATTCCACAAAAACATTACCTAGACAGAAGTTACATTTTTTTTTAAAGATATATCACTACCAAAAATTTTAGGACCATATGTTAAATGGCACCACTAGTTTTGCTTTCACCTGAGTGTTTGCATACTGCTATGCTGATATTAGCGTTGGTAGAAAGGTTAAAAAAAAAACATACTGGCTTGCTGATATTTGTACAAGGTTTTGTGCCATCAGGGTGTGGGGAGGTGGAGGTATAGCTCCATGCAGTCTTGATATTAGCACATATAAACATAAAAATGTAATTTTCGTGCTCATTTTCTGTTGCTGCAGTGGAAATAATAACGTATTCTTGTTGATATGCATGGTAACCATGGCTGTCAAAATAAGCAAGTACTGGGGTAGACATTCTGGATATGAATCCTCATCCTTTTATGAATTACATGAGTAAACTAATAATTTCTGAATTATGTTTTTAATACACCAACAACATGCACGTACAATAAAATACATGTATTAATTATAACCTTTTCTGGTACATGTTTTGACACTTATTGTGCTTACAAAAAGTTCTCCTGAAGATGGTGCAGTGAACACCGAAACATAACAGGTGAAAAGGTGGTAATTAATACAATTATTTTATTGTATGTGTATTTTGTTGGTATATTAAAGACATAATTTATGAAAAAATGAACGGAATGGAAAGCTTCAAGATCCTAATTTCTGAATCTGAGTCTAATAAGAGTTTTAGCTACTGCTTATTGTGATCTTGATAAGGAGAGCAATCACATCTCTTGTGAAGAAATAGTTCTTCTGCTTGTTCCTGATAGAATAGAACAGTTGACTAAAACTGTTATGGCAGGTTTATGCTGTTAAGTGTGGTAGGAAGGGTACTGTACTAACATTGTAGTCTGTCAGGTAAGTGAATGCCTCCACAGGTGGGGCCGTGGCAGTCACCTGTTTGTCACCCAGAAACAAAATTTTAAAAATGCAGTATAAATAAATTCCTGTGGTTTAGACACCTTATGTTGGTTCCGCATCCTAGTTGTTTAGTTTTGTGATCACTGTTAAAATGAAATTATGTAAAGTTTGATTGTTCGGTTGTATCTTGTTCAGTACTGAAGTAAAAAAAGTGATATTGGTCACAGTAGAATTCAGGGACAGACTTTTGTGGTAAAGGTATGATACTTTAGTTTCCATATGGCAGGGACTGAGCAACTTGGGTCAGTTCTGTGTTCTTAGTGATATGCAATCCTTGTAGCAGGCCATGCAGCGAGAAGTTGCTTTTGTGAGTCAAGCACTCCAGGAAGAACGCTTTCGTAGTGAGCGTCTGGAGGAACAGGTGAATGATTTGACAGAGCTGCACCAGAATGAAGTGGAGAATCTGAAGCAGACCATTACTGACATGGAAGAGAAAGTCCAGTACCAGAGTGAGGAACGTCTGCGTGACATTCATGAGATGCTAGAGTGCTGCCAGACTAAGGTCAGAAACCTGTAGTTTTGTTTTACAATCTTGTTAAGAAGGGGCCTTTAGAGCATAGTTTACATTATCCAGTATCAGAGGAAGGGGTACCTGTGTGAATTTCACAAGATGCTAGCGTCCAGCCAGACAAATGAAATTATTTATCCAAATGGAGAAAAAGAAATGTGAACAGCTAAAATAAATGGCATTAAAGTTAAATTAAATTCCTTGCTTGTAAATTAAAACTTTAAGTGAAACCAAAGAAATCATAAACAGTAATACCTTTGGAGTTACACAATTCCAATTTGTATAATATATGTACTTGTTGGCGTGGGTTCAGTAGGTACCTTATCTACTTGTTAAATGTAACAGATTTCAAAGATGGAACATCAGCAACAGCAGCACCAGCAGTATGTGACTCTGGAAGGCATTGACAATTCTAATGCACGTGCTTTGGTAGTTAAACTCATCAACGTTGTGCTTACTGTTCTCCAAGTGGTCTTGTTGCTGGTTGCCACCGTAGCTGGAATTGTGATGCCTTTTCTGAGAACACGGTAAGATTCATTTGTGCACTGATATCTGTATTGTAAGTTGTGTTGTGCTACTTTTGCACCAGCAGCTAAATGAAGCTATTTGTATCTGTTTTTATGAGGTTTATCACATTTAGTGAAGCACATTGCTTGAGGGGCATTGCAGTTTGTAGCCTTTGCTTAATTTTAAGCTAGGAAGGCTGAGATGGCACAAACCATTATGGTTAAGTGCAGAGGTGCACAAATCCTGAGAGGCAGGCCACATGGACAACTAAATTTGTGCAGTGGTGCCTAATATTGATGAGTACTCTTCGGAGTCTGTTTAATGTCATCCTTTGGAGCCTAGAATTTTGAGGTGGATTCAAGATTTTTGGAAAATGTGTGGACTTCTGTTTCAGTGGGTAGCTCCATTGACTTTATGTGGGTCATTGAATGTGTAAAATAACATTTTTGTGTTAAGTATCAGGGGTTTGCATAAAAGTGTGAAGATAAGAATGAAGCTGGGTAAGGAAGCTTTTCCCTCATAGTTTATTTCCATGGTTAAATGCATTCTATGTGGAAAAGCCACAAAAAGTTGCTTGAACTGTTTAGAAATGGCAGGAAACATTTCTTGCATCGGTCCTCTGAAACATCACTTGGGTTCAGACCAAATTGGCTCCACTTCTAAATGAGTTGTCACATGTGTTATAAGGACAGGCTTAAATATGGTTACTTTTCACTCTGTGTGTTGGTGACTTACCTTAATTTAATTGTGTATGTTCCTTGTTCCAGCCTGCGAGTCCTGACTACAACTCTGTTGGTTGCTGGCATTGTTTTTGTGTTGAAACAGTGGCCTGAAGTGAGAGACTTGGGTAGTCACTTGATTCGTCACTTAAAACAAGCTTTATCTGTTAAGTAGTATCATGTACACATTTGTGTTTGCTGGTTGTACTGCTTCTGTTTGGAGAAGCAATGAGGAATTTTGGTGTTGCTCCCTATTGTTGGGTGTCCAAATAGTAAATTATACATACTCTAACATACTGCTGACTAGCCTGTTGCTGGAGGCTGTTTTGTTGAACTTAATTAACCTCTGTGGCCAAGGTAAGAATTTGAGAGTGCCGAAAGTCAGACATCTGTATAGTTGTCATGCAGTTTCTTCACAGTATAAGATTTACATGCAACAGAAATCCAGCCTGTAAGCATTGACCAGATTGGGTAATGGCAGAACCTCCTTGTTTCACTCAGTTGATCCTTGTGGTTAATAAGATGTCAGTACAGCATCATGTCGTGTGTCAGTTGGTACCAGTGGTGTCAGGTGTGACAGGCTGAGCATACCTAGGAGTTATCAAGTAATAATCCATATAGCACCAGACACAAACATGTGATTATTAGTCAAGAATGACATTCCATGTAGCTGTAGGAAGTCCTTTGTAATTGAATGTAATCACTTGAAACAAGGCTGTCATATTTTGTACCGCAGTGGTAAGCAGACATGAATGTATTTCAAATGTCTGAGTACTAACTACTGTATTAGATTTCTTAGAATTTAACTGACATTCATGTTGACATGTTCCATTGTCTCATCATGGTTATAAACACATTTCAGAGGCTGGCACTTTGTTGTTGGGTAAAAGGATAGACACAACAGAGTATGTTCCCTACTTCATGTGATAATGGAAACAGCCAACCTGTGGAACATTGTGGTATTTATGTCATTAGATGATGGAAAATGTCCATTATGTGTGTTAGTTAAAGCACCTATATCACAAGCCTTTACACTTACCTTAGAATTGAGATTTGTTTTGTGTTACAGACGAAATGAAGTATTTTAATAATGAAGCTGGTAGAACTGCCACTTGGAAAAGAGCTTCAAAATGACTTTCATATGTTTATTCAAAAATTTTCTGTATTTAACTATGTATAAGACAAGTTCAATTTCTTGATTAGCAGCTGAAGAAAGAGGGACAAAGTAAAATAGAGGGGAAAAAGCTTTTCGTGTGTGTTTGATAGGAGGCTGTTCTGGTCTGCATGAGGTGGCAAAGAGAAAATCCTGCCCTTTCCAGGCTTCATAACCTGGTTGTCCTGTTCAAAGCCATTGACTGTACTGACAGTTGTTATGGGGCTTGTCCCTTGTTGTGTCTGACAAAGTCTTGTTTCAGTGGAGTTTGTAGGAATCTTATTAATTGTGTATAACATTTAAAACAAAATTCATATCACGTCTGCACAGATATAGTGTAGAACAGAATCTCTACCCATCTTGCAAAATGGTAGAGTCGTGATGGATCTCAAGAGTCTGAAGTACATCCAGTTCAGAATTCATTGTTTGCTGGTGACATATTCATAGCCATGACAAGAAAGACTGACTGCTACTGCATGTGCAGAGCGTGGTGGTGAGAGTTAGCAACACAAAATGTAATATGTATATTTGGCTTCATTGAAGTGATTCACATTTGTTATTTATTGTGATAGCAGGTGACGCCTCAGTGAGTTGTGACAATTTGTACAGAGAGTGTATTTTAATGTGCTTGTTACTTCAGTATATCATTCCATTGATGACTTAAAAGAGGGCAGAACTGCTACAATGCAGTAACTGTACATTTTGATTGAAACTAGAATGTTTCTTATGATTTGCTTTCATGCCATAGATACTTGGTTGCTCTTTATGGTGGAGTAAACCTGAAACATAGTATTTAGAAATAATGCACTACTCTAAAAATTAGGGGAAACTTTATTTGTATTAATTATGGATGTTGGATGTGATAGCCGGTAGGGGTATGAAGAATTCAACACACGTACTTGTAGTAGACTTCCTTGGAACACTTAATAAGAAAGGCAATGCACTGAATGTCAGCTGAAGATATTATCAGTTTATAATTCAGAGTTGTCACATTTGAAAGTTGAAATGGGCCTTTTTTAAGTAAAATTAAAATATTTGCATCATATAAAAACCTGTCAAAAACTGTGCACACAATCTAATATGCATATTTGAGCACTTAATTGTAAGAGGCTCATTTAGATGAACCCCATTCAGGAATTGCTATGGGCAAAGGAATGAAGCCATTAGAAGTATTTTCCATGGGCAGTGAGTCTGACATCCCACAGACACACTGACTGAAGGATCCATTCCCCAAAGAACTCCATGGACCATTGCATCACTGCACAACTGTGCCATTTCAGTAATTTTTTGTGGTTCTTCAGTGCTTTCTTGAGAAAGCAAAACACATGAAAGTCATGTGGTCAAGGATCCAAACTGTGTGGGGGATGGTCCAGCTCTTTTCAGAACATGGAGTGGTGCTTAGAGGGTGTAGGCCGCATTGTGACAGATAATATCTCATGTGATTATGAGAGGATCTTTCCTCTTAATGGTGCTACAAAGGTCTCAAGAGTATTCCAGAATAGTGTTGGGTGGTAATGGTGATGTCAGGATCCTGAATGTTCTGAATGACAGCTCATTGGTTGGCCTATGTGGACATGGGATGCCAGTGTTTAGCTGTCATACTGTTCCTGTTTGCTCCAACATGCCCACTCTTTTGAATGGATCATGATCCAAATGCAGATATGTCATGCCAACAGACACATGGTCATCTGCATCTGGCTGTATATACTAGCAGCACCATGAGTGGGTTTCATTTGAACAACCCTCGAGCAGGGAAAAGGTGTCTTCCCTAATTTTTAGTAAGTTTTTGTAATTTTGTTGTGTGATGTATTATCACATAAGATCACAATTGTTACAGTGCCGTAAACTTAAAGCGACTCACACACACAGTAAAACCTCTGTACATAGTGCACCGTACGACAAACTGATGGATCCCTGGAGTATGCCTGTGTAAACAATTGGGTGGGGGTTTGACTGTGTGTGTGTGTGTGTGTGTGTGTGTGTGTGTGTGCGCGCGCGCGCACGTGCGCGCGTGTGTGTGCATGTGGGTGTGCTTGTGCATGTGCATGTGGGTGTGCATAGAAGATGAAGGCTAATTGTCAAGTGCATTGAAACCCCATTAAGGCATCTTTTGAAAAATTTAACAAATGATGCTGTATTTAGTAGAACTCTTTAAACAGGTTAAGTCAGAATATGTTGTTATTTTATAATTCTGTACTGAAATTAACACTCAATTTCGTACAATATTATACCATATAAAATCTTTATTAAATAGCTAATTTTCACTGTTGAGCCACATATTTTTGTACTTTCAGTTATTCTGATGCATTCCTGAACACAACATATTTTTCACAAGCACAAAACTGTTCATCACTTACTTTTCATAGTTATACTATCTCAGTGTTAATAAGTGCTACGTCATAATATTTAGAAAGTTAAACTACTTCAAATGCTTATAATTTCTTAAGTACATATTTGTCCAGAGTTATTTGTTTAGCACTTCAAAAAAAAATGCTTAGTACATATGCAGAGCCTACATTCTGTTAACATTATACTCTGGGACATCAGAGGTCTTATGTAGATAACGACTGTAGTTCTGCCAGTACTCAGTGGCTCTGTGACATGGGGAGCACTTTGCAGTCATCAGTATTGGGGTTTTCGGCACCTTCATATTCATTGGCTTCTAATGTGGCTATGCTGATCATGTGTTCAGTAATTAATCACTGTGCAGGATGTAAACTGTTCACACATATGCAGTGTGAAGTGAGCACAGAACGTGTATAGATTTTGCACACAGAATACGTCAGATTTTTTAAATTGGAGTGAAACAGTTCCACAAACACAATGCACCATATTAAACCCCTGCTTGTTCACCTTGTAGGCCGCCCATGTGTGTGTGTGTGATTTTCAGTTTTGTTAAAGTGCATAAACAAGATGCTGAGTGCATGAGGACCTGAATTCCAGTACTACTTGATAGCATGTACATAAAAATAGTTGATGGGGGCTTGTGATAATATTGCACTAGCCTTGTAGTAGCAGCTGCTTTCATATAATAACATGCTTCAAAAAAATGGACTGTTTCCTCATCGGACCAATAGATGACACACATCAGAAGTGAGTCATGTGTGCCATGTCCTGTGAAATGCACATGTGTGGAAACAGCCTTGGAGAATGGCCATTGGAATTAGAGCATTGTTTCATCACAGGGCACTTGAAGCAAATTGAATGAAATTGTATAAGATTTTGGTGTGAAAAATGTAATACTGAGGTGAAAAGTTAATTGTGTCATGGACATTGTGTGCTTTTTAGGTGAGAAATTCTTTTGAATGCAAAACATAGGGGTCAAATGTGTGTTAATCATACAGGAAAATTAAGGTACTAAATTACTTCTAAGTATAATGTGGGAAAACATCATACACAGTGTTGTCTGCAATGAGTTTCACTGTAATTGGTAAGTGAAGTAATCAGAATTATGGTTTAAGGAGTTGTGCATTATAAAATCATGCATTTGATCTTCACTAGACTGAAAGTTTATACTCTTCTGCAGTTTTGAGTTTTTGTGACAGTACACAGGAATGTGGTGATGGTTGCAGAAGTCTTGTATGAGGTTGGAAATGCTGGGGCATTTCATTGGTCACAAGGGATTAAACAGAATGTGGCACTGATATCTCATCATCATGTTTGTCACACATTTTATGTCTTTTGTAGGGAACACACAAGCTACTTTGACTGTAAATATTTCAGGTCACTTCCATATTTTCTGAATGCCACTTTTTGAACATTTTATATGTTCTGGCAAAATGACTTGTTCATTGCAGTGCTTAAGCAATATAAATGCCTGCCCTATGTACTGGTTTTGAAATTTGTTTAAAATTCTAACTAAACTTTATTTTGCTTACATTGATATGCCTTTTTGCCAGAATGTCTTCAATTGTATGATAAGGTCACATGCTTAATTTGAAAGACTGTTGAATTGCATGTGTAAATTCATACAGAAGAAAATGGTAGCACTTGTCAGTAGACATAAGGTTTTTATGTACTGAAAACTGACAAAATATGCATGTATCTCTATTTTGAAATGCAAAAATAAGTTAATCAATGATACATGTATTTGTATGGTATAATTCACATACTACATTGCTGCTCTCCACTTTTCCTACTGGCTACTGCAGTGATGCAGTATTTTTTTATGCCTACTTTAGTGAATCTATGGTGCTCGTCTGTCAGATGATAGATATGGAGGAGGTCCTTTCATCAATCAACGATGTGACAAGATCATTTGTTAATGTATATACAGGGTTCAACACTGTCTCTTGTGTAAGCTGTAAGCTCTCTTGCTCCAAATACTTCTTCATTGCAAAGTAAGGCTTGTATCCTTTGTTTCTTTGTAGCACATCACATAGATGATATCCAGACTACACATACGAGGGGGGACCCCAAAAAAACGAGATTTTTTTGTGAGCGATTGATTTATTTAAAGAATTACAAAAAATTCATTAGTTGCCTTCAAAGTACTCTCCATTGGATGATATGCACTTATCCAATCTCTGTTTCCACTGTTCGAAACATCTCTGGAACTCTTCAACTTGGATGCTGTTCAGCGCTGTTGTTGAAGCTGCGATAACGTCCTCCACAGTGTCAAATCGGCGCCTTTTCAAGCCCCTTTTCATTCGGGGAAACAAAAAAAAGTCGGTCGGGGCCAGGTCAGGTGAGTAGGGGGGATGGGGCACAAGTGTCATGCTCTGAGAGGTAAAAAATTGACGAATTCGCAATGCCGTGTGTGCGGGAGCGTTGTCATGGTGAATGAGCCATTCCCCCAATCGCCACAATTCCGGCCTTGTCCTCCGCACCCTCTCCCTCAGTCGTTTCAAAACCCCCAGGTAAAACTCCTGGTTGACCGTCTGACCCCTGGGAACGAATTCCCTGTGCACAATTCCTTGAATGTCAAAGAAACAGATCAGCATTGTTTTGACGTTCGATCTCACCTGTCTGATTTTTTTGGGCCGGGGTGAACGAGGAGTCTTCCACTGGCTTGATGCCTGCTTGCTTTCAGGGTCATAACCATAACACCAACTTCCATCACCTGTTATGACCCTGGACAAGACGTTTGGGTCATTTTCAAGCTCCCTTTTCAAGTCCTGGCACACAGTGAGTCAGGATTTCCGTTGGTCCTCTGTGAGCAGGTGGGGGACGAATTTTGCTGCAACACGTCTCATGCCTAGGTCTTGAGTCAGAATGCGCTGAACTGAGCTCCAACTCACGCCTGTAACATTCTGATAACTCATCAATGGTGTAACG
>JGI20166J26741_11078892_pt1 | contig 14437 bp, 15 predicted proteins | sample TergutCu122P5_FD_26741 | JGI IMG/M metagenome (IMG submission 26741)
AGCCCAGGCCCGTAAAGTTATTAACCGTAAGCGATTTCTCGAAGAGTATGAGCGCACGGTTAATAACTTTACGGGCCGGCTTGATGCGAAAGCAGTAACGCGTGACCAGTAACCATAAAGGACAAATCATTGAGGAGGTCGGCGCAGATGATTAAAAACCGGCTGTATTATTACACGCGTAACCCGTCCCGGGACAATCGCACCAGTTTGGCCAGAGCGATAGACCTGTTGCTGGCGTTAATGTTAGTGTGGCTGCCGACGGCCCTGGCAATGAAAATAATGCCGCTCAGCCAGACCTGGTCAGGCATTTTAACGGTACCGGCGCTGGCGCTGGGCGCCGGGCTGGTCTTCTGGCAGCAGCGGCGTAAAAACAAATCCCGCCGCCAGCACCAAAATATTTGGTACTCCGCCCGTAAATGCAGACAAAGAATAAAACAGCTGGCCGCGCCGGAAGATTTTGCCCGGCTGGTAAAAGAACTATTGCAGGCCACCCTGCCGGTTACACGGTTGCAAGCGCCGGCGCCGGGCGGGGAATCAACCATATCCCTGCTTGGTTATCTGCGCCACCGCCAGGTGGGAGTCATGTGTATCAATCGCCAAACCGACGGGCAACCGATTACCGCCGCCGAGATCAGCAAGTTTTTTGCCGAGCTCAAACTGGCCCGGCTGCCTGCCGGCATCATCGTCACCACCGATTCTTTTGCCGATGACGCCAAGCGGTTGGTCAGCCGCCTGCGGGGACAAGTCCAAATCCATCTGCTGGACGGCGATGCGGTGCTGTATATGGCCAGGCAAGCCAAGCACCCTATTTTTCAGGATGAAAAATGGCCCGGGGAAAAAGAAAGCCGTCTCTCCGGATTGGCAGTGGCCCTTTCCATTAAGGAAAACCTGATGGTTTCCCGGCGGAAAGCCTGGTCTTTCCTGCTCTTAGGGATTAGTCTGCTGGTTATTTCAACCTGGCAAAGCGGGATTACCGAAACAATTTACCTGGCCGGCGGCATCGTTAATTTGTCAGCCGGTTTCCCGGGGCTGCTTCTGTCTTACCTGCACAGGTCCGAACCGTTTATGGACTGGCAATAAACCGCCTGAACAAATTTTTCCCGTTCAGGCGCCGCATCATACAAAATCAATCAATATTTGGTCCCAATACACTGGCAGAATTAACCTAAATAAAAACTCTTTTATCGGGTATAGCTCAATATAAAGGGGGTTGATATTTTGTCCAAGTCCCAAAAACCAACACTAACCCCGGCCCAGCTGGAATACCAAAGTTTTGCCCGGGCCAGAGAGCCAAAACGCCCGGTTTTGTTAAATTGTTTCAAGGCCTTTCTGGTTGGCGGTTTGATCTGCGCCATCGGCCAGGGCGTTTCCGAATTCTTTTTATGGCATTTTGATTTCACGGAAAAGACGGCAGGCAACCCCACGGTAGCGATGATGATCCTCTTTTCCGTCATTTTAACCGGCGTCGGCGTATACGATCATATCGCTCAATGGTCCGGCGCCGGTACCGCCATACCGGTCACGGGATTTGCCAACGCCATGAGTTCCGCCGCCATTGAGCACCGCAGCGAAGGACTTGTGCTGGGGGTAGGAGCCAACATGTTTAGACTGGCCGGTTCCGTGATTGTGTTTGGCACCTTTGCGGCGTTTATCGTCGCCTTGATCAAAACATTACTGGCTAAAGCGGGAGGGATGTGACAACAAGATGCGGCAGGGCCGCCAAACATGGCTGTTTAAAAACAAACCGGTGATTATTGCCGGCGCGGCGGTGGGCGGGCCCCACGAAGCCAAAGGACCGCTGGCCGCTGATTTTGATCTTTTGCATGACGACCTGTGGCTGGAAAAAGATAGTTTTGAAAAAGCGCAAACCAAAATGCTGGAGGAAGCTTGCGACATTGCCCTGGGCAAAGCCGGTCTGTCAAAACAGGATATCCGTTTTTTTCTTGGCGGGGACTTGCTGAACCAGATTATTTCCACCAGTTTTGCCGCCCGGACGCTGGCTGTTCCCTTTCTGGGCCTGTACGGAGCCTGTTCCACTTCGATGGAAAGCCTGGCTTTAGGCGCGTTAATTGTAGACAGCCGGGCCGGCGACCATGTACTCTGCGGCACGGTCAGCCATAACGCGGCGGTGGAAAAACAATACCGTTACCCCACCGAATACGGCGCCCAAAAGCCGCCCACGGCCCAATGGACTGTGACCGGCGCCGGCGTGGCTTTGTTAAGCGCAGACGGCGTCGGCCCCCGGGTCACAGCGGCCACTATCGGCAGAATAATGGACCTGGGGGTCAGCGACCCGTACAATATGGGCAGCGCCATGGCGCCGGCAGCGGTGGATACCATCACCGTCCACAGCAGAGATTTGCACATCTCCCTGGATGAATACGATTTAATTGCCACCGGCGATCTGGGACGCGTGGGGCACGGCATCGCCGGCGATTTGCTTAGCCGGCAAGGCATTAAATTTGCCTCCGGCAAATTCACTGACTGCGGCATTTTAATCTACGGCCCGGACCAGCCGGGCGTCATGGCCGGGGGAAGCGGCTGCGGCTGTTCGGCCACCGTCGCCTTCGGCCACATTATGCACAGAATCAGGAGGGGCGAACTGAAAAAGGTACTGCTTGTGGCCACCGGCGCTTTGCTGTCGCCTTTGTCTTATCAGCAACAAGAAAGCATTCCCTGTATCGCGCACGCCGTCTCCATCGAATACAGCCACTAGGAGTGAGCAAACTTGGCCATATATTGCTGGGCTTTTATTGTTGGCGGGCTAATCTGCGTAGTTGGACAGCTGCTGATGGATGTGGGCGGGCTTACCCCCGCCCATACCGCCAGTATCATGGTGGTTGCGGGAGCGGTACTGGCCGGTTTAGGGCTGTACGAGCCGCTGATTGATTTTGCCGGGGCCGGCGCCACCGTGCCCATCACCAGTTTTGGCAATTCACTGGTGCAGGGAGCGCTGGCCGAAGCAAGCAGAACCGGCTTGGTGGGCATACTGACCGGGATATTTGAAGTAACCAGCGCCGGCATATCCGCGGCCATTATTTTTTCTTTTATAGCCGCGCTATTATTTAAACCCAAAGGGTAAAACAAGTATAAAATAAACCAAAAGAATTAAGAAGGCGAAGGCAAATGAAATATTTGACGGTCTTGCTTGTGGCGGTAGCTTTCTTCAATGCCGGCTGTACATTGCAGAACAGTCCGGCTCAAAAACCACAGACCCAACAATCAGAGGGTCAACATAGCCAGGTTCAAAAACTACAGACCCAACAATCAGATGATCATACAGAGGCTCATGCGGCGCAGGAGCTACAACCGCAGACCCAGCCAGGGCCGGCGGCCGACCAAGCCGCGGCGGCTAACACCGCGCTAGCTGCCAAAAGCAAGGCGGCGGCTAAAAAATTAGCGGCAGTGGAAGACGCTGTGGTTGTGGTTTTAGGCAAAAATATCTCTGTCGACGTCAAGGTAACCGGTTTTAACCGGTTGCGATTGCCGGCCATCCGCCGGGAAGTGCACGCAAAGATTGCCCATATGGCGCCCGGCTATCGGGTTTTCGTAAGCACGGATAAAAAAATCTATTGGGAGCTGGAGCAGCTAAACAGCCAAATCCAACAGGGCGGAGACTCAGACGCGTTTAAAGAACTATTGGACAAAATCGATAAAAGGATGCGGGGCTGAAGCAAAAGCCCCGTTTTCCTTTTGGTTTAACTGGCAGCGCCAACAGCCTCAAGAACCACCGTTAAAGGTCCGGCTGTAAATTTTACATACAAGAAAAGGATTTTCAAGCAATAAACAGAAATAAATCTACACACCTTTATCGGTCCGTTTTACCGGACAGCTTGGCAAATATTTGCTATATCAGGGAGGGGAATTTTTATGCAAGTTGCGGCCTTCAACGGCAGTCCAAATAAGGAAGGCAATACCTATCACGCCCTCAAAACAGTCGCCGCGGAACTTGAAAAAGCTGGCATTGCCACAGAAATCATCCAGGTGGGCAATAAATTAATCAGGGGCTGTCTGGCCTGCGGCAAGTGCGCCAAAAACAAGAACGAAAAGTGCGTTACCGACGATGAAGTGAACCAATGGATCCAGAAAATCAAAGCGGCGGACGGCATCATTTTCGGCTCGCCCGTGCACTATGCCTCCATCGGCGCCACCATGAAAGCCTTTTTGGATCGGGCCTTTTATGTGGCCGGTGCAAACGGCAACCTGTTCAGACACAAAGTCGGAGCCGCCGTGGTGGCGGTAAGACGCACCGGAGGGATGACCGCCTTAGATCAGCTTAATCACTACCTGACCTACGCGGAAATGTTGGTCCCGACCGCAAATTATTGGAACGTAATCCACGGCGCCACGCCGGGGGAAGCGCTGCAGGACCTGGAAGGGATGCAAATCATGGGGCTCCTCGGCAAAAATATGGCCTGGCTGCTTAAACTGGTCGAAAACGGGAAGGGCGCCGTTCAAGCGCCGGCGCCGGAAGCCAAGGTGCGGATGAATTTCATTCGCTAGCAACCAGTATCTTTCTTACCGACCATCATGGAAAAACCGCCCTCATGGGCGGTTTTTATGTTGCAGAAAATATTATGTATTGGTAAACTTGGCGTGAGCTTTTTGAGCCAGCACCAAAAATTCATCTTCGTTAATCCGTTTAGTAGCAAGCAACTCTGACATTCTTAGCGCTGCATTGGCCAGTGTTCGGGAGGAAAGTATATATTCTTCCGCACTTGGATCTCTAAGTTTTATTTGAGTAACAGTGTCGTTAGTTGACGCTTTTGGATGGATGGATGGAACAGTGTCATCATTTGGCTCTTTTGAATTAATCGAGGTAACAGTGTCGTCACTTGGCGCTTTTGGTGGTATGGATGGAACAGAGTTCTCACTTGGCTCTTCTGGTTTTATCGAGCTAACAATGTCGTCACTTGGCATGTTTGGCTGGATGGATGGAACAAAGTTCTCACTTGGCTCTTCTGGTTTTATCGAAGTAACAATGTCGTCACTTGACGCGTTTGGTTGAATAGATTGAACAGAGCCATCACTTGGCGCCTTTGCTTCTGACGGCGGGACCAAGTCATTGGCAACGCCAAGGAGAAAATCGGTAGAGACCTGAAAATAATTAGCAAACATCCTGAGGGTATTGTAATCAGGGTTACGTCTGTTAACCTCATATTGGGCATATGTACTTCTGGACATATTGAAAATAACCGCTAACTGCGCTTGGGTTTGTCCGGATTTTCTCCTCAATTCCTTCAATCTGTCACCCAACATAAACCGATCTCCTAACATAAACGATCACCTCTTAAAACCAATTATAGTTGCATATGGCAACAGTTACAATAGATGTCGCGAGATGTCGCGCAGTTAAATATCGGTCTTTTGTGTTTCTATACGCAACATTACGCCTTTACTGCTAGGGTTGCAAATAGCAACAAAGCAAATCTGGCCGGCTTCATTCCACCAAGTCATTAATCACCGCACAGCACTCAGGCCAAGCATCCCAGTCATTAGTCTCATAACGCAACTGGAGAAATAAGGCCCCCGACAGCAGATAAAATACCGACTCTGCCGATCGCCCGGTAAGACAAGACAGGGCAAACCAAGCAAACCGGCGCCGGGCAAGAGGGCACCCCAAAAACCTGCCGTCGGACAAGCAACCGTCTGTCATTTGTTGCTGTCACTTATTATCAAAATTACGAATAAAATTACAAAGGAACATAAAAAGTAATGGAGGGGCTGTGCAATGAAACAATTTTGGCGCGACAAAGAATTTTGGCTGGACACCTTGGAACGGGCGTTTAAGACAGCAACCCAAACCGCTATCGCCGCCATTGGAACCGCGGAGGTAATCCATCATGTGGACTGGAAATTTGTTATTTCCACTGTAGCGCTGGCGACGGTTTTATCTGTACTGAGCTCAATCAGCAGCATGAGCATCACCGGCAGGAATAGAGCCAGCCTCCTGGCCAAAAGACTATCGGACAACTAATGAAACAAGTTTATTGATGCCTTACCGGATATTGACGCCTTACCGGAGACAGTTGCCCAAGCCGGATGAAATGCCAGCGGTCCGGCAAAACCAAAAGCCTCCGCATCAGGGAGGCTTTACTGCCAATGGCGGGAGTGTGTGAGAATCGAACTCACCTGGGACGGGATCGCCGCCCCGCGACTGGTTTTGAAGACCAGGGGAGCCACCAGGCCCCATCCACCCCCAAAAAGGGAACGTTTTGCCGAAAATAAGCGGTGCGTAACCTGCGGCAAAGTACGAGTTATTATATCAAACTCTCGATCCTTAAACAAGCGGCTTGTGTATACAATTCCATTGATTTTAAGCGCAAAATATAATAATCTATGATAGTAGATTTTGCACCGGCGAAATCAGCTCTTCCTAATGAAGGATCAAGAAGTATAAAAAAACAGGGCAGGAAATATACGCCGCTGCGTCGAATAAGTCTTGGGTTATCCTGGGTAGGCAATATTTACCGGCGCGGCCAATAAGGTTAGCGGGTGATAACAGTAGTGATTGGTTTTTTAAATGAGATAAAATATGAACTCGGCGTTGTGGAAAAGGAACTGCTGGCCGCCGTAAAATTCCCCGACCCATTGATGAGCGAGGCGGCTACCCATCTGGTCAGTGCCGGCGGTAAACGCTTGCGTCCTGCTTTTTGTCTGCTGGGCGGCAAGTTTTATCAGTTTGATCTGGATAAACTGCTCCCACTGGCTGTGGCATTGGAATTAATCCATATGGCTACCTTAATCCATGACGATGTGGTTGATTCATCAGCGACCCGTCGGGGCATACCTACAATAAAGGCCCGTTGGGGCAACCGGATTTCAACGCACTTAGGCGATTACATGTTTGGCAAATCGCTGGTTTTAATCTCGCAGTACCAGAACCCCCTCATCACAGCAGTGCTGGCTGATACCAGCGTCAGAATGAGCGAAGGGGAAATTGTACAAATTGCCACTTCTTTCAACACCAACCAGACGCTGCGGGATTATTTTTACCGGATTAACCGTAAAACAGCCCTTTTGATTTCCGCCTCCTGCAAACTGGGGGCGGTGGCTTGCGGCGCGCCTGAACCAATACGCCAGGCATTACACCGGTTCGGACACTATATAGGCATGGCTTTCCAAATTACCGACGATATCCTGGACATGACCGCAAAGCAGCTTAAACTGGGCAAGCCCATTGGCGGCGACCTCCATCAGGGGATTATCACCCTGCCGGCCATATATGCTCTGCATCACAGCCCGGCCAGGGAAAGGCTAAAACAAATCATTACCAACAGGAATAAAAGCGACGCGGATGTCCAGGAGGCCATCACCTTGATTGCCCGGTGCGGCGGGATGGACTACGCTTACAAAGTAGCCGAAAAATATATTGCCAAAGCTAAGGACGAGCTTAACGATTTGCCTGAAGTACAGATTAAAAAAGCCCTGCGGACCATGGCCGATTTCGTGGGGACCAGAAATTTTTAACTAATTTTTAAAAACCGGCGCGGATTTTTGAAAACCGGCACGGAGTTGATCTGGTGGATTATTACCCTGTTTTTTTTAAACTGGAAGGCAGAAAATGCCTGGTAATCGGCGGAGGCGGCGTGGCTGAACGCAAGATCCGGACTCTGGCCCGCTACGGCGCCGATATTTACCTGGTCAGTCCCCAATTAACGCCGGGCCTCCAGGAAATGTCCGACACCGGACGGATTCATCACCGTGCCGGTTTTTATCATGCCGCCGATTTGACAGACGCTTTCCTGGTCTTTTGCGTCACGGACGACCAGGACACCAATAACGCCGTAGCCGCGGACTGCGCGGCCAGAAACATCGCGGTCAATGTGGCCACCGACCCCGGCCAGTGCAGCTTTGTGGTTCCTTCGGTGGTGCGGCGGGGAGATTTCCAGCTGGCTATTTCCACCGGCGGCAACAGTCCGCATCTGGCCAAAATAATCCGTCAGGAATTGGAGCATCTCTACGGCCCTCAATTTGAAGAATTCACAGCCTTTCTGGGCCAGGTGCGCAAGCAGGTGCGGGAAACCGTCAGCGACCCGGCCAAACGCCGGCGCATCCTGAACAACCTGGTGGACGGCCAGACGCTGGACATACTAAAACAGGGAGATTTAGCCCAAGCGAAGGAGCGGGTGAAAAAATGTCTGTCCTAGTCATCGGCGTCAATCATAAAACCGCTCCGGTGGAAGTCCGGGAATTGTTGTCTTTCGCGGAACATTCCCTGGGCCAGTGGTACGAACGGTTGCTGGACCGTGCGGCAGTTTCCGGCTGCGTCATCGTCTCCACCTGCAACCGCACCGAAATTTACGCCCATACCGACGATATTGAAGCTGGCGCCGGCGCCATCCTGGACATGATGCAGCAAAAGTCCGGCCTGGACCAGGCGACGATTAAAAAATATACTTACGTGCTGGACCGGAGCAAAACCGTGCGCCATTTGTTCCAGGTAGCGGCCGGGTTGGATTCCATGCTGCTGGGCGAGACTCAGATCCTGGGTCAGGTCAGAACCGCCTACCAGCACGCCCACCGCCATGCCGCCACCGACAAGGTCATCAACACCCTGTTTAAGCGCGCTATTGAGGTGGGCAAGCGCGCCCGTACCGAAACCGGCATCGATCACCACGCCGTATCCATCAGCTACGCAGCGGTGGAAATGGCCAAACAGATTTTCGGCGATCTCACCGGCCGCTCGGTACTGATTATCGGCGCCGGCAAAATGAGCGAACTCACCGCCAGACACCTGGTGGCCAACGGCGTTTCCGGGGTCATCGTTTCCAACCGTTCCTACGAACGGGCCGTGGAACTGGCCGCTCAGTTTGGCGGTTTGGCGGTCACCTTTGACAACCTTTATCATTACCTGGAAGCGGCGGATATTGTGATCAGCTGTACCGCAGCCACCCACTATGTGCTGTACGCCGCCGGGGTGCGCCGGATTCTGAAGGAAACGCCGGGCAAGCACCTCATGCTAATCGACATCGCCGTGCCCAGGGACATTGAGCCGGATGTGCGGCTGCTGCCGGGGGTTTCTCTATACGACATTGACGCCCTGCAAAACGTGGTCGACAATAACTTAATGGAAAGAAAAAGGGCTGCCATTCAAGCCGAGGCTATTATTGAAGAAGAGGTACTGACATTCTCACGCTGGGAAAACACACAGTTTGTGGTCCCCACCATAACGGCGCTGAAAATTAAGGGCGAGGAAATCAAACAAAAGGAATTGACCAAGGCCTATAACCGGTTGGGTGAGCTGTCGGAACGGGAACGGAATATTATCAACACCATGGCCGGCGCCATTATTAACCAATTGCTGCACACACCGGTAACCCAACTGAAAGAGTTTGCCCTGACCGAAAAGGGGATCCTGTACAACCAAGCCATCAGCGAACTGTTCTGTTTGGCGGCATCACCCGGGCGACAGCCGGAAGAAATTACCGGCGCTGATCCTGAACCGGAATCACCGGCCCAATCCCTGGGACAAAGGTAATATCCGGCGAGAGCGAAGGGAGCCGCATTCCAGACCGCCCCAGGCAGGCAAAACAATGCCCTGAGCAATTTAGCGGTAGTTCATAAGCAAACTGTCCTTGCCGGGCAGCAACCAATGGGCAGGAGGCCGATATGCCAAAGGAAATAATCATCGGGTCGCGGGACAGCGAGCTGGCCATGTGGCAATCAAGCTGGGTGGCCGAGGCTTTGCGCCAGATCCAGCCGGAGCAAAACATCCGCATTAGGGGCATGAAAACCAAGGGCGATCATATCCTGGAAGTGGCCCTGGCTAAAATAGGCGACAAGGGACTATTTACCAAGGAGCTGGAAACAGCCCTGCTTAACGGTACCATAGACCTGGCGGTACATAGTATGAAGGACTTGCCTACCGGACTGCCCGACGGGCTGGTCATTGGCGCGGTATGCCGGCGGGAACAGCCGGGCGACGTGCTGATTTCCCGCACCGGAGTCGATCTGGACCATCTGCGGCCGGGAGCCCTGGTTGGTACCAGCAGTTTGCGCCGCCGGGCGCAGCTGCTGCATTACCGTCCCGATCTGCAGATGGTGGACATCCGGGGCAATCTGAACACCAGGCTGCGCAAACTGAAAGAACTGGAACTGGACGCCATTGTGCTGGCCTACGCCGGCATTAAAAGATTGGACTGCACAGACCTGATCACCCAGCATATTCCTTCCGAAATTTGTCTGCCGGCCGTAGGACAGGGCTCTTTGGGCATTGAATTGCGCGCCGGCAACGACTCAATAGGATCACTGGTCGCCCGGCTGGATCACCGGCCGTCCCGGATCGCCATTGAGGCCGAAAGAGCCTTGATGAAACGTTTGGAGGGCGGCTGTCAGGCCCCCGTCGGGGCGCTGGCCCAAGTGGAAAACGACACGCTGCGGTTAACAGGTTTAGTAGCGGAATTGGATGGCGCCAAGATCTTACGCCGCAACGTAACCGGGCCGGCTGCCGACGCCGCCGGACTGGGTAACCGGCTGGCCGAAATTTTACTGGCTGCGGGCGCGGCGGACATCATGCGCCGGGCGAGACGGGAGTATGGCGTTAATGACTAAAATAACGGATCGGCAAGAGATAGAACGGCAAGGAATAAAACGGCAAGGGATAGTGTACTTGATCGGCGCCGGCCCCGGAGACCCGGGCCTGATTACGGTGAAAGGGTTGGCCTGTCTGCAAACCGCCGACGTGGTGGTTTATGACCGGCTGGCCGGCGCCAGGCTGCTGGGACACTGCCGCCCGGACGCCCGGCTCATTTATGTCGGCAAACAGCCGGACCGGCATACCCTGACCCAGAATGAAATTAACCGTCTCTTGGTGCAGGAAGCCGCCGCCGGACACACAGTGGCCCGCTTGAAGGGCGGGGATCCCTTTGTTTTCGGCCGGGGGGGCGAAGAAGCCGAAGAACTGGCGCAGCACGGCATTCCTTTTGAGGTGGTGCCAGGCATTACCTCGGCTATCGCCGTGCCCGCTTACGCCGGCATACCGGTCACTCACCGGAACCATACTGCCACTTTGGCCATTATCACCGGCAACGAGGACCCGGAAAAAGAAGATTCGAACATTCAATGGTCCAAAATCGCCACCGGCGCCGGCACCCTGGTTTTTTTGATGGGCATGGGCAACCTGGCCGGCATCAGCAATAATTTAATGGCCCACGGCCGGGACCCCCAAACACCGGTGGCCTTGATCCGCTGGGGCACCCGTCCGGAACAGCAGACCCTGACGGGAGAGCTGGCAAACATCGCCGCCCTGGCCCAAGAAGCCAATTTTAAAAACCCCGCTATTATTATCGTCGGCGAAGTGGTCAAATTGCGGGAGCGCCTGCATTGGTTCGAAGATAAGCCATTGTTCGGCAAACGGATCCTGGTCACCCGCTCCCGGGAGCAGGCCAGCGCCCTGTCCCGGTCTATTGAGCAACTGGGCGGCGAGCCGGTGGAATTTCCCACCATCAGCATTAACGAACCATTTGATTACGCCCCCCTGGACCGGGCCATTGGCCGCCTGGCGGAATATCAATGGGTAATTTTCACCAGTGTCAACGGGGTTAACTACTTTTTCCACCGGCTGCGCCATCTGGGCGGCGATATCCGGGAGCTGCACGGAGCGGGCATCTGCGCCATCGGACCCCAGACCCGCGAGTTTCTGGAGCGTCTGGCCCTGCGGGTGGATTACGTCCCGGGCGAGTACCGGGCCGAAGAGATTGTCAGCGGTCTGCGCGGCCTAATCAAACCAGGCGACCTGGTGCTGCTGCCCCGGGCCGACATCGCCAGGCAGGCGCTGCCCGAGGGACTGGCCGCCCTGGGCGCCAGAGTGGACGAGGTAACGGCCTACCGCACCACCACCGGCCAGGGCAACGCTAAGTTGATAACAGACATGCTAGCCGACGGTGAGATAGACATCATCACCTTTACCAGTTCGTCCACCGTGCGCAACTTCGTGTCCCTGCTGGGAGCGGAACAGATCCCGGCTCTTACCGGCCGGGCGCTGGTAGCCTGCATCGGACCAATCACGGCCCAAACAGCCACCGAACTGGGATTGCCGGTCCATATCCAACCGCAAGCATATACTATCGACGGCTTGCTGCAAGCCATCCTGAGCTACCTACAACAAGGAGAATTGACATGATCAGCGTCAGCAGACTGCTCTGCGGAGCCAAGTATTTCGGGGACTCGCTGCGCTACAAAGCGGACTCGGGCGCCCAGCGCCACGGCGCCGCCGCGGCCCACGGTCCGGTAGTGGTATGGAATATGACCAAGGCCTGCAACCTGCGCTGCCTGCACTGTTACGCAGGTTCGGACGAACAAGTGACCCAGGATCAACTGACTAACACTGAAGCGAAAAAATTTATCGACCAGCTGGCAGATTTTAAAGTGCCGGTGTTGCTGTTTTCCGGCGGCGAACCGCTAACGCGGGAAGATTTTTTCAATCTGGCGGCATACGCCGGTCAAAGCGGCCTCCGGACCACCTTATCCACCAACGGCACATTGATCAGCCCGGCGGTGGCTAAAGATCTTAAAAAATTGGGCGTTAGTTACGTGGGCATCAGTCTGGATGGCATCGGTGCGGACAACGACCGGTTCCGGGGCCACAAAGGCGCCTTCGACGCCGCTCTGGCGGGCATCCGCGCCTGCCGGGCCATTGAACAGCGGGTGGGGCTGCGTTTTACCATCAACCGGCACAACTATCGCCAAATGCCCGATATTTTTAGACTGATCCGAGAGGAAGACATCCCCCGGGTTTGTTTTTACCATCTGGTTTACAGCGGCCGGGGCAGCGATATTCGCGCCGACGATCTCAGCCACGACGAAACCCGCGCCGCCCTGGACCTGATTCTGGAGCAAACCAAAGATTTCCACCGGCGCGGATTGGCCAAAGAGATTTTGACCGTGGATAATCACGCCGACGGGATCTATATTTACCTGTCGCTGCTCCGTTCCGATCCCGAACGGGCCGCCCGGGTACGGGAATTGCTGCAGATGAACGGCGGCAACCGCTCCGGCATCGCCATCGGCGCGGTGGACTGGGCCGGCAACGTGTACCCGGACCAATTTACCCGTACCCATGTGCTGGGCAATGTAATGGCCAGGCCATTCTCCGCTATCTGGCAGGATACCGGCCATCCAATTATGGGCGGACTGAAGGAGCGCAAACCTTTGCTTTCCGGGCGCTGCGCCTCGTGCCGCTGGCTGTCCATGTGCAACGGCAACTTCAGAGCCAGAGCCGAAGCGGTGTACGGCGACTTCTGGGCCCCGGACCCGGCTTGTTATCTGACCGACGAGGAGATTGCTCCATAGAAGATAGCGCTCCATAGAGAGAGCGCTCCATAACCGTACATAAACCAACCGGTAGAGGAGGTAAAATACTTGTACTACCCGACAACCAGGCCCAGACGCCTGCGCAGCAGCGCCAATATGCGCCGGCTGGTGCGTGAACACCACCTGCGGGTGGACGACCTGATTTACCCGCTCTTTGTAACCGCCGGCAGTCAGATCAAAACACCGGTGCAATCCATGCCCGGCGTATATAATCTATCCTTGGACCTCCTGCTGCCGGAAGTGGAAAAAACAGTACAGCTGGGCATCCCGGGTATTTTACTGTTCGGAATCCCGGAAACCAAGGACCAGGTTGGCAGCGGCGCTTACGATCCCAACGGCGTCGTCCAGCAGGCAGTACGGGCGATCAAAGATAAATACCCGGAGCTGCTGGTGGTCACCGACGTCTGCCTCTGCGAGTACACCGACCATGGCCACTGCGGTATTGTGCGCGACGGTACAGTGCTTAACGATCCCACCCTGGAGCTGCTGGCCCGGACCGCTCTGTCCCACGCCCAAAACGGCGCCGACATAGTGGCCCCTTCCGACATGATGGACGGCCGGGTTCAGGCCATCCGGGAAGCCCTGGACGAAAGCGGTTATGAAGAAACACCGGTCATGTCATACAGCGTCAAGTATTGTTCGGCCTTCTACGGGCCATTCCGGGAAGCGGCCGGCTCGGCGCCCCAATTCGGGGACCGCAAAACCTATCAGATGGACCCGCCCAATGTGCGGGAAGCCCTGCGGGAGGCGGAACAAGATATCGCCGAAGGGGCGGATATCCTCATTGTCAAACCGGCTATGGCCTATATGGACATTATTGCCGCGGTGCGGAAAAATTTTCTTCTGCCGGTGGCGGCCTACAACGTCAGCGGCGAATACGCCATGGTCAAAGCCGCCGCCCAAATGGGCTGGATTGACGAACAAAAGATCACCATGGAAATGCTTAGCGGCCTGAAGCGGGCCGGCGCCGACATCATCATTACCTATCACGCGCCGGACGCGGCCCGGTGGCTGCAAGAATAAGTTACTGGTCACACGTTACTGCTTTCGCATCGAGCCGGCCCGTAAAGTTATTAACCGTGCGCTCATACTCTTCGAGAAATCGCTTACGGTTAATAACTTT
>JGI20166J26741_11080003_pt1 | contig 14435 bp, 15 predicted proteins | sample TergutCu122P5_FD_26741 | JGI IMG/M metagenome (IMG submission 26741)
AACAAATAAAATCGAACATGCAAAGCACCGATGTATTAAGAGGTAGAGTAGTATCCAGTCTCCTTTTATTTAAAAAATTATTTTCAAATGTGGGTTATACAATTCGGCCTAAAGCCACCATAAACCTGGCGTGTCTATATACAGACTAGGAAACTGATACTGAAAGTTTATTGTTTTTAACAAAATACGAAATTGGTCTCTAAACAGAAACTTTAATTTCAGTTGCAATTAAACGATTTTTTCAATAAACTACAGTACTGTTCCATGTTAATGGGTTTCTGGATTTTGCTTTCCCCATGACTTTGTGAGCAAAGTGCAACGATTTGAAAAGTTTATCTGTTTCTCTCCACAGGTAACGAGGTGAGGAGAAGGCAAATTCAAAATTTGGGCCTGTTTTAAGGTAATCTCAGATTCTTGATTTCAAACTCTGTTCATGTAATCTCGGATTACATGAAGAATTTCGTGGTACTCCTAATTCGATGAAGACTAAGATCCTTATACTTAATAGTAATGTTAAATCGGTACTCCTGTAGGGGCGCTAAACGTGGAAAGTTACTACCGAAATAACAAACAAATTACGAAAATTTGTTAATCGATGTTTGCGAAGAATAATGGACAAAAGATATCCTAACATATTCAATAATATGAAACTGTGGGAAGGTGCTGGAGAGCAGCATACAAGATATTACTTCAACTCTAAAGTAGGGGGATGAATCCATTGAACACAAACATCAGACTGGAATTCGCAGGAAGTTAGGAGGAGAGGAAGAGTGAAGGAAACTTCGAAAAGTACAGTGTTGGAGGAAGACGAAAAATGCGGCAAAACATGGAGCGAAGTTAAATTTTGGCTGGCGACGGAGTCAAATGGATATGTTTATAAAATGTTCTTAGGAAACGAAAGGATATAAAACTACTAACTAATATTAGTATCCCTAATTTGAAAAGCGAAAATAATTTTGAGAAAGGCTAGTAGGTGTCAAGTAGGTAAATAAAAACTCATTCATAATTTTAAAATGCCAAGAAATGTGGGTATCTGTTACTTTACAAATTATTAAAGAAAGAACCACATTACCTGCATGAAATTTATGGCAACCTACAACAAATCCGCACGCAGCCACGTTAAAATAAGCAAAACTTTGCATTGTGTGTTCGGAAGAAAGGCAGTAACAATACACCGACTATGTTGCCCCGAATTGCTTAGGGATTTTAAGGGACTCCACAAAAAGCACGCTGGTGAAGAGAGACACCACGTCGAAACTGACAAACGGGTCCTCTGGTAAGACTCGTAAAGAAACCAAAGTGCAAATAAACTCAATACCTTTTTACGTGGTGTTTAGTGCGCCCCACGAGTGGACTGATTATGCCTACCAGATACTTGGAGAGCTAGTAGGTAAGGGCTCCAATATTGCTCACGATAGGCCTTAGAGGGACCCCTTCTTTATTAATCTTGGGGAGTCAATATAGCTTCGGAGGTCTTGTACTGTACCTGCAGGAAGTAAGCGTTTGAGAAGTTCGTCTCAAAGTGTTGACTTCTTAAGAAGAAATGTGGTTTTGCTTTCGACCATCTCTCTGGTGTTCATGTTCAACCTCCTGTAAGTTTTGCCCTCTAGGAGGGAACCAATTTTGTGATTTTAGACAAAAGATTTAAGTGACGTTGTGGTATTGCCGTTCCTTCTCGTTTGTCTTCTTCTACTCAGCTTCACTCTTACCCTCACTTTGCCAATTGGCCATATCGTCATGACAGGTAGAGCGAAATGTGACCATGGATACTTCCAAATTGCGGCGTTGCCACTCTGCGTAAGAAGGATATATGTTCGCTAATGTAAATGCTTTGAAAAAACCTACTCCAGCCAAGTGTACGAAACTGAAATGATTGTCACATAACTTTCCTCTCATCGCCTGGCGAATACAGCCCACTTGCTTTCGTCAACCCTCTTACCACTGATGTGGAAAAGACACTTAGAAGATAATTTTTAAAATATGTACCGAAGTCTCAGATATACCACCTGTCTCCAACAAAGGGGTGGATAGAGGCAGCCATCATGGATGCAGCTGAATCAGGATTGCCCTGATGATAAAGGTTAAAGTGTTGCCTGAAACGTCGGTACTTCTGTATCATAATACACCGCGTAAAATCCCCGAAAAGAGTGATCTTAAAAATTATAGTAAATTAGTAGAATTAAAGTCGTTAATCCGAGGATTCTTTATTCTCGAAAGTAGAATATGTTACGTCACTGACAGACGTGACAAATGTTACTGTCGAAGTATAAAGTTTCTGTCATTTTTAACAAGCGTGCGGACGTAAGACAGTTTTTAAATGACAGACCTTATGCAGTCACTTCACCGCTCATTATCGAAGTTCCATAATTGGTATACTCGTGTCATTTTTGTATATGAAAGCTATACATTGACTTCCAGAGAGAAGACAGGCAGGCCGCTCCCAAGGTGGAAAAGAGCACAGAAAAGAGTTCTGACACAGTGCCTGGGCTCCATATATGAACGTGCCTGTGTGCAGAGAGTACGAACGAAATGAGAAAAAAACGTGAAAATGAATGAAGAGGAAAAAATATGGATAGAGGAAAGTAAGAAAGTCAAAACGAGAAAGAAGGAAAGAAAAGATAGGAACAGAAGGAAAAGAGTGAAAACAGAAAGAAAGAGAGACAGAGAAAATAAAATAATAAAAGAAAGAAACGGTTTCGATGGCTATAGTAATCCTTAAATTATTTACCTGTTTTGCTTCATTATACTCGGACTTAAATAAGGAAGTCTTGAAAGGTCCTTGTAAAATGTTCTTTTGAAAGAAATATCTTGAAAACAGACCACTTGCGAAATATGGGCGTAGTTGTGACGATAATTTCGGTTCTGAAACTGGAGACTGTATTGCCAACAGACTGCACGTTTTCAAAAACCAGGAGACTAGTTACCACATCCAAGAAGACAGGAGACTTCGGAGATAACGAAGTTTGTCCACTTAAATAACAAGCGAAGTTGAAAATAAAGTTTCGAATTGCACCCGAAAAATCAACCTTCGTTTTTCCACGTCACTTTAACCGTCGTGGATACAGTACAAAATAGCGACATTGCACAGTAAGTTTCGTACTGTATTTAGTTGTTAACTATTATGTCCACATTAAGAAACAGAACCCTTCATTATTAAATAGCATTAGGTATCTCCGCAGTAAATCCATTATTGATAATGTACAATGTATGTCATAGCCTAATATTTATATTATTACTATCATTTGTAAGTGTGAAAGGAAAGGAACACTTATGAAACTGTAAATAAAATGTTGCCTGGATTTAAGCTGCATGTAGTCCTATAAATTGCTTTCACGCTGCAGGTTTTAAATTTTTAATGGGTTGGTTTCTAAACTTTAATAGTTGCACTCTAATTTTTTCAGAAGCAAAAAATTAATTTACAAAACAGAAAAAAGGCTACAGCATTTTTTTTAACTTGTTGTGTTCTATTTCTTCTTAATGTAATATTATGACGTAAATTATACTCTTGTTTTCCATATTTATTGCACAGCGATTTTCAATTTAAAAGCACAGCCAAAGCAATTTTAACGACCTTAAATTCCTCACACGTATCATATATACAGGTGTTCCAGGGGGAATGTGCCAGACTTCGGAAAAATGTTCCTGAAGTTAAAATACACCAATATAACCAAAAACACCTATATCCAAAGTTGAACGGTTACGGAGATAATGGCGAGAGAAAAGTGTGGTGTTCTTGCGGTTCCACGTACTGTACCTGGTTCGCGTGACGTATTACCCGTGCACTGCGCATGTTCGTCCTTCAGTCTGCAGCCGGGTCACCGCTGTGAATTCGTTATCAACAGTTGTCACTGTTAGAGTGAACTGTGTGGAGTTGTAAAAATGCGTTTTGTGTTTTCCCACGCGATTTTTTTCAATGCCACCTACATGTCCCCTCAGACTTCGTGGTATCCCCCCACCCCCCGGCTGTGGCTGAAGTGTAACCGACTTCTGAGGTTGTCCCGATGAGAATGATGGTGAAACGAGAGGTGAATCTGAGGTGCCAGGGGGAGCCTTAAACCAAATTTCTACCAACTACCCAGACCATGGTCACCATGGGCGTCTTCCCCTTTCAAGGAAAAACGCACATGGTAGAGCCGGGAATCGAACACGGGACCTCATGTTTAGTAGTCAGGACCTCTGACCACCAAGCCACGAGGCTGGTCTCCCACGTGGAATATTGCGACATGCATTTTGTGTATGGATTTTGCGACGGCAATGCACGTGTTGCTGTTGACGAATAACACAGGCGTTTTCCCGACCGAAGGATTCCGTCTAGGGGCGTATTTTCTCGTATTCACCAGACAATGCGTGAGACTGGTTGTCTTCCAAGTGTCGTTGTGCAGTCTGAAAGGAAGGTGGTACCATTGATTAACACACGAGAGAACATTATTGAGATGGTTCAGAGAAATCCACGACTGTCCACTCGCAGAATTGCCTCTCGTATCGGTGTGTCACGTACGCAGGAGTGGCGAACTCTACATGAGGATAATTTACATCCTTATCATGATCACAGGGTACAACATCTGCAACCAGGGGACCCTGCTCAACGTATGGATTTGTGCGACTGGATAGCAGCACACCCCCAACCGTTAAGCGTCATTTTATTCACCGATGAGGCGTCTTTTACCCGGAACGGTATAAATAATTCACAAGATGTTCATACGTAGTCCCATGATAATCCACATGAAACAAGTGTAACCAAGTTCCAAAGGAGATTTTCGGTGACTGTATGGTGTGGTTTGCTTGGTAACAAGATGATCGGTCCTTTTGCCTTTGACATCAGTTTGACGGGAAACACATATGAAGTCTTCATGAGTAATGAGTTACCAGATTTGTTGGAAGACATCCCGTTAATGATAAGGAGCCAAATGTACTTCCAACATGATGGGGGCTCCCCTAAATTACACTCGGCGCGTGAGAGAGTACCTAAACGAATCTTTCCCTAACCGCTAGTTAGGTCATGATGGATCCGTTGCATGGCCACCGAGGTCGCCAAATCTTACACCTCTTGATTATTATCTCTGGAGCCACATGAAGACATTAGTGTGTGAAACTAAGGTCGATTCAAGAGCAGCACTGCGCCATCGTATTCTTGCAGCGGCAGAACACATACGCAACCATCCTGACGAACACATACGCAACCATCCTGACAACACTGCGTCTGCTACTCAGTCTCTATAGATGCGTGCCGAAAAGTGCATAGCAACACTTTGAACAATTACTGTAAAGCAGGTACTGTATTTCAGTACAGGCAAGTAGTAGGCTTATACCAAAATCCGCAGTCAATAATGTTAAATGAGTACTACAATACTGCTGGATATTCATGTGCCATGTAAAGTGCTTGGAACCCTAAGGGCAACCGCGACATTAGTGCGAGTATTTATGTAGTTTAACTGAATGGCTGTATGTCACTCAGATGTTAATTAGATGTTAAGTTCAGTTTTATTGAAACCACATATTCCTGCCAGTTTTAAATGTATTTTGTAATCAATAAGTGTGTAACAGCTGTTATACTTTCAAATTTCTCTCGCCATTATCTCCGTAACCGTTCAACCTTGGATATAGGTGTTTTTGGTTATATAGGTGTATTTCAACTTAAGGAACATTCTCCCGAAGTCTGGAACACAGATTCAACCACATGCACAGAAATAGGACGAAATAGCAGGCCATAAAATACTATTAATTTTTCAGTCCCAAACCTTCCGTAAGGTAACAGTTAAATTGCACGCTGTAATAGTGACTGCACAATCTTTTTCCAAGCACATGTGGTCCCTCTCCTAACTTCTTAAAGTCTCAAAACGCTGTGCGAGGTTTTGTCCAATATACCTTTTGGAACTTATGTGCCCAACAAGAAGACTGCTTTAATTATATGTCACATTACTGACATAACATACCCCAAAATTAAGGTCGTGTAATGGTACCTTGCGCATTAGTTTGTGATTAGCTCCCGACCAGTGTTTGTTATCTTGATTATTTACGTATCCATTACACACTTCTTCACACAAATAGTTACAAACTGTAGCCTCACTGCACCGTTTGCCTCCTGGAGTTTTTGCGCAACTGGTAATTGATATGGTTTCAAGCGAAGTAATTTTGTGGCCGCCTGTACGGACGACATGGATACATCGGTCTACTGTGACAACCGTCTTTAATATTTTCGTGGAGACGCTTTGTCGCGCTCCAATACCATGTAATGTTTCTTCCGAAAGAACGAATCTTGTTTGTTCTCCTTTCGCATTCCACAGCGAAAGAGTTGTTCGAAATTTGTTCATCACTTGTTGTATGGAATTTGAAAAAGGCTAAAAAACCGGAAAACCACCTTCTCAATTTTCTACTATAATTTTCGTTTGATTTATTTCTTACATAATTTTCTACAGTGAAATTTCTCTGTGTTAAACCCTACTGCATATTCACGAACAAAGGAATTGGGCGTTAAATTGTGCTTCGCACATCTTTGATTGATGGTGGCTTAAACTGGATTGTATGACGAACCTGTCATATGATAAATTATACCGTTCAAACGGAGCTAAGACTAACAGTGTGTGGGTTATACAGCGGCCATTATACTTACCGTGTGTCTGCTGTAAGTTCTCATTTGGACATTCTGTACCTCCTGTCTACACGTATTCTATTCAGTTTGTTATTTTGTCCCTGTCAGTGTATTTGCTAGGCTGAGGGTTGGTGACCGAATAATCTTGGCTCTATTCCCCATAGAAGCAGGGATTTTTCTATTCTCCTCCACGTCCACACCTGATATCCGATGAGAATTAAAGGTTCATGACCTGGAGGAAAGCAGCCGGTGTGTGAAGTTGACCATTCGCCTTCTTCTATTTTCAAGGTTAAAAATCGGTAAAAACAACGCTTCTATTTCTGCAGACGTACAGTATTTCATTGACCTTTTAAAACCTTTAGTTGTTACTATGTACCATCAGTTTCACACTCAGAAACTCTACATTCGGTCCACCGACTATATTAAAGTGTTTTGTATGGACTTAAATATAGGCGGCGATCTTATCCCTACACAGCATTGACTGATTGTTTTTTCTGAAGCAGAGATATTTTGTTGAATGTGCGGTATAAACTATATCTAAATATAACTGAGATTAGTTTTTTCTGTATTTTTCCTGTTTTCAAGCAAATTCTGAGATGATTTCCAAGTTCGAAATTATTTCCGCCTTCTTCTCACGCGTCTCTCCCAATTTAAGTTAATCAAAATTACTCCCCTTTTCCCAAGAGAACCAGATTAATGCAGTTAAAATGTAAAATAGTTGAGTACTACCTTACAAGGACAACAATATTTGCGTTGTTGTCTGTTCCGTGGACGTCAGTTACTTTTTGTCGTTTTTCTATGTTACGTGGTGAGTTCGTCGAAAATTGCTTTTTTGGTAATGGTGTGGTTTTCGTTTAGTTTATGGTGGGATCGAGCAGTAAAATGTTTTCGACGAGATTTGAAGAACATATACACTCCACTAAAACAACAGAACAAAATCAAAACTCAGACAAACTACACACATCGAACCCTCGATAAAATTAATGGACATGATACATACCAAACAAACAAATGTACACACAAGAACACTACCGTAAAATTTCAAATATTGAACATTATCAACCAGAAACAAGAAATAAAAGAGAGCCACAACATTACCAAAAACCCAGTTTTCTACACTTATCCCACAATACACACAAACGAAAGTAAAATAAACCACACTCATCGAGCTGGCAACATGATCAAGCACCAGCACCGAAAAAGAAAATTGAAAGTGCAAGTAGAAATTCCACATCTAAGTAACAAGACCGAAAACCAGAAAAAGCCAAGAAAACAATAATAAGTAAAAGAACAAGACACAAAGGCAGACAAAACACAACATGTAATAAATAGCACTCACGCCTGAACCATTCACAAGTTTAGAATAATAATCCTGCACCTGAAGATGAACTACAGCAGTTGAAATGTGTGCTAGTACTGTCATTTAAAATAAGTTAAATATTATTATGCCCTTTACAGTACACAACTATTGAAGTACATTAAAGTATTGTCGTGCTGACAAGATAATATCCAAGTATTTTACAACGCAGTTGTCACAAACGGGCTTCCACGATAAAGAACAATCAAATTACTTTTCCAAATTATGCGCTTTCCTATTAATGCGTAATCAGAAATCGTCAGCCTGTGTTACGCACCATATCTTTCACAATAATAACATTTTTTATTTATACAGGTCCGATCTGAAGGTCGACCTGGGAAAGGCTGGTAAGTGTAAAGTGATGTTCTTTCTACACACAAACTTGTTTCTTGTTTATACTTGGTCTTTCCCTACTTAGTACTCTTGTGCTGTACCGTACGTTTCTGTCTCTCTTCAGTTTTCAAAGGATTTTACAATACACCAACAATTATCCTCTTACTTCTACTGAGTAGCCATCTCGTGAGATCCCACTGTATCAACGATCAAGCCTTTTACAGCACTCGTTGTTTGTTGTACATAAGAAACATGGTCTGAGGATAGAAATCTGAGGAGCGCAGAAGCGTTAGTGTGTTGTAGAGTGGAGTGAGAGGGGGAGAGGTGCGCGCGCTGAGGCGTATCCGCATGTTCGAAGCCGGATTTAAGAGACAAACTGAGACTCTGAAGCACGGCCTTCAATTCGGGTACACTCTCATAGCCAGAAGGCAAATGCATCATTAGGTGCAGATTTTAAGGCACAGTTCAGTTATCTTTGTACCAAAGTACAAATGAAACTTGGTTATGTTTGAGTGTTAGTTCGCTTTTCATTATCAGGGGACTTCAACGCTCTCTTCGCAAAGTTAATTCTTTAAAAATTAAGCAATATTTTGCTGTACAGTTTTGAAATCGCAAATACATGAAGCTGGCGTTTCTTTGCATTTGTCAGTTTTCTTTAATAAGATATTTTAAGAAAAATAAATGTTAGATATTTGTTTATAAGCAGTATATAACTGCGAAAGGAAGTCAGCAAACGCAATGAACCTCCAACACTGCTAAGAACATTTCCTCTAATTCTGATCAGAACAACAGTGCTAAAACATGGCTTAACACCATCCCCTCAGGGTTTTTAAAATATAAAAACCAAGGCGATATAAAGAAGTTGGTCCATCTCGTAAGTGTGACCATGGTTGGATCCAAGACAACCGCAAGAGCTGATAACCAATGTACATTCACCTTTCCCATTACTAATGGTGTGAGACAAGGAGATTCACTGTCTTCTATATTATTCGACCTAGTCTTAGAAGCAATACTTCAGAAGATTAACACCACTGGTCATATAGGAACAAAAAGCACACAAATTCTAGCATATGCTGATGATGTGGCAATAGTGGGCAGAAATAAAAGTGCACTAAAAGATACCCCAGTTAACATAAAAAGCGAAGCAAGAAAAAGAGGTCTCCGAATTAATGAAAATAAGACCAAGTACATGGAAGTAACGAGAGCAGCAAGTAACAGCGATCACCTGCGTTGTAGAAAATATGAATTTGAGCACATGAAAGAATTCACCTACCTAGGATCACAACTGAACCAACCAACTCCACCAGGAGTGAAATCCAAGCCAGGATCCTTAGCGGAAACCGTTGCTACCATGCGTATGGGAATTTAATGAAATCAAGATCATTAAATAGAAGCTAAAAGCTAAAAATATATAAAAGTTTATTAAGACCTCTAGTGACTTACAGATGCGAAGCCTGGACGTTAACAAACTGAGATGAACAATATCTTAGAATATTTGAGCGCAGAATATTGAGAAAAAGGTTTGGTCCAGCGCAAAATGTAGATGAATTCTGGAGAATCAGAATGAATTACGAGCTGAACAACCTAATAAAAAACGCAGATATAGTGAGATTTGTAAAAAGCAAAAGAATGGCTTGGCTGGGTCACGTGATGCGGATGGAAGGAAAAGGGATACCTTAAAGAGTACTAGAGTGGAATCCAACAGGTAGGAGAAAAAGAGGAAGACCAAGGAAAAGATGGACTGAGGACATCGAAGATGTACAGGTAATGGGAATAAGAGGGTGGCGAAAGTTGTGTAAGGAAAGGGCGGAATGGAAGAAAATCACTGAGAAGGCTAAAACCCCGCAGTGGGTCGTAACGCCGGTAAAAAAAGAAGAAGGCCAAGGCGTTATTGGTTTCGTCATCGTTGTTTCTGTCATCACAGGTATTCCTCCCCTCATTCGTTAAAGTAATGTCAGTCATGCAAGACGTCCTCTTTGTGTTCCGTCAACTTTTTAAAATACCTTGGTATTTTACACCATATAGGGATACGCGGTGGCGCTGTCGGTTGAGGCACTGCGCTACAATCCGGAAGGTCGCGGGTTCGATTCCCGATGGTGTCATGGAATTTTTCATTGACATAATCCTTCCGACCGCACTATGGTCCTGGGGTCGACTCAGACCCTAACAGAAATGAGTACCGGGAATATTTCCTGAAGGGTAAAGGCGGTCGGTGCGTAGGGCTAACAACCTTACCACCTTCATGTGCCGATTGTCTTGAAATCTGAGAGCCTGAACCTCCTGGAACCCTCAGGGCCTGGCCAGTCCTGTAATGGGATTGATTTTACCTTTACCTTTACTTTACGCCATATATATTGACATATCTGTAGCTTTAAATCTGTCTTATTTGTTAGAAATTCATTGGTGTTTAGATCTAGAAAAGCCTAGTAGTGATCTCAAGGAACGCTTGTAATTTATTTATAATTCGTGGCTTTTCTTTTGGTTTAAAATCCAAACTTCACATAACTACTTTCCGTTTAAAATTCATATTTCACCTATGTCTCATAGTGTCAAGACTATATGTTTTAAAGAATCGGACCTACTTGGAAAAGTTCGCGGTTTGTTGCTTTGAAATTTAGTATAAAGACCAATTTTTCAACTTTTGTCTGCTCCTCTTTGTTCTGCTGTGTAGCTCCACACACACACACACACACACACACAGCCGCCACAATTCTACAGCACAAAGAGCACTGCGGTCTCTTGACTTGTGGGTTCGGAGGATGTCATTCGCGGTAAGGTACGTGTTACAATGTTTTTAGCCAGACAGTACAAATATCTGAGGGCAGCAGTATGAAGGTGTAGGTTGGCGTATATAAACAAACACACTGGATCTACGTGGTGTGGGGTCAGTGGTAACCCAAGGACGTTCTTGCTGGCACAGACTTCCGCTAATTATACCATAGTCTCTTTCTCACTCTCTCTGTCTCTCACTTGTGCCATCTGGCTGGCTTATGGCCAAACGACAGGCAGCCCGTGGTCCGCGGTTCGTCTTGTTCGGACATATTCACTCCGTCTTAAGGAAGGAGTTTGGAGGTTTATTTAACGACTCTGACATTAATGATTAATAAATACCGAATTATAACGGACGTGGCAGGAAAAGGTCTTGGCGTAATTTGAGAAAGGGCTGGGGAGACGGCATTGCAATGTCACTAGAAACCTCCCGAATGCAAGAGAGAAACATTACTGCTTCAGACATCACAACTGGGTTTCAAAGGTCTTTTATAAATAAATCATTATAAACATATGCAATGCAAGTACGTACAGTAGTAAACCCAATCTACTGTAGATTTACATCGAGAGAAAATCTTACAATAACAGCGGATAATTTTTTCTCGCTGCAAACCCGAAGTATAACGTTTCAGAAAAGAATTATATAATCCTGTTAACGGTATTATTTTTGCACGTATTTGTAATAGACCTTTCTATAAACCAATGGGGAGTTAAGTAACTGAAAAATTCTGATTTAAATCCCAGTTTTAAAAAGGTACTTAACCTTGTGGGATTATAAAAAATTACAGGACAATACAAAATCTACCAAAGTAATCACCAGATAACATATTTCAGACACAATAAAAAATACTGAGTAAAACTACCATACAGGTATGCCGAAAAGATCAAAAGACTGCCAATATCGTATGTGGAATGTTCAAAAGATCTTTTTTTTTTCTGCAATAAACTCTGAGTTAGCTTGTTGCTTGGCAGGGGTCTTAACAAACTGGGAATTGTCCATAGACCTGATAATGTTGGCGCCTTCGCTCTGTTATTAATTATCATAATTATTTGTCAATATTTTCTATACAATCTAACGCAATCTCTACTTTCTCTCTCTCTTTTTGTTTGCGTGGGATGACTCTTACATTTAGATCGTTAACTTTTCTTTTTCCTGGCTGTGGCTGTATTATTTTCCATATTATTTCGTGAACATCGGTGTATCGTAATATTCGTAGTTCTCGTATGAATGTTGGTGTATATTGTTTCCTGTACTTGTTCTGTAAAGAAAGATACATACTTCTTGCAGTTTTCCCATAAAAAAGAAAAATGATTAGATAGCCTAATTTCTGTTGGGTGTCAGCGAGTACCTCACAGAGGATACAGTCTGTCTGTAATATAAGCACCAATCGCATGAAAGTACGCAGGCTTTCATGTAGCGCCTTCTTATCTTTTTTCAAACCAAAATAGGAATGTGTCGACAAATAATAGTAAAAATTTCAAATATGCAAATGCACGAAAATTTGTCGAGCGGATGTCGCGTTGTTCCACACAGACAGACGGAGGGCTGACGTGACGAAAACAGTAGTGGATAATCGCCTTGCCGGAGCACCTATATTAGTTCTTCACACAAGACTATAAAATGACCATGACAACTCTAATATCATATCAGAGACTAATTACAATCAAAATACGATCACCTTTGTTTCTTTACTAAATCGAGTGGCTTGTCGGGATTTCGTAATTTTTTTTTATTTAATGATACTATCAATAACTCCGAATATAGCGCATTCCCTGGTAGGGTTACTGTGACCGAACTGAATTATGGAAGAAACCCGTCGCGGCCTAATTTGTTGTTCATTCCCTATAATTACGTGTCAGGGACGAAATTATTCCTGATAATTCGCAAGGTGTTACGTATGCTAAAATCTCAGATGAGTTACTTATAAACAGAGCAGGTTATGGCTAGAATTATCGTCATGGATACATGTAAAATGGCGTGAAATATGGGGTTCAAGTACGGAAAATGAGTCCCATGTTTCATCCTATAATTTAACATTGGATTGCATGTAACTGTGTAAGTGTGACTCCCTGTGCGAACGTTTCTCTTAAAAAGTTGTTAGTCTCTCAGTCGGTTAAGAAATTTCAGTTCTTTAACTCAAAAATATTTTACAGTTATTTTATACAAGAAACTCGCACTAATTATATCCCAAATCTCGTTTATGTTCGCCTTATCACTCCCTCTTATTTCTGTGAAGCAAACTCGATATCATCCTCCCTTCAAAGCCCAGGTTTGTATAGTGGTCTCTTTTTAAAGCTTTCCGAAAATATTTGTAGAATATATGCTTATCTGTTCTATGCCTGATTTACGTTCATATGGATTTTTCAACGACGATCTCAATAGAACACATTAAAATGCATCGAAATTTAGGCTGATTATTAAATAAAGAAATGGTGAAGATGTGGAATGAAGCCGTTTTCTACTATGATGAGGAATGCTGTTAAATCTGTATGGATGAGAAACACACGAAAATTCTCAAACGGAACAGTCCGTATTCCATTCAGTACTCGAAAAAAGTCACTTCCCGAACGCAACGTAACTATCTGTGTCACATGTTTCCCCTACTTCCTTTGAATTTTATCATCTAATATTTCAGATAAATGTACTCTACTCTTCAACCAATTTTTATACGCTGCAGAGCGAAGACAAAATTCGCACCCACATAAAAAATACCTAAAATGATAATTTTGTACACTATAGCTTCTCTGTAGGCTGGCAGATTGTAGGAATTCAGTATTATGAAGTGGTTATACAAAGTTCATTTAACGACGTTATTCGTTGCTCGCATTCTAAATGTATAATGACGATAAGTACGACGATTATGGCCTAAAACAACAAACTGGAAATGAAGTAGATAGACTAGGTCCTGGTCCAATTCGAGGTACTATCCCGAACTGTTTCTTGAGGGACAGTCAGAAACCAGTCATGAAAATCTTGGTCCTTAAAGCTGATTTCCAGCCGGGATTTCAAATCAAGACCTCCCGAATATGAAGCAGGAATGTTACCCATTAAACAGCGACATTTTTCACTTTAATGATGCATTGTAAATTCAAACTATTAAAAACTTTTTGCGGTACAATTGAAAACTGTCCGAAAGGTTAGGGCTATTATTTCATACAAAGAACAGGTATGTAGATCCTTAAAACTACGTAATATTTCTTGTTCACAGGCAAACGGAAGATTGTAAACAGGCGTGCGATAGACTCATCTGCTAAACGTTTTTACGAATAAAGTTTATCTACATACCGCATAGAAACCTATTTCCTAATAGAAAAATCTGCGTCACTTAAAACGACCAGTTGTTACAAAGTGTATGTGGAAATAATTGCTGTTTCCCATGAGATATA
>JGI20166J26741_11082225_pt1 | contig 14426 bp, 8 predicted proteins | sample TergutCu122P5_FD_26741 | JGI IMG/M metagenome (IMG submission 26741)
CATTCTTTTGTCAAAAGTGTTCATAATTCCACTGGTCTGATGAAGAGGCCATGGACGTATACAGAGGCGCGCAAACATTTTCACTTATTTCGTTTTTCACCATTTCACACAAGATTTTATTAAAAGAACATAATCAATCACATCATGCAACACTTCAAATGCCTTCAAATTAATAACTAAGCAAAATGTAATAATTACTGCCCGTGCCTCAAAATACCCGTTCCCAAACAACTATCATACAACCGCCATAAAGCAGCTCACGCGGCCGAAGCAGAAATAACACCAGGTTCTAAAACAAATGACAGCTCAACTCCGGCCCACTAGTATTAATCTGTGACCCCGACCACTGAAGACAATAGCCATAGTTATTACCAACACATCCTCGCACCAAAGGTACACTAATACATAGCAAGTTACGCGAGGAGCTTACAAAATTGATAGTGCACTACACAGTAATTCATTCATTCATTCATCAATCCTGTCTTCTTTGAAATATGATTGGCATTAAAAGTCGATTGAGAAGTCCGGAACGTTTACAAATTGCCGCCAAAAGTTCGTAACAGTTAAAAAAATTGAAACGTATGTAAGAATAACGCATAAAAGTAGACATCGAAAGCCACCAACGGTTTCGTCTGCATGGTACAAGGGACAGAGTCATATATTATTACAAGAAATTAAAAGCGACAAAGAGAACGTCATGGATTGCACCATTTTCCAACACCCTAACGATCTTTGATCTCTGGGAATGAGTACCGTGCAGCGGACGACGGTCAAAGTTTCTGTGCACCAATAGTAACCGCTACAAACTAGATCACAGTTACTACTTGTAGGTTCGGATGAAATCGACTTCTGGACAACTACATCCCTGGCGGTTTTGGGCCGCGCAATCATGCAAGTGAACGGCCGCAGACCCACGCTTAAACCGCACGGCAACTATTATCGGCGATCCCTGATTATCGTACATTCGGATAACAGGGCATTATTTCTACATACACAGTTCACATCATCGGATCCATAGATAACGCCATGAAGTACTATAGGCATGACTTGGACGTGTAGTAATCTGTGATATAGTAGTAGCCATGGATTAGAGTAGCATCGTAGGAATTGTGGGTTTCCCTCACTTTAGTTTGAAGTTTATAAAAACTCTGAATCTGACATATTTTGCTAGAAACTTTCCGTGTTTACGCTTTATTTCGTTTGCAATGAGTACCAACTATTTGTACATCGTAGCGTTTTTAATGAAATTCTGCATTTGTTGGATGCAGACATAGTGTTAACCAATCATATTGTCTTCTGTTAAAAAAAAAAAACAAAGCATTTGCAATTCAAATTAAACGTTATGTGCTTGCTGAAAATTGAGGACTGACATTACGGCATTCGCGAACTGTTGTTTCGTAAACACTATGTTTTACTAAAATGAAATGCTTTTAAAAGCTATTATTTCTCGAAGATAAGAATGACTTGAATGTGTCTTAATTTTTGTTAAGTTTATTAGTCAGAGTTAATAAACGACGCTCTAGATAGCTCATTTTATGTGACATCCAGTGATGATCAGTGAAACATGAATTGGAAAGGGCGTGGGAAAACGACCGTGTTCTAGTTTGTGTGTTAGCCCTGGGATTTTCTTTGAAGGACTAAGGTAGGCCAGTTTCCATATCCGTTCGTCCAACAGAGGTATGAACTCTGGACCACTCAAATACGGACATGCAGAGTTAACCACTGGACGATGTATATATGCGTAACGCTGTTTGTTACAGATGTGTCTTCTGGCAGGTGTGAAATCATAAATGAATGTTCAAAATGTCAGGCCACATTGAAGATTATGAAGTGTTAAATATAATTGGAACAGGCTCTTTTAGTACTTGTTACAAAGTGAAAAAGAAATCCAGTGGCAATTTGTATGTATGGAAGGCTGTTGGTTACGGTGGAATGAGCGAAGAAAAGAAACAGGTATATTTCATTACTGGTCATTTACTGTAACATATGCTTTCTCTGTATTACTTCAATTCATGTATGAAAAATAATTAAAACGTTTTGTCATCTCTACCATTTATATGAAGCTTAATTTAACTATTCTAAATTACCTACGCCCCTAGTATATATCTGAAATTGGGTTAAATGTAGTTTTACAGTCAGATGTAAACATTTCCAACTTCTAACCTTGTACCCTTTACAACATTTAGAGGGACTATATTAGTCAGAGATAATTTTGTTAATGTTAATTTTTTTTCCCCATTCAGCTTCTCGTCTCAGAAGTGAATTTGCTAAGTGAATTGCGGCATCCAAATATTGTACAGTATTTTGATCGAATAATTCACAAAGAAACTGCTACACTTTATATTGTTATGGAATGGTGTGAAGGTGGAGACCTTGCAACTCTGATCACTAAGTGCAAGAAGTAAGAATTATGTTCATTCTATACCACTAAAACATTACTCAGTTTTAAGTTATATTTTGGGTACACTAGTCATTTAATTGACATGAATAATTTTTAAACTGTACAAACTTCAATTTTCAGAAGCAACAGCTTTCTAGATGAAGGCTTTATATGGCTTGTGCTGTATCAAATGTGTCGTGCCCTCCACGAATGTCATCGGAATGTCCCCAACATTACTATACTGCACCGAGACATCAAACCAGCAAATGTATTCTTGGATGGAGCAGGAAACGTGAAACTGGGTGATTTTGGACTCGCCCGTATCTTGCATAACGATGCTAACTTTGCTCAAACAGTAGTTGGAACTCCTTATTACATGAGTCCTGTAAGTACAGTCAGCATAATGTTGAAAAGTTAATGCAGTGTCTTTCACAAATACTGCAGTGTAAAATATGCAGGCTCATCACAGTGATATTGTCAAGACAGGAGTTTAAAAAATATGATTCAGGATATCTCCAGAAGGAAGAGGAACATGTAATAGGTTGAGTGAAATTTGTAATACTAGCAACTGCTTGGTTTGAGAAAAGCACTTCTGAATTACAAAATGTGTTATCTTGGGTTACAGGAATAGGATCAAACATGAAGACCTATATACAGCTCACTTTTTATTTCTTTAGAGACAAAACATCAAGGGTTTTTGCCCCATTGACAAGTTGGTCCTTTTCAACACACAAAAATCACTTCATACACAAATTTGTGGACGTGTATTATATCTCATACTGTAAATTTTACTTCAATGAGCTGCACTAGTTAACAATGATCTTACAAAAATGCTTTTCATGAAGATTTTTGTAGTTTTCTACATCAAGGCACCACACAGTATTGTAGGAGTAAGTGCCTTCTACCATGAAAATGGAGGCAATATGTTCATCCAAAATGTTTTTATACACCTACTGAACTACACAGTGTCAAAACCCAGAAGTCCATGATATGAATCTTCACTCTTGTGAAAACCTGAGATCTTTAATAGACTGCTTTCTGTTTCCAGTATAACAAATACTGAATATTTTCCAAATTTCTGTCATAATACACAATATCAGGATAATATTTTGAATGCTAATTATGTTTATGTTTCCTTATATATGAAGGACCACCATGTTGGCATTATCAAAAGAGGATTTTAAAAAATTTGACCGGACTAATCTCCAGAAGGAAGAAGTAGAATCACTATAAACTGTTTCTCTTTCATACATAAACCTAATAACATACTGTTTCATTGTGCATGCTTGCGTAAATTTATTCCCTAACTGAAGCTCTAACAGGAAGGTACTGGTCCTATATATATGCCACTTGAAGATGATGACAGTATAATACTCTGCATCTGTGTACACTGACAAACATTATTACTGATAACCCATACAATGCAAAATAAAGAATTACCAGTCCATTGTCCTGTCCTTTAACCAGCTTATGAGCATGTTGTCATCTGTTTTAGGAAGTCATTAAAGGTGGCAAATACAACATAAAATCTGACATTTGGTCACTTGGCTGTCTAGTGTATGAGTTGTGCTCACTGTCACCTCCTTTCACTGGACGAAACATCAAACATCTTGCTCAAAAAATCAAGGAAGGAAAGTAAGTACTGAACAGTATGATGTTGCATAATGGCATTAGCACATTCCAGTACATCCATAACTAACATTACCATCGCTAATATCTGAATGAGATATTTGTATGTTTATTATTTAACCAACATAATACATTGTATGATGTAAAATGCACACGCAGACTACCAGGTACATTTTACCCGATACAGTGCACATACACACAAATCATTCCTGAGGAAATAGTTCATTCCATGAGTATAGTGTTGTCTTCTCACAAGGAAAACTCTGAATGGAAGAATTTGTGGTAAAGAAAGCTTTCAAATCTCTGATTGTAAAGCCAGAAAATGACAACACTGAATAATAATAATAATGAAATGGATGATCTTCCCAATATTGTACAGAATTTGTACGAAGTCACATTCTTCTGGGATATGACACTGCATCACTGGGTAAATAGGCCCAAACATTTCAAGGGTGCTGTGTCCTTTGGAACATCAGAAACTAACTGGGTGGTATTGTGGTGTTGTATCCCAAAAGAAGAGATTCATCAAGCACACTTCAATGAAAGCATCACACCTCCAACAATGTTGCCACAGATCATTGCACAGAGCAGCATGACAAAAGGTTATTGTTATACAAATCTTCTGCATGGGGTCAGACAGTATTAAAACTCTGACATACCATTCTCACATTTCTCTGTTCAGCCACTTATTTTGTTTTTCAAATGTCATGTATTAACATACATTCTTCAATTTCAGATTCTCTCGAATCCCTGCCCATTATTCAGATGATCTGCAAAAGATTATATCACTTCTACTGAGCGTTGAACATAAGTTCCGTCCTACCATTGAAATGATTCTGCATCACCCAATTGTGGTAACTCATATTGCTCAGGAAACTTTCAAATCTCTGATTGTAAAGCCTGAAAAAGATGACACCGAATTATGTAATAATAATAAGAAGAAGGAAATGGATGATCTTCCCAATATTGTACAGAATTTGCATGATCTTCATTTGCCATCTTCAGGAAAGACCACAGTCCATGGTGAAACTGAAAGTGAATATTGCAAAGAAAATACTAATGGAAAGGTTCATGATATATGGCTGAACAGATTTCACATCTTGAAACAGAGGGAGGCATCTTTGAAATCAAAAGAACTTGCTATTGATGAAAGAGAAAGGGCTGTTGCAAAAAAGGAGAAACAATTGGCATTGCTAGACAGGCTAACAAAGGAAAAAATTACCCGAGCTGACATATATTTACGACAATGCAGAGAAGCTCGATCTGTGGCCAGCAGTGTTAAGAACATACAACAGCAACATCACATTACAGCCAGTGCAGATTTAGATACCTCTCTTAGTGCAGATCCTGGTGACACAAGCATAATCCCCACGTCAACCAAGCTGAATCCAGAATATGTCATAAAGCCCCCACCATTTATAAGGGTTGTCCCTGAGAAACATGTTCATTTTAACACACTACCATTTATGACACCCAAAGAAAATCAGTGCAGTGATCTTCAACTGTCTACCAAGCACACCATGCCTCAGTCTATCCATCAATCTGGAGACATACCTGGTCCTCTTAGAAGGAACAATAAAGTACTATATGACATACAAGAACATGTACCATCAAAGGTTTCTAAACTACAAGAGAGAAAAGAATTACAGGAACAAAGGAATAAAAATCCTCTTAATTGCCAAGAAAAGGCAGAAGAGGATAACTTTAGAAATTATGTTCTGAGCTGCAACAAGTTTACCAACAGAAGCAGCAATGCAAATGTGGCAAGATCCTCATCTTGTGACACTTCTTGGGTGAAGGACCGAACAGTGTGGCTTCAAAACAAGCGCCATGCTTATCATGTACATGGCATTAGGACAGCACACAGAAATGGTAATAAGGAAAACACAGCCACTGAAGAGAGTGCTGAATTTCAGGGGAAAAAAGTTACAAAATCAGTGGGTGTGTCTACAGTACCTGCACCAAAAAATGCAGCAGGTTCACTTTCAAGCTTCAGATAGGCTTATAAGGTGTTCATATGTACAGATGTGCACATCAGAAGAGATCTACTCTGTTTAACTGCTTTGTTGTCTGTCACAGAATCACATTTATTGGACTATATGCCAGTTCCTATTATGAATTTTGAAACTAACATACTAACATAGTTACTGTTCATGGCTGGCATTTATTAATGAAGAAATGTATAATACCCTGTTCTCAATAACAATTTGACGTGAATGTTGTAGTACAAACTAAAATGTCGTTCAGTCAAAACACAACAATATATTCAATAATGTAAAGTTGCTACATGTTTCGGTTACAAGTAACCATCATCAGGCAGACATATCAGTACGTGGACATGACATGTTCAGTGTCACAGTATGGGATCCCATATTGTTTACACAGCAAATGTAAACAATATGGGATCCAATACTGTGATACTGAACATGTCATGTCCATGTACCGAAATGTCTGCCTGATGATGGATACTTGTAACTGAAACATGTAGCAACTTTATATTATTGAATATATTGTTGTGTTTTGACTGAACAGTATTTTATTTAGAACTCAATATGTTGGTAATGCTAAAAAGTTTGTTACTATGATACTCCACCCATGAAGATACCTTGTATATTAAGGTGCGTTTCATATTCACAACAGAAATTTTTTCACATTAATTCAAATATGGTGTGATCCTATTACAAAATACTTTTCAGACCCAGCTCTGCCAGACACATTATGACTACACACTTCTATTTTGAAATTTTCAAAGGATCAGGCATAAATGTGTAACATTCAAGATGCACAAGCAGATAACATTATAATACACAATCTTTCCCTTTTATGAAAAGGGTAATATTTCAAGGTGTTAGTGACACACTCTGAAACAACTTCATCATGGTGGAGGAAAAAATGTACATTTTGGTAGAGAGCATAAAATATGACTCAAGAAAGTATATATGTTATATCCACAACTATGTACTTAAAGAGATATTACTTTTTTTCACAAAATTATACACTAAGGTTGTAACTATTTCAGTAGTCTAGTGATAATGTATGGTACAAACAGTCATGCCAGCTGACATTTCCTGTTGGGCAGTAAAGGGGAACACAAAGGTTGTGATGAAGTTTAGCTTATTATAGTATTTATATTTTATGACCAAATAACAGAACAAAGAATCAAATACTTTTTCTGAATGTCAAATGGAGTTTACAGTTGGTGACCAATACATATGTATCTATACAAGATCATCACATGTCTTAACAACTATCAGTTGCCAATTCCTGTCAGCTCATTTATCATATTAACATTGCCCAATCAGCCAAATGCCTCATGGCAAGAGGTGACAAATGATAAAATAAGGACACTATAAAAACCTAATTTTGCCAGAGTAAATGTGTATGTAAAATAATGCATAACTTTATGGAAAGTGACTCCAAAAATGTCATATGTCACTGTATATTTTAAAACTGCTAATGTGTAAATTTTATCATTAAGTTGTTAAAAGTAGGTTTTTAAGACACATGCTATTAAGCCTCTCACACTGGAATAAAGTGCCCAGGTTGCTCTGAAAGTGATGAGAATTTTAATGGCTGCTATTACTTTTCATGTTTTCGCATGACTTTAACCCTGTGATGTCGGAAGGATGGCTACAGTCAATGCAGACTCTGCTACTGGGAAAACTGAATGACCACTATAATCATCAGCCAAGAACACAATGTAATAGGTGGCCATTTAAATCCCGGGTTTATTGCAGAGTACACTGGACACTTAATTCTGGTCTCAAAGGGTTAAGTGACCTCAGCACCTTAAATTCACACCACGTATTGACTGTGGTTGATGTTCAAAACAAATGGTTAGCATGAAAATGCAATATGATGGACAGGAGACAAAAATTTTTCTATTCTTACATTTTACATGACTTATTTGCAAGCATATAAAATGCATGCACAATGATAGGTTATGGCTTTGCACATTGTAGCTGTAAATATAGTCAACTTGGTGTCGAGGTTCTTCCATGTAAACTGTGAGTGAGTTTCTGCTGTACAGGATGCTCAAGATTAAACACAACTTAAAAAAAAAAGCTAAGACAGAAGAATAAAATTGGTATGCGAGTTTTTTTCCTGATTACTTCAGTGTTCCCATCAGTATCATTCCCTATGAACTTCATAGTCAGATTGAATTTAATTACCACTAATGCTGTACAATCTTATCAACTGGTAGAATCTTAATCAGGTATTGTGTGAAGTTTTCCAAATTGTGGTGTGTAGTGAAATACAAGAAAAATAAGTTGTCTGCCTGGGCAGTTGAATGTCTTTAATATTTGTTAACTGTCCTTAATTGTATATGCAATAAACAGATATCAACAACATATGAAGAATTTCAAATAAAAAGTCCGCAAATAATTCCAAATGTTGGGAATGTTTAAGCACATCATACCAGTGTTGACATGGTGGGAGATGTTGGCAGCTGTGAATTTCTTCCACAGATTAAAGCAATACTTGGATGTGTAACTGGTGAGAGAGATGAGTGTCAGAGAGAAAGCTGTTTTATTTAATGACACTGTCATCTGCTAGAATCATAGTGTCACTGATAAGTGACTGCAATATGAATACGAAACATTAGCAGAATGATACTTACAGGAGGAAACTGATGTTATTACAGAACTAGTGCCCAGAGCCACTTTCATGGCAAATCCCACTTGGACTGCCTTGGGATTGAACTCATGCTTCTACAGTGACAGGGTAATAAACAACCTGCGCCATGGCAGGGCCACAAGAAGGGGTGTCACAGGATTTTTCTGTGACCTCAGTATAATCACAGAATCTTGAGTTAATGTTTGGAAGTTGCAGTGCCTCTAGTTTTATGAAGTTATATCACAAACTTACGTTGCAATTACCTCACTTTCTGTACAGAATGTAGAAGTGACCCCGCATGTCATAACAAGAACTTAGGTAAATAGTATTACACTATACCACAAATGAATAAACATCTTTATTACTGCAATTCACAATGTTTTTTATTTACATGTTAACATGTCTACAATTTTCTTAAGAAATGCTATATACAGGCTTAAACATAAGTTCTTTATGGCCAAGAGGGCTTTTCCCCTGGCTTAAGTTCTCGGCCAAACAGAGCACTCTTGTCCCTAAACCTTATCATACGTTCTGTTTCCTTTCTGTCTAACCACCAACCAAGCATGAATCCACCCAATGGTATAGCAGCAAATACATACTGACGTGTAATACCAAATATGGCCATAATGGAAAGCTGTTTTATGAAACTGATTTCTCTGCTGTGGCTTTTAGTTCTGCTTGTTGTTTCCACTTCCTAGTATGTGCCAAATCAGAATATATACAACCAGCTGTGACCGTTGGAAAAGATATAACAACCCAGTACTTTTTCCAAAATCTGCCAACTGCAGATAGACTGCCAAATGCCATCAAACTGAAAAACAGAAAATAAACACATACAAACTTCTCTTCAGATCATAAGCCCTTTGTCTCCCATAAAAATTATTCTACTGCAACGTGAATGTAAATGTCAAGAAATGTTAACACTTTGACAATGAAATTTATACAATCACGACCAACTGTACAGCTTCTCACTGTAGCTGTGTCCATCTTGGAACAAGACAGTGAAGATGATGGCTAGCAGGGACTATACAGCCTAATGAGAGATAAACCACTGTGGCAATCTAGTACACCTCATATCCACAGCAACTTAACTGTGTCAAACAGAAGAAAGGAAGGGAGTGGGGAGTGGCATATTAAATTACATGTACCAAACCCAACTTGTCTTGAAACTGATCCTTTCTGCAACTGGACCACCAACTTCCCTTGAGGGGAGGGATGATCTCATGAAATGTACTGTGATATGCAGGTTCAACAATCCCTTCTGTAAAGCAATTGTTGCCAATATATAATAACCTCAGGCTCTCTTCTCTTCCTCATTTTAATATTACAAAGTCTAGTGACCAAAATATTTTAAGATAGCAAATTGAGCACATACAGAGTAGTTCATCTCAGTTACAGCATTCCGTTGCAGCAACCACTTATGGTGCGAGTAAGCACTGACTCACATGTTAACATACACACTACTTCAAGAATGTTGCAATGATGAATGTGCAGTTCATTTGTTTATCATTACGCACTTGCAAGATTTCAGGTTTCCCAAAATTTCTGAGAAATGCAGGGCCTTCCTCTCTATGGGTCTACATGAAACTGTTAAATTGCTTCCAAATGTTGGAAAATAAGAACACACGATCACATCGCAGACATAAAAACCTCACTACATGTTTGTTCTAGCTGTCAGCCACATTACTATCCAACCATGACATGATACAGTACTCAGCAATGTGGTCTCATGTTCAGATTTAGTTATGTAACTATTTTTCGATAATGAACAAATAATCATTACACTAAGGCCTTCACCTTCCTCACTCTCATCTACAAAGAAACACAGTCATAAAGAGAAATGAGAAGAAACAATCAATGTACTTTGTAAACTGTCATTCTGGAAAAAAAAGAAGGTGAAACTCAGAATGTTTCACATGGGCGTGATATCTGCTTGGGATTTGAAATCTCTTCCTACAGCTACAGTAATATTATACTGGTAAAACAATTTCACTTAAACACTTTATGAGACAGGCTGGAACCTCAAATCACATCATGCCATATAATAGTCTTATATGAGTGGGCACGTCCATAAAATTATGATTCACCCTGTTTAGAACGGCCCACAATGTTCTGGTAAGGTTAGAACTCACACAGAAGCATTTCCTGATATCATCAAAAAGCATTTTATATGAGAATAATAAAGAACTGAGCGTTAACTGTAACATTACCACACTGAATAACAGACCTTGACTCATATTCCACAATATGTGATAATAACCCTATTCAGACAGAAAAAAACCGGAGCAGACACCTTATTTATAAGACGACACGCATTACCAATATCGCCCGATGCCACCGGTTAGTAAATTCTCTATTCTGCCGCGGACAGGTAAATTTTTAAGGCACGGATTGCACACTTCGTTGAAACACTTTACTTCTTGACGGAGCGTATTTATGTGAAGTCCGTGATATGTGCCTCGGCAGAGAAACCAAAAAGAAGACCACGCGAAAGGGGTGTCCAAATGATTTAAGGTCCAGTAGTGTTTCCTGTTTCAAGTACTGGATATGTAAACAACGCAGTATATGTTGCATCTAACGTTGTACATTATTGTGTTAAATTTTATAGTACAACCAGTTAGGCTATAACACGATAGGTGCATGCTTGTTAGACTTCGCGTTATATAACATCTTGTCATAAATAGAATAATATTATGACGTTAGCTGCCATATCTTTACAGTGGTCGCTGACATCACATAATCGACACCGTGCGTTTAGCAAAGGTAGCGTTATACAAACAGCGCAGTGGACAGGTCATAACCTGCGTAGGGAATCATGTCAGAAGGAAGATCGGTTTGACCCATTGCTTAATTTACATACACCCCTGTTCTCACACCTACCCCAATTTATTTATCCCTCTTCAGCTTCATAGCCACAAAGACTATTCTTAGACAGAAAAAATATTTTGGGGAGAGCATAGAAGTGAATTGACAAGGAAGAATACTCAAACAGATACTGGGTGGCCTTAAGGAAATGAGAAGGTACTGAAAATTGAAAGAGGAAGCACAAGATCGCTGTCTGTGGAGAACTTGCTTTGGAAGAGGCTGGGGACCTGTCTTAGACTGAATGCAGATGAATGAATCATCATCATTTGGCACTACAACCCTTTGCAGGTTTTCGCCTTCTCAGCCAGGTCTCTCCAAGTTCTGTCCTTAGCTGTCTCCTTCCAGTTTTTTATTTTTAGCATTTTTAAATCTTCCATGACACCCACTTGCTATCATTGTCTTGGTCTTCCTACTGGTCTAGTTCCCATAGGTTTCCAATCAATAGCTTCCTAGTTGATTTTGCTTGGTCCATTATTTGTATATGGCCCAGCCATTTGATTCCTTATGCCTTAATGAATCTCACTATATCTGCACCTTCTATTAATTTATCTATCTCTGTGTTGTTTCATATTCTCCATATATTATCAATGTTGACAGGACCAAATATTTTCCTTAGTATTTGCCTTTCAAAAATGAGCAGATTGTTTTCATCTCTTGCTGTTAAAGCCCAAGTCTCTGATGAGTATGTAACAACTGGTCTTATTATCTTTTTATATATTTTCATTTTGGTGTTTCTCTTTAGGAATTTTGATTTTATTAATTTTGCATTAGCATAGTATACTTTGTTTCCTTTTACTATTCTTTCAGCAATTTCTATATTCATTTTATTATCTGCATTCAAAATAGAACCCAGATAATTAAAATTTTCGAAGGTAAAATTATCAATTTTTAGGTGTGTTTTCTTTTGTTCCTGTTCTCTGTATTTGCATATATTTGGTTTTGTCTTCATTGATATTTAGCCCTACTAGGGTTGCTCCATTTTGCAATTTATGGAATATTTTTTTAAGGTCTTTCAGAGATCTAGCTAGAAGGGCAACATCATCAGCATAAGCAACAATCTGTTTCTGTTTTAAACTAATGTCTCCTCTAAGACTGAGTTTCTTAATTACCAAGTCAAGTATTAAATTAAATATTGTTGCAGAGAGTGGATCTCCTTGATGCATACCAGATGAGATTGAGAATGGTTTAGAAGTGACATTCTCTGTTTTTTTACACTTGCCTCCGTATTTTGGAGTGTCATTTTAATTAATCGTACCAACTTATTTGGTATCCTCCGTTCCAGTAGTATCTGTATGGTTTTTTGTCTGTCAAGAGAGTCAAAAGCCTGCTTAAAATCAATAAACAGCACATGCATTTCAATGTTATATTCATAACATTTCTCTAGTATCTGTCGCATTATAAGTATGTTGTCTGTAGTTGACCTGTTTCTCCTAAACCCATTCTGTTCTTGACTCAGCAAGTCTTCTGCGTATGTTGTTAGTCTGTTATTTATAAACAGAGCTGTAAAGGGCACACATGGATCCTAGATCCTGACAAGGGGCAACTTATACCCACCGATGGAATGTAATATTCCAGATGAACGCATTTCTCATCCATCATAACTTCATACCATGCCATGAAATGGCATGCTACAAGTGGAGTATTGCCCATTAGGTTGTCATTCAGTAGAAAAATAATAATGTGTTATGTTACAGTGTACATCCATGTACTGTAAAGTGTCTACAGAATTTACACAAACTGTCTACTATTCTATTGCATGTTTATGGTTTACTCACATACTTGTCACCCTCACTTCTCACAATCCTGATGAGTGTAATGTGATTTGCATTATTGTGACATAATGTGTAATCAAGATGAGAATGGTTACATTATTATTCCAATACTGTTATTATGAAAATATGTTCCTTGGGGTTAACACCATTACTAATTGCAGCAATTAGTAGTCACAAGAGTGTATGGTAAGTGATGTGTGGAACACCACTGGGTACATAATTCTGGAGTAAGCAACTGTAAAATTAGGTCCTTGTGAGATTTTGAAGGGATGGCACATGTCTGGGCATTCTACAATATTCATTTGCATTGCACTGGGTGACATTACATTCACATTGGCTGTGCCTGCTGACTGTTAATGGGAGTCGCTGAGTACTGTTTAGACGTAACTATGATCAGGTTTCATTGCTGGTTTTGGGATCATTGCAATTTTAGTGTGTGACCAAGATTGTATTCTGGCTGTCGACATTTTGTCACAGTTGTTCAGACTCCATCAGAGTCACACATATTTGCATAGATTTCAAAATATGTGTCACTGGTCATAGTTTTTGGATGTGGAGTCACCGCATCTGCAGTGTGTGATAGTTGGTATTTCAGTTAGAATTGGTACCAGCTGACATACCTGGATTCAAAGTTAGTATCAGATTTTCTGTACATTTTGAAATGTGCCTATATTTACTTTAGAATCAGTGTTAGGTTCGGACAGTGGCACATGGTGGTGCAGTTGGTTGAGGCATTGTGCTACAAGCCAGAAGGTCACGGGTTTAATTCCCAATTGTGTCAGTGGAATTTTTCATTGACACAATCCTTCTGGCCGCACTATGGCCCTGGGGTCGACTCAGCCTCTAACAGAAATGAATGCCAGGAATATTTCCTGGGGGGTACAGGCAGCAGGTGCGTACAGCTGACAACCTTACCACCTTCATGTGCCGACTGTCTTGAAACCTGGGAGCCTCAACATCCTGGAACCCTCGAGGCCTGTCCAGGCCTGTAGTGGGATTGCTTTATTTATTTTTAAGGTTAGGACAGGAGTTGGCAGCAGTCAGCATATCCAACTCAAGTCTCTTATACAGGATGTCCCAGGAGGAATGGACAAAACTTCGGGAGAGTGTTCCTTATGTTGAACTATACCGATATAACCCAAAACACCTACATCCAAAGTTGA
>JGI20166J26741_11083336_pt1 | contig 14426 bp, 11 predicted proteins | sample TergutCu122P5_FD_26741 | JGI IMG/M metagenome (IMG submission 26741)
TCCGGCGGCTGCTGGGTGATGGATTCACGGGTCTGGCTGGCGGTGGTAACCGTTACGGATGATGGCGCGGGGCAGCTGGTGGCGACGGTGGCTTATCCGGACGGCCTGCCGCTCTTTGTCAATCGCTTTTGCCGGCCCGGCGGCGGCAGTTGCAATGCCCTGATTAAAGCGGCGAGTATGTGTAAGATGTTCCAGATTGTCCAACAGGGTACGCAGTTTTTTCTTTAGCTAAAGAAGAATAATATTAAGGTTTGTTAGTACTCAAAGTGAATACGGCACGCCAAACCGTTAACCGGAAGCGACTTCTCAAAAGAGCATGAGCGCACGGTTAACTCGAGGTTCGAAGTTCGAGGTTCGAGGTTCGAGACTATTCAGTGTGTGCTGAACAATACCTTATAAACTCCTGCGGGAGTTTTCTTTTTATCCTTTAGGTAAGTGCCGGCCATCTGTATGGCCGGCACTTACCGATCGTTATGTTGATTACCGCTCATCTTTCACTTATTAAACCTACCAAACATATGATATGAGTGAGAAAATATCCCTGCGGAGGGGTTGATTTATTGAATAAGGATATAATTCCCGCAACTTTTCCGGGACCGGCGCCGGACCCGGCGCCAAGAGCGAGCTTTTCCGCCGGCGATCAGGCGTCGCTGTTCAGTGCGGCTGCAGCCGCGCCTGACGGATTACTGACGATTATTATGCTGACGAACAATATTATCCTGACAGTAGGGGGGCCTCTTGTGATCGCCCCCAACAAGATCATTATGCTGGCCGGGAATTACACTCTGACCCAAGCCGTGACAATGCAACCCACTGTTAGTGTGGTCGGCCCGGGAAATTTGACCATCGATGGTGTTACCATCACCCATATACCCGGACAAACCGGCTCCGGTGTGTATATGGCTCCTAACCCTAACACTGGCGCCGTAGGCGCGCTGACCATGAATAACGGTTTGATCACCGGCAATACAACCACTACTTACGGCGGCGGTGTAAGTATAACCGGCGGAACATTTACCATGATCAACGGCGCCATTACCAACAACCGGGCGGATCGAGTGGGCGGCGGGGTATATATAGGTTTCGGAACCTTTGATATGCGGGGCGGGCAAATTTCCAGCAATCAAGCCACCGGCGTCGGGACGTCGATCAATACAGGATTTGGCGGCGGGATACACAGCACCGCAAGCGACATTACCATGACCGGCGGCGTTATCAGCAACAATAGCGCCGCCCGGGATGGCGGCGGAATCTGCCACTACTCCCTATTTCCCATTAGTATCGGCGGCAATGCGTCAATTACCGGCAATACTGCCGGCAGATCCGGCGGCGGGATCTGGGTTCCCCATGATAACTTGGCTAACTTCACTGTCGGGCCGGCCGTGTTATTTGCCAACAACAGTGCTTCCACAGTCACAAACCGCAACCCGGCTGACGACGCCGTTTATTTTAGGAATATCCTGGGTAGTCGCTGGACCGCACCGTTGACCCAAGGTTATAACAATTACGACATTGGCTTTGAAGACCAGCCGGCTGGTTTCGGTGTGTACGTAGCTAATATAAGAGCTAATAAGAGCGCCATTGGCGCGGCTTTGCCGGCTCAGCCATTTCAATTCGGCCTCTTCGATCATAACGGACGACTAGTTACTGTTGCAACTAATGTAGGCGGGACAATTGTTTTTCCGCCTGTCCATTTTGCCTGGTACTATCGCTATCCTTACACTATCCGTGAGCTGACTCCCTCGGGCAATGGCTGGATCACAGACGGCAGGATTTACCAAGTGTACATCGGGATCTATATGGGTGGCATGGATTTTACTGATACCAGCGTTGAGTACCCGCAAGGTATTCCGAGCTTTGTTAACAGATACTCAGCCGCGCCGGCAGTTGTAATCCTTACCGCCAGGAAATCCGCCGTGGGGGCGCCGCTGCCCAGCGGGCGCTTCAGCTTTGGCGTATTTGACGGGAGCGGCAACCTGATTACCAATGTTGTCAAAGACGCCTCCGGGGAGCTAACCTTTTCCGGCATCACCCTTAACGCGCCCGGGGTATATAACTACACCATCCGGGAGTTGACCCCATCCGGCGATGGCTGGACCACTGATAGCACCAGCTATCCCGTAACCGTCACGGTTACCGATAACAACATGGGCCAGCTGGTAGCCAGTATTACCTACCCGGAAGGCGAGCCTGCATTTGTCAACACCTATAGCGCGGCGCCGGCGGAGGTGGACTTCGCCGTCACCAAAACCGCTTTGGGCGCACCCTTGCCGGACGGAGGCTTCTACTTCGGGCTATATGACGAGAGCGGCGACCTTATTGCCACCGCGGCCAACAACGCTTCCGGCTTCGTCTCCTTCCCCACTGTTACCATTATCGCACCAGGGGTTTACCACTACACGATCCGGGAGTTGACCCCCCCTATTAACGGCTGGGCGATAGACGGCAGCATCTACCCGGTCACCGTCACCGTCACCGATAACAGCGCGGGCCAGCTAATCCCCAGTATCGACTACCAAGGGGGCGCCATTGGCTTGCCCAACTTTGTAAACATCTACTCCGCGCGCGCCGCGGAACTAACCCTCAGCGCCACCAAACTGGCAGTGGGGGCGCCCCTGCCAGCCGGACGCTTCGACTTTGGCGTGTTTGACCAAAACGGCAACCTTATTGCTGTCGCGGCCAACGACGGGGCCGGCAACGTGAATTTCCCCACCGTTACCTTTAGCGCCCCCGGCCTTTACAATTACACCATCCGCGAGATCTCCCTGAGCATGGGCGGCTGGACGGTAGACAACACAGTCTACCCGGTGATCATCCGGGTGACCGATAACGGCTTGGGCGAACTGCTCACGGCGATTAGCTACCCGGAGGGTGTACCCAGCTTTACCAATAGTTTTAGCCCCATTCCCACCTCCGATATCCTGGTGGTATTCAAGAAATTACTGGGCTGGAATCATCCGGAGATCCCCTTCACCTTCGGCCGGTTTGACGAAGGCGGCAACCTGATTGACACCGCCCAGAATGTGGGCGGCGTGGTAGAGTTTGCGCCGCTCACTTATACCGCAACAGGAGTTTACAACTATATCGTACGTGAACTCACCCCATCCGGTAGCGGCTGGGCCACGGACAGCAACCTTTACCCGGTGACGGTCACCATTACCCAGGAAAACGGCCAGCTGATCAAAACAATCACTTATCCGGATGGCCAGCCGACTTTCATCAACCGCTACGCGGCAACCCCGGCGGAAGCAGTGGTTACGGCGAGCAAAACCGCCCTGGGCGCTACTCTTGTATCCGGCGAATTTACCTTCACCTTGTTTGATCAAGAGGGCAGTCCCGTGGCTAAAGGGACCAATGACGCTGCCGGCAACGTAATCTTCCCGCCCATTAACCTTAGCGCGCCGGGATTATACAACTATACGGTGAGCGAAACCGACAGCCCGGCCGGTTGGACGCCGGACCCAGGGACCTTCCCGGTGCTTGTCACTGTTACCGATAACCAGGCGGGCCAGTTAGTGGCAACTGTCAGTTACCCGGCAGGCCTGCCCGGCTTTACTAATGTTTTTAGCCCGGCGCCCGCCAGCGCCGGCGTGGTGGTCTTTAAGAAACTGCTTAATTGGGACCGCCCTGAGGTTCCGTTTCTCTTTGGCCTTTTTGACCTCAATGGTGATCTCATCTCCACCGTGCAGAGCGCCGGCGGCGTGGTAGAATTTCCACCGCTTACTTATCCGGAACCGGGAGTTTTTAACTATGAGGTGCGGGAGCTGAGCCTTGCCGGCGCCGGGTGGCTCCCGGACGGCGGAAGTTACCCGGTGTCGGTTACTGTCAGCGCCGCGGGCGGGGAACTGGTCGCTAACGTCAGCTACCCGGGCGGGCAGCCGACTTTCGTTAACATCTACGCCCCGACTGCGGCGCAGGCGGCTATCGCGGCGCACAAAACCGCTGTGGGCGCTCCTCTGGCCGCCGGCGATTTTGTTTTCGGTGTGTTTGACAGCAACGGCATCCCGGTGGCCAAAGAAGTCAATGATGCCGACGGAGAGGTGTCCTTCCCGGACCTTACCCTCACCTCGCCCGGAGTATATGACTACACAGTGCGCGAGACTGCCGCTCCTCCCGGCTGGAGCCTGGACGCAACTGTTTATCGCGCTGTAGTGACCGTGAACGATAACGGGATGGGGCAGCTGATCGCGTCGGTCAGCTACCCGGACGGCTTCCCCGGGTTTACGGACACCTTTGCGCCGGCCCCGGCGGAGCTGCTGCTGACAGCGACTAAAACCGCGGTTGGCGCGCCTCTTTTAGCCGATATGTTTAGCTTCGCCGTGTTTGACACTGTTGGCAATCCGCTGGTTTCCGCTGTAAACGACGCTGCCGGCAATGTGGCCTTCCCGGCTATTGAACTTCCCGGGCCGGGAGTGTACGACTACACGGTGCGGGAGACCGGCTCGCCTGCCGGTTGGACCGCTGACACAACTGTTTACCCGGTTGTGGTCACTGTGACCGATGACGGAGTTGGGCAACTGATCGTAGCGGTCAGCTACCCGGAGGGTTTCCCTGAGTTCACGAATACCTTTGGGCCGGCCCCGGCGGAACTGCTGCTGACCGCGCATACAACAGCGGTTAATGCGCCTCTGGAAGCGGGCATGTTTACCTTTACTGTGTTTGACAGTAACGGCAATCCGGTGGCTTACGCTACCAACGATGCTGCTGGCAATGTGGCCTTCCCGGTTATGGTGTTCACGGCAATCGGGGTGTATGACTACACGGTGCGGGAGACCGGCTCGCCTGACGGCTGGCTTCCGGACACAAGGGTTTTTCCGGTGCTCGTTACCGTGAGCGATAACGGGTCGGGGCAACTGGTGGCGACGGTGACTTATCCGGACGGTTACCCCAGCTTCACGAACACTTTCGTGGGGCCGGAGCCGCCAAAGCCGGCGACGGCGACGGTTGAAGCCTGTAAGCGGCTTTGCGGCGCGCGCCTGTGCGGGGATGATTTTACCTTCGGACTGTTTGATCAGCATGGCCATGAGGTCGCCAGAGCTACCAATGACCGGTGCGGTAAGATTGTATTCCCGGCAGTGACCTTCGCCCAACCGGGCCTGTTTAACTACACGGTGCGCGAGCTGAATCAATCCGGCGGCTGCTGGATGATGGATCCGCGGATCTGGCCGGTGACGGTGGCCGTTACGACTGTTACGGATAACGGCGCGGGGCAGCTGGTGGCAACGGTGACTTATCCGGAGGGCCGGCCGCTCCTGGTCAATCGCTTTTGCCCGCCCGCCGCCGGAAGATGCAATGTCCTGATTAAAGCGGCGAGTATTTGTAAGATGTACCAGATTGTCCAACAAGGTACACAATTCTTTCTTTAGACAAAAAGGGATATCATTCAGGTTTGTTAGTACTCAAAGTGAATACGGCACGCCAAACCGTTAGCCGTAAGCGATTTCTCGAAAGAGCATGAGCGCACGGTTAACGGTTTGGCGTGCCGCTTGATGCTGAACAGTACCTTAATAAACTCCTGCGGGAGTTTTCTTTTTATACCGGCACCACCGGCAGGCCGTCTTCCTCCCGCCGGCGGGAGTCTTCTTCCACCAGGTCGCGGATGCGCCGGTCCGTGAGCATGAGCTGCCAGGCTTGTTGTACGGTGTGAATAAACTTTGCTTCCAATGTATAGTGAGCTGTAATCAGCGGACACTGGTAGGGGAGCTCCATTGTTTCGTAGAGCAGCTGCAGTCTGCCGTCCCGGTGCAGGTGCGGCGCCAGGGGGAAAAAACGGCAGGCCAGGGGACGCATGTCCCGGGGGCAGGCGCCGTTGCAGCGCACAAAATAAACCGGTTTCGGCCAGGAAAGCGGAAAATCATAATCAGCCGGGTCCTGCTCCTCCCAGAGCAGCCAGTCTTCACTGCGGGTGAACATAATTTCTTCCCCCGGGAAAAGGTAGGCGCCCAGGTTGTCTTGTTTGCCGGGCTGGCAGCAGATGCTGCCGCACAAGTCGCCGCAGTTGCTTTTCAGCGGGGTGGGAGCCGCGGTAAGGCGGTAGAGAAACTGATAATCCAGGCTCATGATACATTTCTGTTTTCGTCAGTTTTGTCGGGGTTGCTTTCAAAAACATGGTGGTACTGTTCCAGAGTCATCAGCACCGCCCGGGGCTTGCTGCCTTCAAAGCCGCCCACGATGCCCCGGCGCTCCATAATATCCACCAGTCTGGCCGCCCGGGAGTAGCCGACGTGCAGCCGGCGCTGCAGCATGGAGATGGAAGCAGTGCCGCTTTCAATGAATATTTTAGCCGCCTGAGGCAGCAGCTCGTCGTCATCGTCGGTTTCCGTCTTTGCCATATCGCCCGGTTGGGCCTGCAGTACTTCCTCGTTATAAACCGGTCTGGCCTGGTCCTTTAAAAAGTCCACCAGGTTTTCCACTTCTTTGTCCGAAAGGAAAGCGCCCTGGACCCGGACCGGCTTGGCGGCGCCCACGGGGAAGAACAGCATGTCGCCCTTGCCCAGCAGCTTTTCGGCGCCGCCCATATCCAGGATGGTGCGGGAATCCGTCTGGCTGGAGACCGCGAAAGATACCCGGGAAGGAATGTTGGCTTTAATCAGCCCGGTGATCACGTCCACCGACGGCCGCTGGGTGGCCACCACCAGGTGCATGCCGGCGGCTCTGGCCATCTGGGCCAGCCGGCAAATGGAGTCTTCCACATCGGCCGGGGCCACCATCATCAAATCGGCCAATTCGTCGATAATCAGGACAATGTAAGGCAGCGGCGTTTGCCCCGGCTCCACTTCGAATTCACCAAACAGGGCGTTGTAGCGGGTGATATCCCGCACTCCCGCGGCGGCGAAAAGATCGTATCGGGATTCCATCTCCCGCACCGCCCAGCGCAGCGCCCCCGCCGCTTTTTTGGCGTCGGTGACCACCGGGCTTACCAGGTGGGGGATGTCGTTGTAGTTGGTCAGTTCCACCATTTTGGGATCCACCATCAGGAATTTAACCTCATCCGGGGCCGCCTTGAAAAGGATGCTGCAGATCAGGGTGTTGACGCACACGCTCTTACCCGAACCGGTGGCCCCGGCGATGAGCAGGTGGGGCATTTTGGCCAGATCGGACAGGATTGGCGTGCCGGCGATGTCCTTGCCGAAGGCCACGGTCAGACGGGAGGAGGAACCGGTAAATTCTTTGGTTTCCAGTAACTCGGCCAGGGTCACCATATCCACTTCGATGTTGGGCACCTCAATGCCAACCGCCGCTTTGCCCGGGATCGGCGCTTCGATGCGCACCCCGGTGGTGGCCATGCCCAAGGCGATATCATCGGCCAGGCTGACAATCCGGCTGACCTTGATGCCGGGCGGAGGCTGCAGTTCGTACCTGGTGATGGCCGGTCCGGCCGATACGTTGATCACTTTGGCTTTGATGCCGAAACTCTCCAAAATTTGTTCCAGTTTGGCGCTCCGGCTGGTGATCTCCCGCCTGGCTTTGTTGCCGCCGCTGTTTTGCGGCGTGTTTAAAATGGTCAAGGGCGGCAGGAGATATTCTTTACCGTTAGGTAGGCTTTCTTTGGGGGCGTCGGGAGATTGCGCCGTATTTGCCGTGCTCCCTGCTTTCGGCGGCTCTGTTGCAGTCTCCTCAGGCGCCGGTTGGGCGGCGGGGGAGGCCGCGGCCGGTTTAACCGGCGGCAGAACCGGTATTTCCGCCGTAAACTCTGCCGATTCATCCAATTCCCGGCGGGCTGGTTTGTCTGGTTCGCTGTCCGGCTGGCTGTCGTCGTCCACCTCCACGAACAGGAAGTTGGCGCACAGGTGCCACAGCCGCAATACCGCCCCTTTGATCCTCAACCAACTGTTTACCAATAAATCTTTCAGGTGGCCGCCGCTAAAGAGGACCGCGCTGGCGATGAGCAGGATGGCCAACACTATATATGTGCCTACGGCGCCGAAAGCGTACATAAAGGCGTAACCAAGCAGAGCGCCGGACAGTCCGCCGCCTTCGCCCCGCAGGCCGGCGCTGAAGTATTCCGGCAGGGGCACATGGCGGTGCAAAAAGATTTGCATGGTGCCGAAAAGTATGACCAGCCCCCAGAACCGGGCATTAGCCCGCCATTTTTTGTGACGCAGCAGCATCACCCCGGTTAAAGCCAGGATGAGCAATAACACTACATATCCTTTGCCGCTGATCATTTGCATGCCTTGTTTGGTCAGCAGGCCTACGGCGCCCACCGCATTGGTAAAAATAGCGGCCAGCCCGATTAACGACAGTGCGATCAAGGCAAGGCCGGCCAGGTCTCTTTTAAAGTTGTTGCCCGCAGGCGGCGTAGTTTTTCTTTGGTCGAGTTTAGCCAAACCGAGCCCTCCTGTACCGAGGAGAAAATAATCGAAAAAACGCTCACAAAACTCTCAAAGGAAGCTTACCATAAAGTGGGCGCGAGAGCAAGCCACAGCCCGTTTTACTGTTGAATAGTGAATGTAAAATTTTTTTTGTTTTACAGAAATATTTGCAGGAATCAATAATATTAAGTCGAAGTAGATAAGTGAAAACTTCCGCCTTTTTTATTATACTCTATTGTTTTTTTGAAACTCCTATGCGGGTTTCTTTTTTTTTGCCTCCGCGCCTCAGCAGCAGGATGCCGGTGAGGCCAATGATCATCAGCAGCAAGCTGACTACTTGAGCCATCTTGAGGGGGCCCAGCATTAAACTGTCGGTGCGGATGGACTCCACACAAAACCGGCCTGCCGAATATAAAATCAGGTACAGAAAGGCCACTTCCCCCGTCGCTTTTTTATGGGGCCAATAAAAATAAAGCAATAAGAATACGATCAGATCCCAGAATGATTCGTAAAGAAAGGCGGGGTGATAATAATTGCCGTCGATAAACATTTGATTCTTAATAAAGGCAGGAAAATGACTGATGAATTGCTCCGAAACAATGCCGCCGTGAGCTTCCTGGTTAATAAAATTGCCCCAGCGGCCGATGGCCTGGCCCAGGATTAGGCTGGGCGCCGCAATATCGGCGATTAGCCAGGGTGAAAGATTATGCCGCCGCACGTAAAAGAAACCGGCCAGCAACCCGCCCAAAATACCGCCGTGGATGGCCAGCCCGCCATGCCAGATGGCCAGGGCGGAGAGAGGGTTACCGCGGTAAAGGTCCCAGGAGAAAATAACATAATACAACCGGGCGCCGATAATGGCGGCAGGGATAATGAGAACGGCCATGTTCAGGATGTGGTCCGGGTTAATATTATTTCGTTTCGCCCGGCGGTAAGCCAGGGTTATGGCGGTGGCAAAAGCGACGGCCATAATGACGCCGTACCACCTGATTGACAATGGGCCGATGGTCAGGGCAACCGGGTTGATCATTTTGCTACCTCCATATAAATAGCTAAACCGATTTGGAGCAGCAGAATCAGGGGCAAACCGACGGTAAACCGGCGGTGCAGCGTTTTGTGGCGGAAGAAGTACATACCCAAGAGCGCGCCGACGGAGCCTCCGACCAGAGCCAGCAGGAACAGGTGTATTTCGGCAATCCGCCTTTGCCCATAGCGAGCCAGCTGTTTGTCCAAACCGAAAATACAAAAGGCAAGGATATTAATTAAGGCCAGATAAATAAACGTATTGTTCACTTCCTCATTTATTACCCAATGTACAATCAACATTATCAGTTGTCAAGAATATAATGGTGTAAGTATTTTTAAAATTTTCGCCGATGATAAAACTTTATGTCTAGTGGTGATTAGCAGTGCTTAGAAAAAAAATAAAATATCACGGCAACCTTTTGCCTGATACCGGCAAAAGCGGTGCGGCTTTAAAGTGTTTTCTTCCGTGCCTGCCCCGGCCATGTATTTGTCGGGGCCCAGCCGGTCCCACCGGACCTGCGGGGTTGCCGGGGACGCCGGGCCCAACTGGCCCGGCCGGTCCGCCAGGATTACCTGGTGTGACAGGGCCAACCGGGCCGGCCGGGCCGTCAGGGCCGCCGGGTGTAGCCGGACCAACCGGTTTGGCCGGACCGGCGGGATTGCCTGGTGTGACAGGACCTACCGGTCCGGCCGGTCCGTCAGGATTGCCTGGTGTGACAGGACCTACCGGTCCGGCCGGTCCTTCTGGGCTGCCGGGTGTGACAGGGCCTGCCGGCGCCCAGGGTTTGCAAGGGGCAACAGGCCCGGAGGGAAGCGCCGGTCCTCAAGGTTTTCAAGGGAGCATTGGTCCCACAGGTCCCCGGGGACCGCTAGCAGCCGTGATACCTTTTTCCATTTCCAGTCCAAGTGTTTACCTTGATACCGATGCGCTGGGTGATCCGTATTCAATTGCTTTTATGGGATTCGAAGCAGATTCGCAGTACACAGCTCTATTGGAAGGCGAGTGGGCTACCGGAACCTTTACTGTCCCGCAGGATGAGGATATAGGCCCATTATTTATTATGCCCTATAACAGTATATTAAGAACTGTCTATGTTTTATTCTCCACTGCCTGGGACGTGACCTTTGAGGCAGGCGCCATCATCAAGCCCTTTGTATGCCTGGCTGTTTCAAGTACGGAGGATTATGTTTTTACTATTCTGCAAAATACCATGACTTTCACGGATACCTATACAGGCAGCACGGATTATCCGGCATACACCAATAGAAGCGGTTTTTTAACCAATTTAAATATTGCCATTCCGGAGGGTACGCTGGTGGCGATTGTGGCGGGAATAATGGCCGAAAATACTATGGATGGGGCCGCCAACAATTTTTTGGTTAGCGGCGGTCTTTATTTGGAATAAGCAGCAATCCAAAGGAAAAGAAAGTTAGGCTGACCGCACATGATATGCCGGTGATTAAATTTTATGTATAGTGGTGATTAACAGTGTTTAGAAAAGATATTAGGGGTCAGAGTAGTTTTTTTAATAGCCTGCCCATCTGCTCGCCAGGTCCTCCAGGCCCGGCCGGACCGACAGGGTTGCCAGGTGTGGCTGGCCCGGCCGGGCCAGCCGGCCCGCCAGGTGTGGCTGGCCCAACAGGGTTGCCAGGCGTGGCTGGCCCGCCGGGATTGCCTGGTGTGACAGGCCCAGCCGGACCGTCGGGGTTACCTGGTGTGACAGGCTTACCAGGCCCGACCGGTCCGGCAGGGTCGATTGGTGGGACGGGGCCGGCCGGGCCGGCCGGGCCCTCAGGGTTGCCTGGTGTGACAGGTCCGACCGGACCAGCTGGTTTGGCTGGCTTGCCTGGTATTACAGGGCCTACCGGTTCCCAAGGTTTGCCAGGAGATCTTGGTTCCACAGGTCCTACAGGCGCTTATGGCCCGTTAGCACCTGTAATTCCTTTCTCAATTAGCAAAGATGGCGCTTACATTTTTACCGATGTACTGGGAAACCCGTTAGAAATTGCCTTTGCGGGGTTCGGAGCAGGTTCTCCGGGCACAGATCTTTTGGAAGGCGAGTGGGCTACCGGAACCTTTACTGTTCGGCAGGATATGGATATGGGCCCATTATTTATTATGCCCCGTGACGGCATATTAAGAGCGATCTATGTTTTATTTTCCACTTATGGATACATTATCTTTGAGCCAGGCGCCATTATCCAGCCCTTTGTATGCCTGGCGGTTTCCAATACGAATGATTTCGTTTTTACCGTTCTGCAAAATACCATGACTTTTACGGACACCTATGTGGGGAACGGGGAATATCCGCCACATGTCAATAGAAGAGGTTCTTTAACCAATTTAAATGTGGCTGTTCCGGAAGGTACGCTGGTAGCGATTGTCGCCGGCATTATGGCCCAAAATATTACGGATATGGTCCACGGCACTTTCCTGGTTCACGGCGGTCTTTTTTGGGAGTAAGCACTTGGCCGGCAAAAGGAAAATTTGGCATGAAGATCGGCGGCGGCACTGTGAAAATTGAAAATGATTGGGATATGTAGGGCCTTGAGCGGCGTCTAAATATTATGTACAGTGGTGATGAACAGTGGTTGGGAAAAAGATAAAATATCGCAGGCATCTTTTGAGTTTTACTTGTCGAGGTCCGGCCGGCCCGCCAGGTCCGCCGGGGCTGCCTGGTATGCCAGGTCCGGTCGGCCAGACCGGGCCGCCTGGGCTACCCGGTGCGCCAGGTCCGTCCGGGCCGTCCGGCCCGTCGGGGCTGCCTGGTGTGACAGGCCCGTCCGGTTCGGCCGGCCCTTCGGGGCTGCCTGGTGTGACAGGCCCGTCAGGACCGTCCGGCCCGCCAGGATTGCCTGGTGTGACAGGGCCCACAGGCCCGGCCGGGCCGACCGGGCTGCCTGGCGTAACAGGACCTGCAGGCGCCCAAGGTTTGCCAGGGGCAACAGGCCCGACGGGAGCCACGGGCCTCCAAGGTTTGCCAGGGGACCTTGGCCCAACAGGCCCTCAGGGTCCGAAAGCAATGATGATTCCTTTCGCGATTGGCAAATATGGCGTTTACCTTGGAACCGATGTCCTGGGCAATCCGTTAATAATTGCTTTCTCGGGGTTCCAAACAGAGGCTGAGGAAACATATCTTTTGGAAGGCGAGTGGGCTGCCGGAACCTTTGCTGTCCGGCCGGATATGCAAATAGGCCCGTCGTTTATTATGCCGCGTGACGCCATACTAAGAACCGTCTATGTTTTATTTCACACGGTGTATGACATTACTTTTGAGGCAGGCGCCATCATCCAGCCCTTTGTATGTCTGGCCGTTTCCAATCCGGAAGATTTTATTTTTACCATTCTCCCCGATACCCTAACCTTTACGGATACCTATACAGGCGGCGTGGATTATCCGCCACATGCCAATAGAAGTGGTTCTTTAACCAATTTGAATATCGCTGTTCCGGAAGGTACGGTGGTAGCGATTGTAGCAGGCATTATGGCCCAAAATATAACGGCCGCGGTTAACGGCAAGTTCTCCATCAGCGGCAGTCTTTTTTTTGAGTAAGAGATCATTGAATAAGTAATCAATTGAATAAGAGATCAATTGAATAAGAGATCAATCAAATAAGAGATTAATGGAAGGATAGTTTTGGCGCTAAGATCGGCGGTGACACAATCAAAATCAAAATAGTTGGGATGTTTTGTAACCGAAGTGCTGTTTTAAAATATTATATAGTGGTGATGAAAAGTGCTGAGAAAAAAAATAAAGTATCATGGCCAATTTTTAAGTGCTCCAACTAAATCGCGTTTGCGCAGTTCAAGGTGCTTTTGTCCGTGCCAGCTGGGGTTATTTGTCGGCAGATGTCCGGCCGGCCCCCCGGGCCCGGTTGGTCCGCCAGGTCTGCCAGGTCCGTCAGGTTTGCCCGGACCGGCCGGTCCAGCCGGTCCGTCGGGGTCGCAGGGTGTGCCGGGTCCGGCGGGAGCAGCCGGACCGCCAGGGTTGCAAGGCGTGCCCGGTCCGGCGGGAGCAGCCGGACCGCCAGGGTTGCAGGGCGTGCCTGGTCCGGCGGGAGCAGCCGGTCCGCCAGGAGCCCAGGGCGTGCCTGGTCCTTCCGGACCGGCCGGGCCGACAGGATTACAGGGTGCGCCAGGCCCCGCAGGTCCGGCTGGTCCGTCGGGATTGCCGGGCGCGCCAGGTCCCACAGGCCCGCAAGGTTTGCCTGGTGCGACTGGCCCGCAGGGAACTACCGGTCTCCAGGGTCCGATCGGGTCCACGATTCCTTTTTCGATTAGTAAATACGGCGCTAATCTGCGGACCGATGACTTTGGCAATCCGTTAGCAGTTGCTTTTTCCGGATTCGCCGGCGGAGATGATGATTACACATATCTTTTGGAAGGCGAGTGGGATACCGGGACCTTTACTATCCGCGAGGGCATGACATTTGGCGCGGCGTTTATTCTGCCTCGTGACAGCATAGTAAAAAATATTTACGTTATTTTTTCCACTAAGTGGACCCAGAACTTTGAACCAGGTTCGGTCATCCAGCCCTTTGTATGTCTGGCAGTTTCAAATACCGCTGATTTCACCTTTACCATTCTCCAGCAGACCATGGTCTTAACGGACACGTATGCGGGCGGTATTGACTATCCGGAATATACCAATAGAAAAGGTTCTTTAACCAATTTGAACGTCGCCATTCCGGAAGGGACGGTGGTGGGGATTGTCGCGGGAATTATGGCCGAAAATATCACGTCTCAGGTCCAAGGCAACTTCCTGATTACCGGCGGTCTTTACCTGGAATAAACACCGGCCCGGGAGAGGAAAATTTTGCCTGGAGAGAAACAGTCACATCCGGCCCAATCGGTGGCATACAGTGCTCCTTGAAAATGATCGGGATATTCAGGATCCCGCGTGGCAAGGTAAAAATTTATATACTGTGGTGATTAACGGTGCTTAAAAAGAAAAGACAATATCAGGGCAACTTTGTGAGTAATAACGTTAAATCTTGTGCCTGGCCCTTAAGGTGTTTCTGTCCGCCTCAATTGAAGCTTTGTTTGGGCGGCTGGCCGGCCGGACCGCCTGGCCCAACCGGTCC
>JGI20166J26741_11084447_pt1 | contig 14423 bp, 9 predicted proteins | sample TergutCu122P5_FD_26741 | JGI IMG/M metagenome (IMG submission 26741)
CACACACACACACACACACACAACGATTTGGTGGGGCACTGAACAGAGACATTGTTATGCCGCTGAAAAGAATGCTGACGTCACGTAATTAGCGTCGCTCGCGTTACGACGCTGGTTGATCATCAGTGTCCCTTCCAGTTTATAATTTTTCTAGTCTTTTGTTTCATTTGATTATTTTTGTCTAAAATTTAATTTTACTTTGAGTTTTTATTATTATTCTGCGAACTATCTTGTTTTCATTCCGTGTTTGTTCATGCGATTTTCCGATTTTGCTCTCGCCTTAACATCTTGCACGTGTTCCAGTACCGCCACAATGTTCTGTCTCACATGTGAAATCATTCGTTCTCCGTTAAATTCTGGGTAATGTCCGTCTGCTCTGTACCGGCAGACCTACGTTGCACATCACTAAATGTGCGTGTCTGCGTGCGATCTTGATGTCTAACACTGTAGCTGGCTTCTCACTCCCTGTAGATCTAACCCAGTGTTCAGATATCTACTGTATATAACAGTCACTGAAAGTGTGTGTGTGTGTGTGTGTGTGTGTTTCTTTCTAAACAGCATTCAGCCTACTGCGAGCCACGAATTGTCGCCACTACGTCCGATCATTGTAGGTATCCGACTCCCCTGCTGTCTGATGACCAGTCATCATGTCTCGTGCATGTTCTGAGTGCGTACGTGTAATTCCTTCAAGGTTGCAACTAATCTTTTCGTTTTACAGTTTTATACAATTTATATTGTAATGATTATTGTAAACTTACGGGATCATACAGTGAATATACCTGCATTATATTTTACTATACTTTGAGATTTCATTCGGTAGCCCGATGGTGATTGTTATTTTCCGAAACATGTAGCGGTGTTAAAATCAAGAAAATTAGTGCTTGTGTTCCGCGGGGGAAAAGGCGTTTTGTTTTATGTATTCTGTAGGCGCAACGTGTCCTCCATTCAGTTAAAAGGTAAAGGTAAAAATTACCCTAGAACAGGACATGAAGGTGCAGAGGAGGAGTTGAGGTATAGCTGTATTATTTCTTTAACCTGGGCCCTAGGTGGGGATGGGTGGGTCAACGCCCAACCCCCATGAAAGTGACCCGATACCCATTGTATAAGGAAGCTGGGTGGGTCCCAGGGCCGGTCTGGGCGGATGCGGAAAATCTCGCCTTCACCGGGATTCGATCCTCGGACTGTCCAGCCCGTAGCCAGTCGATGTTTAAGTACACTGAAGTAAAATGGTGTTAGTAAGCATACTGATTGAATTTAATGGCCGTTTGAAACAGTTCATTGGGCTGAATCTACTCAGATCTCGTGTAATTACAACACACGTCAGTGGGCTGCTAGAAGATGTTCTTATGATATTTAGTTTAAGTCTTCCTGTTGAGCAACTTTGTACAAGTGGCGTACACACGTGGGAAGCAATTTGATACCTTCTGCAGCAAGAGCTGATGAAATATCTTCTGCTACATTATGATACAAATTTTAAATTCTAGTGGGAAAGCTGTTCTGGTTGCAGAGGACGCAGCTTGGTCTGAAATGTAGAGAATCGTGTTCGATGGGTTGTTAGAATGCTGGCTATGTGAGATGTCGTCGTGTTTTATTGGTGGAGAGGAGAGAAGTCACGTTTCCACGAAAGTAACATTTAACTTTACAGCTGCAGTAGAGTAATAATTTTGTATGATGTGACGTATGTATCGTGTGACAGGCTTACTGAGTAGTACTGCAACAGTGGCTTGTGTGTTGCTGCGTGTGCGTGATTTGTGTGTAACTGACTGATTTCATTGGAACAGAGCTCCTCAGAAGCTAACAGTTCCTTAGCTAGTCAAGACACTCCCTACATACGAGTATTATGGAAACCGAAGGTTCATTACCGCATTTACAAGCGGCCACCAGCTGTTTCTATTCTGAACCAGAGTAATACGGTCCATGCCTCTCCATCCAACTTCTTTAAGGTCCATTTTAATATCATCCCTCTACGCCTAGGTCTTGCAAGTGGTCTCTTTCTATCAGGTCTCCCCACCGCGTCACTTTTTGTGAATCTTGAAGAACTGTGAGGTGACCGAGCCGTGTTCGTTTACACTGAATACAATACGACAGCAAATAAACGAATTGTTTATTTCCTCCTGTAGTATATAGTGTCTGACCGGTGTTCGGACCTCTGAGGACACAACGGATCTCCGGTTAGTCGCATTGCAGAATTCACAGCCAGAACCACAAAGTCGAACTGCGTGGACAGCTGTGGTACTGTGTGATTGTCCTGCTCATGTTCTGTTGCTGTGTGAAACAAACTCTTCACCACATAGAACTGGCATAGCCTCGCTCGGTACAGCGAGCAGGCTGCAGACTGGACAACCGAGGAATCGTTTTTAAATTCCTCGGTCGGGGGGCGCTACGTGTTCGTCGTCTGCCGTACGCCAAGACCAGCTCTTGGATCCACCCAGCATCCTGTTTGATGGGTACCAGCGACATTTCCACCGGGGTTCAAGTGCCTGGTCGTGAAGGATGTGTGACTCTGTGCTTCCAGTGCGCCATTGACGTCGTGACGTGCGCAGCGACGGCGTCTTTTTACTGTTATCTTCACGAAGTACTATTAGGGTGCTCAGAACAAGAAGAACGATATGGGCGGGGTATGTAGCACGCGTGGGTAGGTAAGATCTTAGCCTGAACGCAAGAGACCACTTGTTGGTTTTTTATAGGAAGGATAATATTAAATTGGATCGTGAGGAAATGGTCTGGATTAACTTGCTCATTGTAGGATTCATTTGCGGACTGTTGTGAGCGTGATAATGAACAAAATGTGCTCTCCTACAAGGTAGTAGACCTTTAAATCATCCGCACTTTTTCACACAGACGGTAACGTTGTGTAGCAGTAGTGTTGTCAGGCCATCGTTTCATGTAGCTGTGTCTAGAAACACCAGTCCGCGGTTCGTGATACTGTGCGTGGTACATCCGTGACTTCTTATGATTTAACATTTCGTTTTGTTCGTAGTCGACGCAGGCGATTTCTTGTTCGTCCACATTCTGTTGCCAGTTTTCGACTTTGCTGTTCTCACCTGTTGCCGCCCTGCAGTTCGTAATGCCGACACCGTCTGGAACAATTAACATTCTTAGCGAGTGTCAATCTGGAGCAGTTTTTGTGCACGCCGACCGTAATTGAAAGCTGCCGACTCACAGCCCAACGATACTCTTTAGTAATTGCTGCCATTTAATTTATTAAATCCCCTTCTGCTGATTCACAATTGACTGCCAACCTGTACACATTTTGCAGGACGCAACATCAGCTCGCCTACCTCTGTACAAAGAGAACAAGCAAGAGCGTGACCATATGTTTATACTGCAAGAGAGGGTGGAGAGAGTCGGGATCGAGTCCCGGTGGGGGCGAGATTTTCTGCACCCATCAGACCGGGCCCACCCAATCTTCTGTACAGTGGGTACGAAGTCTCTTCCCTGGGGATAAAGCGGCCGGTGCGTGGCGTTGACCACTCACCCTTATCTACCTATACCTCTACTCCCCCTCTGTGGCTTCTTGTTATCTTCGAGGGTGATCTTTACCTTTGCCTCAAGAGAGAGATTGAACTTGATTCACGAGATCTGCGCAGGAAGAACCATGCGGTGGTTGGATGCGTCGTTTTTCGCATTACGCACTGCCTGTAAACAATTAGGATAAGGTGGCGGGTTATTTCTGTGGACGCACAATATACCACTGCAGTTTGTGGTGTTAGGCGCTCAGGCGCTTGCCGTCTCTCGATTGCCCTGTATTGTAACGGCAGAAGAAAAGAGGCAAGATATCAGTGGCAACACAACTTGCAGACTGTCAGAGGTACAGGCTACATGTTCCGGATTAAGTTATCTATCATCAGACAAACAGCAGGTACAATGTGATGACATGTGTCTGCTGTTTGTGCTGTTTGTCTTGTATAGGGCCTGGTGATGAATCAGTTACTTCGAAACATGTAGCCAGTGCCACTGACAGAGACTGCAAGTTGTGTTCTATTGATGTCTTACATTTTCCCCCTCCTGATTTATAACACAACGGTTAGCTAGACTGTAACATTCATTAGGCATGTTGGCCATTATTTAAAACGCTCAGTCAGCTGAGGAAGTTAAGTATATTAAGCGTCGACCCACGTGATGACTGCAGAGGACCAGCAGTCAGGTTTGGCCATTCTCGGAACTCAAATCCGGCTGTTGTCGGATACGAAGGAAGTGCTCCAGGTACCGCATTGTGTTGTAGGCCAGCTTACCTGCGGCGTCCAGTGATGACGGGGCCATTCACACGGTCTGTTGTTTTGTGCAAATCCAATACAGTGTTTGGGCACACTGTAGATCTGCCAGTGCTAAACAACTCTGCATTAAAGGACCAGAAGGGTCTGTATATCTGTCACTTTGTATCGGCTTTGTTCCACCGTTTTTATACGAAGGAGGGCGCTACTGTTTCAGGAAGTTGCCCACCGGCGCATGGTCACGTTCGAGTGCGACACGCACACCAATATCAGTGTTGTAGGCAGGACTCGAAACCGCGACCTAACACTTGAACTTACACGGAAGAAGGCTAAACCAAGTACGGGACTGCCTTTGTTTCAGCTGTACGTCGCTTGCGGCCATTACGAGAGGAACAAGAGACCCTGAATATCAATTAGACGCATTAAATAAGTTGCGAGCCACACACAGCAGGTGACGGGGGATGACAGGGGGTGCATTTTTTGTTTACACAGTACAAGACAGTGCTCAGGAATTTACCTGTAATGAATAATCGGAGTGTTCCATCAGGTTTGTCTGTGCCTGGGTATCAGGGAGCACTACAGAACCCCCACGGCGGGGCAGAAGGCGGACGAAAAGCAACAGAAATATCATACTAGTCTGTTAAACTGAAAAGAGGCACACAACCAGATATGTAGAGTGTGCGATCGTAAACGTCTGCATCATTGCCCACCCTGAAGTGCAGTTGTAACCGGACGACCGCGATCTGCTACTGACTTGTTCAGTTGAGCGAAGATTCTCACAGAGATGATGGTGAAGAGTCGGAGCTTCTGGGATGTGATGCCGTGCCGAGTGGTAAATATTACAGGGCTGCTGATAAGTCCTTAGCCCGACCTACTTTCCGATGTATTTTGTTTGACGGTGAGAATTTTTCGTTTGATGCTAGTCTTGTTATATACATAAATAGTACTAATATTCCTCCAATTATGATTATAAACAGGGTATTTGAAACTCAAAATCTTCTGTCGCTGTAGCTAGTTTCCTTCCTGGTCGGGCTAAGGACTTATCAGCACCCCGGTAACAGACTTTTGGGCGACCTTGATGCCTCCATCTTCAGAGTGGTCCGCGTGGAATAGAGACATTGACTTTGTTTACACTACCTAAGTGGCGACAACAAGCCGGGAACCATGGTAGCCTTCTACCAGTCAGCACCCCATCATGTACAGGGAGATGTGATTTTGGTGATTATCTCTTGTGGATGGTTTCTGATGAAGCTGATGACTTGTGACTTTCCCTACTTTATGACAAATTAAATATGTCACTACTCAGTCATAATGACAGCTTAAATGCGTCACTACTGTCATAATGACAGCTTAAATGTGTCACTACTGTCATAATGACAGCTTAAATGTGTCACTACTCAGTCATAATGACGGCTTAAACGTGCACTCCTCAGTCACAATGACAGTTTCAACGTGTCACTACTCAGTCGTCTCGCATTCTGTTCACCGATTAGGAAAATACAGTTGCCTCTCCCGCCTGAAAATGTCTGTTTCTGTTGTCTGACTATTAGTACAGTACATTCCGTTATGTTTCGACCGCCTGTCTGTATCTCACTCTTCGCCATGTACGTTCATAACTCCATGTTATCGTCAACCGCCTGTCTTCGTCCATTCCTCCTCCTCCTCCTCCTCCAAAACTTGTATGCTGTTCCGTTCCTGTCATTTTTATTTTTCTTATATAATTACGTGTGTATAGTTGTGTCCGGTTGTGTCTAGTTGTGTCTGGTTGTGTCCAGTTTTGTCTGGTTGTGTCTAGTTGTGTCTGGTTGTGTCTTTTTGTCCGGTTGTGTCTGGTTGTATCTTGTTTGTGTCTAGGTGTGTCTGGTTGTGTCTTATAGTCCGTATTCAGCTCTCCCTGAGTCTCAAATTCATAATTCGTGCAGCTTGTTTCCTTTTTACGCCCCTTCATATCGTGTGTGGCTCCATAAACAAGTAATGCCGTGATATTTAATGTGGCTAAACCTGGGAGGATGTAGGCCAATCGGCAATAAAAGCTTTATTTTTGTAATGGTATACTTCGTGTGTTTCGTTATTGCCTGCCCATGTGACTGGTGAGTAGCGCATGTGTTCAGCTCCATCGGACCACTGTCTGGCGAATCAAGGAAGTGTTCAAGTCGGAATGTTTTGGTGTATTAGCTTTTTGTGAGCGTTCGTGGGATTGCATCTTGTCAGCCCTGTTAGCAAACTGTGTGACCGTCTGTGATTCGTTTACCAACATCAGTATCACAGACACTTCCACCGCGGTAAAACATTATGGCATTAGATCCCAAAATCTCCATGCTCTCCGGCTTCCTTTTGTCGGCAGTAGCAATATAGCCACTGCGCGAACTTGCGACGTATGATACGAATGCTGTTCAGCGTAGTTTATAAAATTTGGTTCCCATGGATCTTTAAAATACGAAGTTTTTTTGTGGTGTATTCGGGAAAATAAGAAGGAACAACGATGTAGCCTCGTGAAATATTTTGATGCAAGGACTGTCAGGGGCGGATCATAATGCGATATGCGAAGTTCGTGCGGTGACATGTTGCAGAGCGTTCCGACACTGCCTGTACCTGGACTGAACTGGACTGGACCGGACTGGCCGGCCGTTCGGGATGCTGAAAGGCACTATGCCATCGGCGAATGTCTTTAGTGCCGATTTTGATGGCATCAGAATTTGCATCACCTAATTAACCTTGTTCTGTTGCGTGAAATTTAATAAGGTTCGCCTTCAATCATCGTTCTTTGGGTAATTATATTTTATGGCACAGTTTGTCAGACGCTATTACCATTCCACACCAGCCGTCGTCATTTTCAACGTCGCTGTGGAAACCTTGCCTTGAGTTACGGACAGGGCGGAGAGCAAATAACTTCAAGTTCATTGACGATGGGCATTCATTAAAAAAGAGAAAAACATTCCGCCCCTAGGTACTGGACGTCTCTAGACCGCATGTAAATGGACCATTTAACAATCTGTTTGTATACATTAAGTGATCAATACGACAACTTATGAGCCTGTGTGTTGTTTGTTCACGAGGGGGAAGGAGTTCTCATCGTCCGGTATAACTTATATACTTTGCTGTTTCACCAGTCCTCTTCGGGATGCTTACTGCCTTCTCTGAGAGTTGAAGTTGCCTGTGTCTCAGACTGCCTAATCCATCGTGTGCGTAGAGTTACTTTTATTTGGTACGTGCCAGTAATTTAATCCTTTCCTGATGAAACGCGCGTAGGCTGTGCAGTTTTAGTTCAGACTAAATGACTTGCGGTGGCAGTACATACATTTGCCTTGTTGCTAAAAAACTTGCCGCTGCAGGCTCCTTTGTACAAAATGGAATGTCGCTGACAAGAATAAGCTGTAAATACGAGGTACCAGACGTACCCTAAGCATTAATTTTCAAGAAATTGGGTTTTTGATCGACCGTTACCATATGTAGGACGCTCAGCAATGACTGATTCGCATCCCGAGTTATCAGTCTGGTTGATGTCTTCACAACTAACCACCTGACTGACTAACTCCATTGAGTAGAGTACTGTTTCCTTGTATGGAATTCGAAGATTTGTTACCTTAATAACTAAGAGTACTACTGCTTCGTCTGTTTTAGTATCATGCTTCCAATTATGCCTAGTTCTTCCAAGGTGCCTTCTTCCTTTAGATTTTGCCACCAAAGCCCTGTATGCATTTCTGTTTTCTACCGTGCATGTTCCATTCCTGAACTGCCCTGTCGTCCTTTATTCTATGTTCCCAGCTCATTGTTGCAGTATTCATTCGTCTCTGCCTCGTGTCCACGTCTACGCACTGGCCCCTTCACTTTACATATTTCGGCTAAAATTGCGACTTTCCCTTTCTTGTCCGTTCGTAAATGTTGTACTTTTCTCAATTAGCCAACGTCACCGCTGCCTGTTGACATTTCGGGGCTGCAGTTCGGCCCTCCGTGATTTCGCTCGCTGTCCGAGCAGAGTGCCGTGCTGCTGCTGTACTTCCAGTTGGGCCACAACCACTTGCTTTTACGTCCTTCCGGTTCACCTTTCAACAATCCTGCTTTCGCTGCTGAAGGTACCGGCGGTTTGTACAGATTCTGTATATATATATATATATATATATATATATATGTACATGCCATCAGTTGCGGGTGACGTGGCCACTGCGCACTGATGGTAGTACGTGTGTAGCGGTGAACGTGCACAGGATCTCCCAATGCCGCGCCAATAACCTGCCAATCTGTGACTTGTATGTACATTTCAGCCGGTCAGTCTCGATGTCGGCCTGCGAGTGTTTGACACCTTTCCTGGCTTTGTGCTTGTAATGTCGTTAATAGTGTTACACGTAAAAACACAAAATTATGCTGTTACTGAGATTTTAATGCGTGTGCTGGTGTATGGCTGTCTTTACCCATCACTGCGCAACGGACCGTTTCGAGGGCGCTACGTTAGCTACTCAGACAACTCTCTGATGACGGCAGTATGACGTGCCGGAACATGTAGCAGACTTACAGACGTCTGGTGTGTATATTTTGGTTGTATGCATTAATTAAGCGCAGCAACTCGTCGTCGTCGTTCCTGCTGCAGCTTGGTTTATTATTATTATTATTATTATTATTATTATTATTATTATTATTATTATTATACCAAGTCGTTTTCCTTGAACGTTTCGGGTTTACGGCGTCCATATTCAGTGACATAGTGACACCAGATTGTCATTCATGTGCCATAAGAGTGGTTCAGTGGAATGGTTACTGTGCACACCTTACCTGCAGAAGGCAATTGTCTGTATTTTCATGGAATTTTCTGCCGACAGTTTACTGCTACTTAGGTTTCACTGTAATCAGAATAGTCACAGAAAGCTGTGCTGTTAATTGATTATGCTGAGATGTGATTAGGCAGTGTTATGTACCTTCAAGCAGGGGAGAGGAGCATCAAGAGCAGCGTAGTTCCCGCCAGACCGGAGTCGGTCCCCAGCGGGGTCCCAGATAATTGGCTGACCCTAAGGGGGTCCTAACCCCAGGGGGTCTCAGTCACTGTTTGTTTTCCCCCTTCTTTTTCTCCCAGTGCGCGCATTAAAAGAATGAAAAGAACAATCTTGCGTGTTTATAGTGGCGAACTGCGAGATGTTTGAAAACTTGATCCGGCTGTTTTTAGTTCCACTTGCTTCTAGAAGGAGCAGGGTAAAGCCATGAGAGGATTGTAGCAGTACTGCTTTGGCATTGGCATTGTTATGTTGGCAGTGGTGGTGGCAGTACAACAATTCGTAGAACAACGGTGTTAGGGAAGTGCGCGCCTTCTGACAAGACCAAAAGTACTTTCGAATATGATCTTCGTAGTTTCGCTTGCTTCGTTTTTCTTATATTGATTTCTTTATGAAAGTTTGCTCCCAGGAGGTAGATCTTTCTTCAATTAACTGTGTAGGCCAGCGGTTCCCGAACATTCGCGGCTCACGGCGCTCGTAGTGTTTCGGCATTTTACGGCTCCTCTAGACCAAACGAAATACCGAAAACTTTCGTTTATTAAGTAGTTCACTCCAAACAACTTAGTAAGCATCTGTCCTAACAACTTAGTAGCCGTTTGAAAGAACAATACACACAAATTGAAAGAAAAAACAATATTTTGAAATATCCCGGGGCGCCGCGGCGCGCAGTTTGGGAATCGCCGGTGTAGGCCATTCTTGAAATATGGAAGAACTGTGAAACAAAGTAGTGCCGGATTTTGCTGCTAACCGTAGTACGATTATTATGATATGTGTGATACTGCTAAGGTCTTGACACTAATTAGATTTGCCCTTTCTGTCACCCATATCTCAGTTGCTGTGGTGCACACTTTTACTGGTGCCATAAATCTTGTTCCCTCAACTAGAAACTCATCTCCAAAGTAGACGCTATCTCTTTTTCGTCACTTTTGAACCAGAAGCCAGCCGAAATACCTACAAAATACGAGTAGTGTAGGCTTACACAGTGGCGGCAAGGCTGAGAATGACGTTTGTGTTTTAAATATTGAACATTGTTGTTGGAAGATAATTCATTGTTGCACAAACCCTTTTTTTCCTTATTTTATTAGTGTCCTTGTTAAGTTTTAAGTGCGTGATTTCTGTTCATTGCTGGAAACCCATGCTTGCTTGCACATAATCCCTTGTTCCTTGTTGAGTTTAAACATTCATCATTGTTGCTGTTGGAAAGCAATTCATTGTTGCACAAACCCCCTTGCATGTCATACAGGGACACGGTCCGCATTGGGTCGAGGGTTGCAGTAGGTGTTGGGATATACTTTTCCACGGCTTAGAATATTGTCTCTAATTATGTTTATATATTTTGGATATTTCTTGTTTCATTGTTAGAATGTGACTTATACATATATGTCCACAATACAATAAAAATCCAGGTATTTTATCCATATAAAACGGTATTAACTGCAGAGTTTTTCGGGGGCTATGAAATTCATAAACGTAATCCATTGGGTGTTAAGCTTGATGTGTGCTGACTGAAGATTGCATCATCATGCCGAAACATGTCGCGGTGAAGTGTCATGCATATTTTAAGTGTGTTTAGTTGGTAGATTTAACGAAAATGTTGATCATGGTTGTTGGAAACCAGTGAGTGCTTTTAAGGGAAGTAGGGCAACAGTCCAGCGAGGGTTTTAAGAGCTCTTGCTTGCAATTACCGTACGCATCGTTAGAAAGAACAAGTATAAAATGAGAATAAGAAAAGGAACGGTTTAACGTCCAGAAAACCTCCAATTCAGCACACAATTCAGATATCACAAAAATACAGACCGTCCCTCTCGAGGCCGAACAACAACATATTGCGGAATCTTCACTTTCTCTCGGAACTACTAGACATTGGTTTCAGCTGTTCAACTTTAAACACGTCATTTTATCACTTTGTGTGTGGCCCCTGTAGCTGCGTAGAAAAGTTTAATGACTTTGGTTGATCTTATCATACGGAAAATATAATGTTGATATATCAACTTTATATTATTATTATTATTATTATTATTACCACTACTACTGCAGTTGAGTTTTCACCTGGTGGCAATAGTCCTTATACTAGTACAGACAAAACAAATAAGAATAAATATACATAAACGAAACAACACAAAAACACAGTACGAACAATACAAAACACAGTAAATACAAGTACATATATTACCAAAACACCCCTACATACACACACCCACAAATTACAAAACAAGTTAAAACAACCACAGTACAAGATACACGCCAAATGAAATAGTCACAATACAATCAAGTACCCTCAGTATAAGGTGTATGCAGACATGAACATTGGTTTAATGCAATTGGTTTAAAGCAATTACATGACTGTCATTTGGTACTCTAGTTGAGCCTGGTGATGGCTTTCTGTGCTGAAACCGAAACATGCTGCATTAAATATATTCTATATAGTGATAGAACATAGACCTTAGTGCTGAGTGACGGCCTTCACCCTTTGCTTTGCAGAAGGATATTTCGTGCATTGCTCTGTACTGGCGCTGGACACACAAATTACGCACTTACCTTACGTGCAGTCGTAAACACACGTAAGGAGCGTGCCGTCGCTGTCATAACTGCATTAGCGATGCACGTAGCTTGACTTAACCACAGCTCTAAACAGTTTGGTCTGGTCGGCCAGCTGGTTTCTTCAAGACATGAATTTCTTCTTCGTAAGTCATTTGTTACCAGTATGATTGCATGGCTGCCCAGAGACGCTGCAGAACGAGTGCGTTTGGCAGTGTGAATCGCTTGAACATGTCTTCTCTTCACCTGAAGGAATTTGGAACCTCTGAATTGTCCAGAAACTTAATTAAGTGCTTATTTATTTCAGTTCACTTAAAAACTGCAAGAAGGTGCTTTTGGACAGCTGTGAACCGGTTCTGTAGAAGATGTTGGTCCACATTGACGGTTCGGACGTCGGTCATTTGCAAGTTCAGTAAAATTACGCTGAAATTAAGAGGGGCTGGAAGACCGTGGTAAAGTGTGCTGATGAGTGCTGTGTTTTGTGTGCGTGTGTGTGTGTGTGTGCACGCATATTTTAACATTACGCCTCTGATATATACCGGATGTTTAGTTGCCATGGGGTGTCCAAGTTTGGTACAGCTGCATCTGTCCTGCAGGCATTCTACGTGCCCTCTCAAATAGACGAACAATGCAAATTGTGAATTGTCTGTTTTTTTAAATTTTATTTTATCCGTTCCTTCGTTACGTCAAAATATTTTCCTCAGTACCTTCCTCAGAACAAAAAACTGTGCAGTCTACTGAACCGTACGTAATGCGTCTGTGCGTGCCCAGAACGACAGCGTCGGTTTGCGACTCCTTTGTCAGTTGCTGCAGTGTAACAACGTATTGCTGTTGTGTCGATGCTGTCGGATGGCCGAAGGTAATTAGTCATTGCGCTTAAACGTGCGGTTTTCGCACCGCAGGCTTTAGGCTCAGGCGTTAAAGTTAGTGCCCGTCCTTACGCTTGTTGGTACGACTGACTCTGTTCGTATCTTTCCCTCTTTTCAACTTCGTTTGTTGCTTCTTATGCTTCGTGTTCTTATTCAACTTTGTGGTATCTTAAATTTTATCTTAATTTTATCTAATTTTCGTTCCCCCCCCATTTTCTTCTGTGTTATTCTTGGGTTTGGTGATTTGTCATTTTGCTTCCATTTCTGTGACTTCAATTATACATCTCCTTTTATTATGTGGTTTTTGCCTCTTAATCTTTCCGTTCGTATTTTGCTTCCGGTGCTGATTTGTTGCTTCCCCATTAGTTTGAGTCTTCCCCTCGCATTATACCTCCATTTCATCTTCTGCTGCTGTTGCTTGTACTGATGACTTTGACTTTAATACCCACATTCATGATTTGACTTCTTCCAATACTGAATGCTGACACTTTTTAAGAGTTAATATTTACTAAGTTGCCTTGTGGTCGAGCAGTGACCATTAAGACTTGAAAGGAACTGGGTTAATGCCAATTAACGAAAAGCTTCCCTTACCTTACCTAGACGTAGTGTGCCCTGTGCAGTTTCTGCCGACAGCTGTCCTTGGTTGCCAGTGCGACCTGGCGTTAAAATCGCCACGCGAAACAAGTGTTCGGCTGCGTCGTGGCTGTCAGCTTCCAGCGTGAACACGCCTGGTCTCTCATGCGCTGATTCGGGCAACGCGCATAGGGCTGTCCGGTGTTGAATCGTATTGTATTGCGTGTACGAGCTTCCGGAAGTGCACACTGGACACCGGAGTCTGGTCCTCTTTGTCGGCTGCGTAGAAGGGTATATTGCACATATTGGCATCAACTTACCCTCTCACTTCCGGTGGTCTTAAGATACCGACGCTGAAGGGACATCAAAATGAAGGTCGTCACTATAGGACTTGGCCAACAGGAAGCGGAGTAACCTTCTTCAGTGCAAACCACCAGAAGGACCGTGAAGTGACGTGACGTCGCATTTCATGTAGTTTATACACCGCTTTATATACAGATTAGCCATCTTGTTTTGAAGTTAGGAACTGTGTATGACTTCCGCAGGGATTCCATCTTTTTTAACAAGACAGGCAATGTACATGGAAACGTTATGTAAAGGCGCGTTTGCGAAACCGTTGCTGGCATGTAAAAACAATAAGTATTAGATATTGTGAGTGTGTGTTTGTAGCCTTAGGTATCCAGAATGCAGTGCGCATGCGCCGTATTATTATATCATCTGTGTCCTGTCCCGCTCTACCATATTTTTCACATCTCATAAACGACACAATTTTCGCGGAAAAAAAAATTGAACTTACGATGTTTGTTTTGATTTTCTCTGTGAATTTTGGTGTGAAACATTTCTAAGAAGAATTGAGCGAGATATGATCAAAAATGTATCTTGGTCTTCATGTAAAGTTCCCGTTATGCGTTTCAGGTTTTAATGAAACTTGAATTTTTTCGACAGATTTTCGAAAAATATTCGAATATAAAATTTCATGAAAATAGGTTCAGTGGGAACAGAGTTGTTCCGTGCGGACGGGTAGACAGGCAGACATGACGAATCCAGTAGTTGCTTTTCGCGATTTTGCAGAGGCACCTAATAACCAAAACCAAAACCCGAGACACGTAATAATAATTTGTTGATTTGGGGGGGGGGGGGGGGGGAAGACAATTTTTAACCCCAACGCAACGAGAAAAAGAGAGCAAGTTATTAGTATTAATGCAACACCCAAACTCAGGCACACGGTTCACTCCCCCCCCCCCCCC
>JGI20166J26741_11085558_pt1 | contig 14423 bp, 5 predicted proteins | sample TergutCu122P5_FD_26741 | JGI IMG/M metagenome (IMG submission 26741)
AGGGAAAGATCCTGATTCCAGATGTTGGTACAAATTAGATTGTGAAAAAACACCACTGTCACTTTGCCTGCCATAAGCACCAACATCCACACTTAAAAATCTATATCTTGCATCAACCAATGCTTGAAGGATCACGGAGAAGAAGCCTTTGTAATTGAAGTAACTCGAGCCAGACAATTTAGGGCATTTGATGCGCACGTACTTGCCATCGATACTAGCAACGCAGTTTGGAAAGTTCCATAATTGTTCATAGTCCTTTGCACTCTTTTCAAGCAAATCTGCAGTAGGAAAAGGCATATGTTTCCCAACTAAACACTCCCAAATGACATTGCAGGTGTCATAAATTACCCCTGCAATAGTGTTGTGTGAAATCCGATATGAAAAAGCCAGAGATCAGAATGCCATTCACGTAGACAGGAATCTGGAAAGACAAAAACAAGTAGTGAAATAAATGCAAAGCATAAGAAGGGTTATGTAGAGTAATTTCAGGTAATTCCATAACAGATTTCAGTTTTGTGTGAGTTTCTAAGTTTTTTTTTTCCCCTCTCTCTCTTCAGGTCTACTTGTCAAGGGGAAATGGCAAAACTTGAGGGACGACGTTTGCAGATAACACGTGAAAATTTCAAACAGAAATACAGGTAGTGACTCTCCTGACAATTCCCCACTATCTGCTCGGAAATATTACAAACAGCTTTTGTTCCTGGTTGACATGTTTTCTTCTAGAAAACTGCAAACCAGTATCCCTTCTGTGCCAAGCCAAGCTTCTGAGCCAGCTGACGACAATAATCAAGAAGATGAATACAGAATGGCGGATGACATCATCATTGATGCTGACCTTAAGGTCAGCAACACCAGTGGTGATACACAAGAAGCAGAAGTTGTGGGTGCTGCTCAGAGAGATCCACCTGCAGGTCCAAGTATGAAGCCCTTTAAGAAACCTAATATACAAATTAAATGGAAAATTCTTAAATCAGATGCTATCAACCAGCTTCTTACACTGGAGAAGAGGAAGATCGAACAGTTTGAAAAAATGCATGAAAGTAAAATGACATGTGAAGAACTTGAGAAAGGTGAAGACTATCATTTTCTTATGAGTCTATTGCCTTATCTTCGTGATGTCCCCAAACGGAGGAACCTTGCTATCAGAACATGTTTACAACAAGTTCTGATGAAGAGGATATGACAGCAGTAGTGCCAAGTCCCACTTCAACAGGATCATATGATCATTATCAATCGTATCCTACAACTCCATCACCGAATGCAACACGAGTGAGTCCAAGCTCAGCTTTGTATTCACTAATGGCCTATCCTTCAGAACCTTCATTGTGTGTATTGACAACACCTATCAGTTTTCAGCAGTCTGTGAATCAGTTTTCCAACAGTATTAATTCATGAACGAGTTTTAGTCAGTATAATATCAACTCTAAGTGCTTAAATATGTATTTTGAAATTTCTTATAAAAATAATAATAATTAAAGGCTGTTATATATCACAATAAGATTTTTTTTTTTTTTGCAGACAATGTTACAGCGAGCCGTTCTTCTGGAGAAATACATTTCCTAAAATTACTTTGTTTTTCTATATATGGCCTAATATTATGTAGGATGTACCAGAATGTGTTGGGCCCCATTCTAAAATACTGAAGAAATTTTAGTGCTTACTCCAGCAGCATTGGGTACAAAGTATGAAACTCGCCAAACTTCTCTCTTTCGTCAAAATTGGGTTCACCCAATTGCTTCTCTCATCCTCTAATAATAATATTTTCAACAAAGGGTTTTCTAACAATAACAATTGTTCTTCCATTTTGATGCACTCCACACAAAGTCCCATTAAAAACTGGTGTGATCTCAGTCTACGAGTGTGTGCAGTATGACCACACGCTCGGCCGATGGGTCTGCCGTGTAAGAAATCGGCCAAAAACGGATGCAGTGTGATCAATAGGTAAGCGAATTATATAAACAACAAGCCGGTGACAAGGAATGTGAACACTACCTTCTCAGCTCAGTCGGTATTAATATGTTATTAACACTATTCTTCTGTAATTATTTTCCAACAACCTGCACTTTTAATGTTAATTTATTGACATATGAAACTCTGTGAGATCTATTACATGTGACACAATTGGTGTTCATGTTGTGCCCTGTTTTTTTTTTTTTTTTTAATACTTAGTTTCTTTAACTGTAACCCGCTCCTGTAAGATAGCTGTGTTCACTTGTTGGTTGCTGTACATTCAATTCTGAGAGAATAATCAGCAGATATTTTCACAAAAATCCCTACAATAGGAGCTGAGATATAGGAGAAAACAATACACTGGTCCTCATGTAAAGTGCCCTTAATTAAAGACCAATCACAACCAAGCAGATGTGTGTAATGCCCCAGGGTTGAGTACTGAGGAAAATCCTGCTAATGCAAGTCAAAATAAAGGCAAAACAGTACACTAGTGTTCATGTACATTTCCCTTAATTATTGAAAGATCAAAGCAAAACTCATAACATTGTATGGAATGCATGTTGGGTCCCTGAAATTAATATTCACACAAATCCCCCTAATGGGAGCAAATATAAAGGCAAAAAAAACATACATCGGTCTTCATGTACAGTGCCCTTTGATATAGACCAATTGAAACCAAGCTTACAAAGTTTGTATGGAATGTATGTCGTCACAGATGTGAATCCCTCCAATGTTGTCAAGATACATTGGTTTCCATGTAAAATTCCCTAAATTGTAGAGTGATCACAACCAATATTAAAAAGTATTCAGTGAATGCCCATGTTGTTCCAGGTGTGAATGGAGTGAAATCCCTCTAATGGGAGCCAAGATACAAGCAAAAAGGTATATTGGTCCACATATAAAGTGCCCTTAAATTTAGACCCATCAAAACTAAATTTCCAACATTTGTAGCAAATTGGCACAATGTTGCAAGTATGAATTTTCAGGAAAATTCCTGCATAGGGAAACATGATATAGGTGAAAACATACATCGTTCTTCAAGCAAAGTGCTTTTAATTATAGACTGATCAAAACCAAATTTATATTCGTACAGATAAGCATAGTGTTTGGACTGGTACAGAATACAAAGCAGTGTGAGGATGGGGAAAGTCACAAATGCCAATGACAATTTGCATCTGGCAACTCAGTACTAATGCGAGCATATTATTTTAATTCTTTTGTAAAATATTACATTGTCAACAAGTGAAAGAACACACTCTTATTTGTAAGTCATTCACCATTACTGCATGTAATGAGAATGTCAAATGAGTTTTCTCGCTAATGCTAAGTATATAGACAAAAGAGAGGAACAGGCTGTCTGCTGAATCCATTAAGTAAATTCCACCTGCAATGTATTTTAAGAATTAACATGACATTTCCACACTTGTGAAGAAAATTGGTTTAACTGGAATATATGCTTAGTTGTAAATCATATTTAACAAAAAAGAGTTTCTGTCATACATATTTTAAAGAAAATAAACTTGTATGGCAGAAGTCCTCTTATTTGCTCCAACAGATATGGTAACCCTGAAATGCAGCCAGTTTTTATCCAAGTACATCAGTTTTCCCAAAATTATCATTCCACCCATGCTGCATATGCATTTATTCATCACCTGTGCTATATGTCATGTTAGCAACTAACAGCCTCATTCAGTAACACACCTTTCTGTGCAGGTACAGTTTCCAGGGCATGATGCTGGATCACTCACATCTACCCAGTGCCCAGGTTAAGAATAAGTGGAACTGTATCTGTGCTTCCCCTGTATGGCTTCAGAACATGCACAGGGAGAACTTTATAGGTGAAATTTACCCAAGACTCTTAGTTCACATCGTACCATCCTAACATGTGTTGCACAAACAAATGGACACAATCTGTTTTATTAAGATTAGATGGTTTTAAAGTTACACAAACCTGCAGTAACTCTTGCTTCTAGCTGGCTGCAGATTTTCCTGGTGTGGAGATTTCGCTAGTGAATTCTTTAAAAATCCATCCATACTCTTCAAGAGTTTGAATTTAAAAAGCAATCCTTAAATAGACTGAAATCCCAAGCAACAGAAAGTCACAGTGATGTTAGCATTACAGCATAAACAGCAGGTATTCATGCTATGTACTGTGTCTCATGCCTGTTCAGCCAATGATGCTCACCACAGTCAGTAAGCATTCATCCCATCACTTTCCCCTTGGCTACCCTTTCACTGCTCTTCAAACAGACTTCAAGCAAACCTTGTCTCTTTAAGCTCTCAGGTTCTCACAGCACTGCTGCTGAGTATTAAAAGTCTTCCAGGAAGTTATATGGTCAACATGGCATAATGCTCCAGCAGACTTGAATTCTCAAAATCATTCTCTGCTGACGCTGTCTGAAGGAACAATTATAACAAGGCGTAATATTGAATTTATATTTATTTTTTAATTCTCACACAGAAAGGACACTTTAAACCATTGCACAAAATGTAAGCAAAATGCTGCCTACCAAATTTTATCATTTCTTTAACCCTGCATTTACATAGTACTACCTATTCATCCCTCAAATGATTATGTAAACAGTGAAAATAACCAGTTTATATATTTCTATCAATAATCTGAAACCATAATTTTGAACCTCACACCAAACACATAATTCTTTAAATGAAATACCTTGTAGGTATACATATGCATGTTCATGACACACACACATATACAAATGGATTCTAACCACAGAAACTTTCCTGTATACTCTAAATTCCCATATGAAAAGCTGAAACATTAAAGAAATATACTTTAAAGACCCTGCACTGCAACCCAAAATTTGGGACTTACAGAACACACACCTGGTTAATGAACACTTCCTCAAAACATATCATCTCCAGTGAAACTTGCAATTTCAAAACACTAGAAAAGTTATTAATTTTCACACTGGTAACACGATACATTAATTACAGAAATTATCAATGAAATTAGACAGTTTCAGTACTGCATACACACTTAATAAAGAAACACAGAACAAAGTTTTCATTATGTTTTTGTGACACTATTAAACAGGCTTAAAGCACTGGAATGCTTCTACAGAATAGTGAGTTGATACAATTTATATGTTTTTTTGTTGCTATTGACTTTCTTTGACATTGCTCTTAAGAACTGAATTTCTATAATGATGCTTCCATAATTATTGGCTAGAAGCTAACAGTTCTTAGATAAGCTCCAAATGCATGTGAAGTAACATACAGCACAAGAACAATGTTGGCACTAGAACAACATTTTGAACATAGGAATTGAATGTGGACACCTTCAGTCAATAAGTTCTGGAAGAATGAGGTTTAGTATATTTATTTTGACATTAGATGAAATACTGTTAACCCTGATATCTTGTGCTTTTTAATCCAGCTGGGTACTTGCGTCATTTCTCATATCCATTATAGAGTAAATCACATTTATCGAGTATGGTGTAATACTGAAGGGCACAATACCATTTAATGAACCAATTTCTACGCCCTGTGACCTCTCATATATTTGGGGCTGTTTAATATAGCAAATATTATAAGAATTATAGTAACCTGTATCACTAAGATATAGCATGTTATCTCAAATGTAAAATTTCAATTCAAATGTTGTACCAGAAAGAAAATAAAAAAAAAAACATATCGTAATTGTTACACACACATGCACAAATAGTAACCAACATTCTTGTGTCTGGATAGATAATACAACATGAATATCAATTAGAAACAGCACAATCTTTGACCACTAGCAACCACCACTTGGATTCATACCAACAAACACTGTCGGTCTTTTTTTTTAATAAAACGTACTGGTCAAAATACCCATACATTACAATACATGCCCTGGATAAATATTCAGAATTGTTTTGTCATTTAAATTAGTAGTTCTTACTAATTCCGAGTCATGTTCAATAAAATCAGGTAGTAGTAATACCAATAATTATTGCATACCGTGATTCTGTACATTTTAAGAAAAATCAGAAGAAGAAAACCATTCAACGTACATCACTGAGAGTTACGTAATGTAATTTTATATCCAACACAGGTTAATTTTGTAATACAACTACAATACTTACGAGAAACTTGAACAAAGGATATGCGTAAAAATGTTATGGACACAAATGTGCCTTTCAGACAGGTATACACACCAACAATGCAGCAGCCACTTACTTGGGCCCCATTCTTCAAACATAACACATGCACTTATTGTGTATTGATAAGAATACCAAAATAATGAGTTTATGCAGGTGCCAGTGGTCAAGAACACATTGGACACACATAATAAATGCTTTTCTTTACAACAGACAGGATAAGCAAGCTCTGAAACATTCTGGCATTCATTTGTTCAGACAAAAATTACATTGGAAGTTGAAAGTCTGTATTCTTTGATATGATGCAGAAAGTTGTACAGTTTGCTAACAGCATCTTCACTCAAAGCTGCCATAATAAATGGCGATTTATATGTAAGTAGTCTAAAATCTCCACTGACCAAAACATAAGTTTCAGTAATTCAGACTGCATTTTGAACGACTAAGATATGACTGTTGGGGGTTAAATGAACAGAGAAACACTGCATTATTCTATGGGTTGAATTCTGAGAGAAGGCAAGTGAAAGACCACCTTAGAATTATGTTCACCGTACTTGTACAACTGAAATTTCTTTAATTTAAAATTTGATAATTGTGTGACTTTTTTTTTCAGCACAACAGCCCCCAGTAGGCCAGGGCCTTCTCATTCATGAGGTTTCTAGATCACAATTATGTGAATACAGTATTAAATAGCTTTCTTTTACATAAAACTATGTCCCTGTCCAGCAGTCACATAATTATATTTCAGAGATTTTGAAAGAAGAAAACAGTTTATTCCCATCTCCAGGCATATGAACTACAAACATTTTTTCCCTTTAAATTAAGATTCACATTACTTCATTTTTTAAACCGATAAAAACCTCTAGGCTGACTAAACTTACAACTCTTTCACTGCTTCCCCAGAAGCCAGCTCACTTTCGTCCTCAATTGGTGGTCACAATTTGTTCTGCACTAAAATGGGAAGGTGTTCTCTGTAGTTTAATATTAATATGCTAGTGGAGTTTTAATATAAGCTCTTTAAGTCCTGATATGTTCAGGATGCTGGTTTGCATGTAGTTAATAAATATCAAATAAATAAGACATGTATAAATAAATAAGAATAGCCATTTACATAAAATAATTCTGCAGCAATATTGACCAGTTGTATGCAAACATACTAAAACTCATTCACTGTACTACACTGCTACTGAATTCACGTTGAAAGTTGAAATTATGGTATATGTATGTATGTATGCATATAACACAATGTGACACAGTAATGAATTTTCAGGTATAAAATATGGTGCAACTAATTATGTCTAACTGCCTAGGCAGTTAAATGTTATTGCAAATCATTACTAATGTCTGTTTGCATACAATGCACATTTCTTGTATAAATTATTTTTACTGCACTACAAATGTTTTTTGGTGACCAATGGCAAATACTGCAAACTTACATCAAATACAATGATGCAAAGACAGAAACACCCATTTGATTATTAGATATCTAGCCAACACAAAATACTACTGCATAAACTTCCAGCACAATACAGTGAGCACCTCATACTATTATGGTCCTGACCTGCCCCAAAATTTGTCATGGCACTAAGCTAGGATTCCTCACTACACTAAAATATTTTTGATCAGTATCTGTGAATAATTCATTATTCATCTAGAAATACAGTGTTATTATATCACCCACAATTAATATATTAAATCTACCACAGCCCATTTAATTAGTATTTCATATATAAATCATACAATAAGTTATGAGATTGTGCGAGTGCAAATGGGAATATGTAATGTTATTACACTGAGGTCCTGTTAGGTGTCATCCAAGACCCAAGAGGATGAATATTTTAAAAGGATCTGGACAAGCGTATCAATCATATTAAATACACAACACATACAATTGCACACTGACATGAATTAATTTCAACAGAACACATTGCATGTGTGTCTAGGAGAATAGAGGCACAACAACTTAGCCTAATGGCAGTTTTTACAAGAATAGGAAATCTACCAAAACATGCAGCAAGCCCCAAATAAACACTGGAGCACCTTGGCTAAAAAATAACATCCAGGACGATATACCAACTCTTTCTTGTTAAAGTATCACAACCATTAAGTCATGGCAAATATAGAGTATGTTACACTGCCCAGCTAGTTTATACTGCACCAACATTGTAGTTCGTAACAACATAATGACATAATGGTAACTGTAAAAAATAATGGAAAATAACTGAAATCCAACACATATAAGATGTCAATATTAAAAATGTATACTGGCAGTCCCAGAAACTTCAGAGTTAAAGTTAATTACTATATAAAATTAAATAAAATCCAGGCCTTCAATGCCTTTAACTGAACTATAAAACTGAACTATTGCTGCCAATACCTACAAACTAATTATCAGGTAAGTGATAACGAACCCTCTATACACCACCTTTTTAGATAACTTAACCTGTGCTGTGTAATTTCATGTGCAATGTCACTACAAACAGTGGCGCTTATGCAAAATGCTCATCCACTTCAGATATGGGCTATTACTGACTACCCAGGAATGATCACAAAACTGTACCATTAAACTCTGAATTAAAATCTTCTAGTTTTTAACACTGGGATGGAAGCATTTATAAACCTTGAACACAACCTCCTAAAGAAAACTACTTCAGTGACAAAAAATATTTCATAATATTAGTACTGTTTTTAAAAGAATTTTTAAACATGCATCAGCTCATTTAATAAGAGTTTAGAAGAGGACCAAGATGAATCATGACTGATAATCTTTGGCCATGGAAAAACAAAAGATAGGAAGCAAAACAAGATGTGAAAAAATAATGAACACATGCCCACTTTACAGAACTTAGGATCACTTTACAAAGACTCGTGAACACAGGAAATACAGTTTACAAGTATGTAATGAGCACATGATGATTTGATCATCATAAGAGTATAAACATAAATTTATTAGGAAACTGCAGACAAAGTGAGAAGGATCTAGTCCCTGAGTACTAATGGTATAGGCAATATCAATGACAAAATCAGCAGCAAATTATTACTGTTGAGAATTTACTTTACCATTTTTCCTACTATCACATATTAAAATATACAAGCAAAAATGTGATATCATTACTAAACCACATTCACCAGCGAAGAAGTAATAAAAATTAGTATAAATAACAAACATATCAGTAAAAATCTCTGATAAAGAGATTCAAGGCAAATAACAAAAGAACATCACTATGTTCTTTTAAGCTAAAAACAGAGATAAATGCCTGGCCTAACTATGTCAGAAAACTTCACGAATCTACAAACTGGAAGCACTATAAACTCTGACTCAACAACACATAACAAAGAAGAGTCATTTCCATGGCCAACGATTCATACACTATATGAAGTATCTTAGTGCAGCATTAACAATTACAATGGACTCCCACCTAAATGCTAGAAACAAAATTGAGTGGTAAGACAGTTAATTAAAAAGCTTATTCATCTGGAGAAACAATAAATAAATAAATAAAATAAATAAAAAGTATAACATATGAAGCACAGGGTGAAAAATCATTGTCCACATTTACTAAGCATTAAATGATCCTTCATTTACAGATACACTGTATAATAACAACAATTTAAGTCTGTAATAATAATGTAGCTGAAGTTATGAAGTCAGTGCAGTTCAAGGAGAGTCCATTGCAATCTTTGTGGTCACTAAACATTATATAATCCACAAAACAATTTCAATGCTGGAATCAGTTTCTGTGCTTCTACATCACAACTGACTTCCATTTAGAATCACATACTTACAGTGGTGTAACCATATAATATCTAACAACAAGATGCAAAGCTAAGTTCTCTAACATTTCAGTATAGTAATGATATGGTGCAGTAACTTTACAGCTATGCCATCATGGAGTTCAAAGTCACACATTTACAAGTATAAAACACTGGTTATCACCATTTCACACTAAAAGACTGGAAATAAGTATTTAAAAGATACTTTATAGTTATACAAGCAGACTTATCATGCAGTCCTTCATAAAAAAAAGTTATCATTAGCTAAACTACATTCCTTTGAGAAGTTTGGTCTCTTTGAGTCATTATAATTGATATCACATGCATTACATCAGGATTGTCCTCTATCAGTTTTTGACAACTAGCACTGATTGATGTAAATAGTCATAAGATTCAATTCAGGTTGTAATGAGGGAGACTAAAGACCTGCTAATCCAAATCTTACATTTGGCTTATTGGCTTATATATACAAACACACGCACACACACACATATATATATATACATATATATATATATATACACATACATATATATATATATATATATATCACAGTTTAGAATGTCAGCGATGCCAGAGAGAAAGCACCAAACCAATGGAAAGCTGAGAAGGAAATGCTCAAGACTTCCTTCACCTTCAAACATAATTTAAATATTTTGCAGGTGCAGTTACTTTGTTATTTGTTTAAGTAACAGGAAGGTGCAATACATCCTAGTACAGTCAAGTATGAGGGGAACATAATTTTTTCTACACACTGCACCATCCATTTTAATTTATAAAGTCTAATTATGAACAGAGGCTTTGACAAGACAAACACATTTGAGCAGAGATTAAGTTACGACGTACAAAGTGCACTCAAAAGTACTTTCATATTATGCTGATATCAGTGGCTCTTCAACAGTAAATGAAGTTGATGCAAATGCTTTAAAACAAGTCAAAAATGATTAATTTTTTTTTAAAGAGGGTTACTGAACCGTGCTGCCAATTGATAAGATTATACAGTCTGTGACAGATGAATGAGTGCAGAGCACTGGCAGAATGATATTGACAGAGTACAACTGAAGTACTCGGAAATAAACTGAACCAATGCCACTCTTTCCACCACAAATCCCACATGGACTGGCCTGGAATTGAACTAGGGTCTTCACGGTGAGAGGCCAATGACTAATAGCCTCAGCCATGGTATGGCCCAACATAATTAATAAAACTGAGAACATTCTTCTATGTTTTGTTGATTACTGCTTAACAGAAATTCAATTCAATTTTGTGCCAAGACAGAATAAGAGACTGACTACAGCCAAACAGTCTTAGAAAATATTTACTGCAGAAGTCAACCATGACAAAAGCATATATCCTATTATATCATAAACTGTAAGTGATAACAATACTTTATTGGTTGTTTCTATAGAATTTTGTAGTAAAAGCAATGTTCCTCCAAATGGCATGATACTGTATCAAAAACTGGTAAATTTTAAAGAAGGCCAAACACATCAAGCTAGCAGAGAACAATTTATAAACCTAAAACACTGTACCTGGAAGGGGAAATTTGAAAAGATGAATGAGCCAGAGCAACTAGTGAAACTTTGACAATCAAAAGGAAATATATTTCCTTTGCAATTGACTTTACCTTTAACAAGACTATTACATACAGTATAATGAACAAGCGTGACAGAAATTTCATTTATCAATGTAGGTTTTTCAAAACCCGGTCTTTAAAATAATGAGCATGACTAGTCACCAAACACTGAGGCACAGGAAATCATTTTTCTCAGAAAGAAGAGAAATATCACTCTTACACCTGTGTACTAAAATCTTGCATTATATTAAAACTAGTAACAAAATTCTAGTCCTTCTCCTTAGGCAGTTCGTACAGTGTTAGCAAGTGGACTTTGTAGCCATGCTCTCTAGTCTACACTCAGTACATGCATATCTAACTAGCATCATAGTTTAACATTAAATATCATTAGAATATCTTCAATAACGTCGAGAGTATTTGACATTAACTAAAATCAGCATAGGTAGCAAGAACAGAGCATCCTGCACCAACCAAGCCTCCAATCCAATTATATTGCATCATCTATAATACAACAACAAGATGATCAAATAATTGTCAACAAACTGCATTGTATAGACTGCCTTCCCTTTTGTAATATCCACAGTAAAAACATCAGACTATTAACTCTATAAGGGAAGCTATACAATTTCTTGTAGGAATTCTCTACTAAAAACTAGCCAAATATGTACTGACACAGGTTAATAAATAGTTAATAACTTAAACAAAATTGTGATAAAGGATCATGTCAATGCTTCTAAACAAATGCATCACTGAGCTAACTTCACAAGTAGCTCAACCTCTAACCATAAGATTCTAACCTCTAATTAATCTGCAGCCCCTCTACTTGCCCACAGGAGCAGCAGAAGCTGTTGTGGTGGTAGCAGAGATAATGGTGACAGAAGAGGTAACAGCAGTAGCGTTAGCAGATACAGTAGTGTTTGCTGTTGCAGATGTAGTACAGACTGTGTCTGCCTTTTCACCTACATCTGCAATTCCTGTCATCTTTGACTTCTGGTACTCTTCTTCTTCTTGCTTCAGCAGCGTCACAACCAGAGCACACCACATGCCAGTGCGTGCCCTTCGAGATCCTGCACTCAGTTCCTGAATACTAGCTGCGAGGGCCAATATATCTGCTTCAACAAGAGAGCCAACTGTACTAATAATCTGCTGTAATACCACACTTTTGTATATGGAAGGGTCTGTATTCAAGTCCAGAGGCCAGTTGGCCTGCAGTTACTTCTTCAGTCCCTCCAGGCAAATGCTGGGATGCCTCACACTGGGCTATAATCACTTTCCTCCATACCCGTGAGAGTTCACTACGAACTTATCATCTTATCATCTACCATTCAACATTACACAGTATGAGCCCTTGACAGCATCATTAAATAAACCATAAATAAAGAAAATAGCTCCTACTGGATGCAAGCACTTGATATGATTTTGTTTCCCATTTCAATTAACTTTCTGTACCGAAACATGCTGATAAAATGACCAGTCACATTTGGCAAAGATTATACTGGTGACTGGCGAATAGAGTGCTCAACAGTGCTTCAACTTGCAATTTTCTGTGCCATATAGACCACATGGACTGACCTAGCTGAACCCACCTGATGAAAGATTCATGTGTCACCAGCAACAGTATCCATAGTTTTCAATGCACACTATTCTGTGAGTGGATAATAATGACACAACCCAGAAAGAATCTAATGATAGTCACAGAGGCCAATGCTGAGTTTCATATCATTTGAGGGAATAAAAGCAGCAAAAGATAACTAAAAAAGTTGACTACAGAGCTACATATCAAATGTTTTCTGGCACTAAATTCTGGATTTAACAAAGTTCACTAATTTAACAAGCATGGAAACAAGGCTCATTACACAACCAAGGTAGATGCAAATGTACAAAGCTTACAAGTAAACTACCCACCTTTATCCTCTTGGATGCGAGGTGTATGAATCCCAGCCACAACATTATGATGACGATTGGTCGAATTGATTATTTCATCACGGCGCCGGGCCTGCACTTTTTTGATGGAATCAAGCCACACCTCCATGGATAAATGAATTGCTGGGTTAACAGCTTCACCAAGCAGTCTCTCCATTTTGGCAATCAGTGTGATAACCTGTTTGTTGTACCAACAAATACAGCATATTGGACTATTGGTATATTTTAATGAAATAAAAGCAAAATTTACATGAAATTAAATCCGGAGACTCACATATTCCATCTCGGTTATATTGATATTCAGGTATACAATGCTGTCAGAAATTAATGCCTACTATTTTTTATTTCAAGCTGTTTACAAGTTGGACATGTGAAAATCTTACAGAACTTCCCTACAACATTGCTGAACACACAGTTATTTCACAGTGTAGTATCCAATCTTTGCAGATCGTCATCTTCCACCTCTGACAAGAGCTAGCATTTCCGTCTGGTAAAAGTTGCTCTCCCTCTTCTGCAGCCACTGTAACATGGCATGCTGCTGTGCCTTGTTATTTGTACAATGTGTGCTCAAAGGCTTTGGACCAAAGAAGTAATAATCTGATGGTGCAAGGTCAGGACAGGAGGGAGGATGCAGCAACACTGTCCATCCAAAATTTGCTGTTCTTGTGAACTTCTTACCTAGTGGGGCAAACAGTGAACTCTAACAGCTATACTGAACCGCTAAGAAATCTGAATGCCCGCCTTTGAGTTGGTCCCCACAAAAATACGTCTGAAGCATTGCTCCTCCACAACAACACTAGGCTGCATATAAGTGTGTGCACCACAGAGGCCATCACAAGTTTTGGATACATGGTGATGCTGCACTCACCCTACTGACTGCCCCTTAAATATACTAGCTGCAACCACCAAGAAAGAAAGAAAAAAAGAAAGAAAGAAAAAAATGTTTCACAGCATTGCTGCATGCAAGAACTTATGGCAACTATTTTCCTCAATATGTCCTTAACCTTTACAGGACGAATGTTACAGCATCTGTAATGCAGCCTTGCACCCGCTGTTGGCCGAATGTTGCAGCAACTGTAACGCAGTGCATGCATGAA
>JGI20166J26741_11086669_pt1 | contig 14422 bp, 12 predicted proteins | sample TergutCu122P5_FD_26741 | JGI IMG/M metagenome (IMG submission 26741)
AGGCCCGCGAAGCCCGCTTCACCCTGCTCGACGTCATGAGCCAGGCCATCGCCGGCCCCGCCGAGATGAGCCCCAACGCGCCGCGCATCATCACGGTTCACGTGCCCATCGACAAGATCGGCGAGGTCATCGGCCCCAAGGGCAAGGTCATCAACCAAATCCAAGACGACACGGGCGCCAACCTGTCGATCGAGGACGACGGCACGGTCTACATCGGCGCGGACAACGGCGAGGCCGCCGAGCGGGCCCGCGACATGGTCAACGCCATCGCCAACCCGCATCTGCCCGAGAAGGGTGAGCGCTACCTCGGCACCGTGGTCAAGATCACGGCCTTCGGCGCCTTCATCTCGCTGTTGCCCGGCAAGGACGGCCTGCTCCACATCTCGAAACTGCGCTCGCTGGCCGGCGGCTCGCGGGTGGAGAACGTCGAAGACGTGCTGAGCGTGGGCCAGAAGCTCCAAGTCGAGATCAACGAGGTCGACGACCGGGGCAAGCTCAGCCTGATCCCGATCCTGGAGGACAAGGCCTAAGCCACAATCCGTCGAGGCCCTCGCGACGCCCCAGCCGGGCTCAGTCCCGCCGGGGCGTCGGTCGTTTCGCCCGATCACGAGGCGGTCGGGCGACTCGATCCGGCGGCTCGCCCCAGGTGCCGCTATAGGATGCCGCTCAGGGCGGACGATTCGGGGCCGAAGAAAGGACTTGAGCCATGGCTGAACAAGACACGAGGGTGGTCATGTCGTCGGTGATGATGCCGTCGCAGGCCAACCACTACGGCAACGTCCACGGCGGCGAGATCATGAAGCTGATGGATTCCACGGCCGGCGCGACGGCCGTCAAGTTCGTCCGCGGCGACTGCGTCACCGCCAGGGTCGACGAGCTCCAGTTCCACCTGCCGGTCCACATCGGCGATTTCGTCGTCTCGACCGGTCGGGTGGTCTACACCGGCACGACGTCCCTGGAGATTTACGTCACCGTCGAAGTCGAGGATTTCCGCCGGGCCGGCGGGCCCCAGCTGGCCCTGGACGCCTACTTCACGATGGTGGCGGTCGACGCCGACGACCGGCCGACGGCCGTGCCCCCGTTCGATCCCCAGACACCCGACGAGAAGGCGCAGTGGGAGTTGGTCCACGCCCGTCGCGAGGCCAGCCGGCAGCGCCGGGTGCGCCAGCGGGAGAAGGCGGCGGCGGAGAACAGTGGCTCCTGACTCGGCGCCCGACCGACCGCCCACCGAGCGAGCCCGGGCCTGGGCCGGCACGATGGCCGGTCACGCGACCGGCCGGATCGTCCACGCCCACGCCGACAGCCGCCTGACCGTCGAGCCGGGCCACCGCGTGACGCGGGAGGAGCGGGAGCGCCGCGAGCGGGAGAGCCTGACGCCGGGGGCGACCTGGTCGGCGGGCGGCGGCGACCGCGTGCTGGCCGAGGAGCCCGACCCGGAGCGGACCTGCTTCGAGCGTGACCGCGACCGCATCGTCCATTCGACGGCGTTCCGGCGCCTGGCCGGCAAGACGCAGGTCGTCGTCTATCCGACCGACCACCAGCGCACCCGGCTGACCCACGCCCTCGAAGTCGCCCAAGTGGCCGTGGCCGTGGCTCGGGGGATCGGCCTGAACGTGGCGCTGACCGAGGCCATCGCGTTGGGCCACGATTGTGGCCACGGTCCCGGCGGCCACGCCAGCGAGGACGCCTTTGGCCCGTATGTGCCGGGGGGTTACGACCACGGCCCGTGGGGCGCCGACGTCGTTCTGACCGGTCTCAACCTCTGCCGCGAGACGCTGGACGGCATCCGCAACCACTCCTGGTCGAGGCCCGCGCCGGCTACGCCCGAGGGCGAGGTCGTCAGCTGGGCCGACCGCGTGGCCTACTGCGCCCACGACCTGGAGGACGCCAGCCGGGCCGGCATCGTCAGCCCCGACGACCTGCCCGGTGAGGTGGCGGCGGTCTGCGGCCGCAGCCGGCGGGAGCAGATCCACACCTTCATCACCGGCCTTGTCGCCACGGCCCAGGCCACGGGCGAGATCGGCCTCGACGCGGCGGCGGCCGAGGCGCTGGCCGGGCTGCGGGCCTTCAACTACGAGCGGATTTACACCCGTCCGGAGTCCGTCGCCCAGTCGGACGCCGTCATCGAGGTGCTGCGCGGGCTGGTCGAGTACTACGCCAGTCACCCGGCCGCGCTGGCGCGGGATCGCGGCCCCAGGGAGATCCCTTCGTCGGCCACCCCGGGCGATCAAGCAGCGCTGGCCGACCCGGTCCTGGCGGCGGTCACCCACGTGGCCGGCATGACCGACCGCTTCGCCTTCGAGCAGGCCCAGCGCCTGCTGGGCTGGGACGTCTCACGCCTGCCGCCTGGGTTGGGCCGGCTGGCCTGAGCCACGCTCCTAATGAACGACCCTGAGACCGAAGTCGGCATACGCGTCGACGGTCGCGTCGGCGCTTAGGAGCACCAGACCGCCTTGGATGGCATCCCAGACGAGCAGACGGTCGAAGGGGTCCTTGTGGAGGCGGGGCAAGCGATGGCTGGAGGCAGCGGTCGCGGCGGTGAGAGGCCGTTCGACGAAGGCAGACTCCACGAGCGCCGCCAGGACGTCTTCGGGGGTGTGGCCGGCCAGGTCGAGCTTGCCCAAGCCGTACGTGATGGCGATTTCCCACAGATTGACTGGGCTGAAGAAGACGGCGGCAGTCTCGTCGGTCACGATGGCCGTCACCGCCGCGCTCAAGCGGTCGGGGTCGTTGAGGGCCCAGATCAGGATGTGCGTGTCGGCCAGGTAGCTGGTCGGGGGCGGCGTGGTCACGCCTGGGCCTCGCCCAGCAATTCCTCGTCGCTGATCGCCCAGTCGTCGCCGAAACGGATGGGTCCCCAGTGGGCGACGGTCCCGAGACGACGCCTCGTGCTCTCGCGCCAACGGTCGATCGGAACGATGGCCGCCACGGGCTGGCGGCGGGCGCCCCGCGTGATGACGACTTCGGCGCCCTGCTCGACCGAACGGATGACGTCGGCGAACTGCGCTTTGGCCTCGGCGATGGGCAGAGTGGTCACGGATTCTCCTCGACGCGCTGTCGGCCCAGTATGACTGACCTGACCACTTAGGTCAAGTACGCCCACCCAACCCTTGCCCCACGCGGGCGGGCGGCGACCGAAGGTCTTCGCGCCCAACTTCGGCGTCCCCAACCTTGTCCCACGTGGGCGGGCGGCGTCCAGGGCCTAGGCTGGCGCTGCGGTGGGCAGACCGCGTCAAGGAGAGGAGCGTCATGGAACACGACTTGGTCGTCGTCGGTTCGGGGCTGTTCGGCCTGACGGTGGCGGAGCAGGTGGCCAGCCGCTGGGGGCGGCGGGTGCTCGTGATCGAGCGGCGGCCGCACTTGGGCGGCAATTGCTATTCCGAGTTCGACACCGCCACGGGCATCGAGGTCCACACCTACGGCGCCCACCTTTTCCACACCTCGGACGAGCGGGTCTGGGACTACGTCAACCGCTTCACATCGTTCACGGGCTACGTCCACCGCGTCTACACCACCCACGCGGGCGAGGTCTTCCCCCTGCCGATCAACCTGGGCACGATCAACCAGTTTTTCCGCTCGGCGCTGGGCCCGGCCGAGGCCCACGCGCTGATCCGGTCGCAGGCGGCCGAGTTGCGGGGCAAGCGGCCCGCCAACCTGGACGAGCAGGGCGTGTCGCTGATCGGGCGGTCGCTCTACGAGGCGTTCATCCGCGAGTACACGGCCAAGCAGTGGTCCACCGACCCGAGGCAGTTGCCGGCGTCGGTCATCTCCCGGCTGCCCGTGCGCTACACCTACGACAACCGCTATTTCAACGACACCCACGAGGGACTGCCGGTCGACGGCTACACGGCCTGGCTGGAGCGGATGGCCGATCACCCGAAAATCGAGCTGCGGCTGGGGACCGATTTTTTCGACGAGAATCAGCCGGTCCACCGGGCGGCTGTTGTCGGCCAAGTGCCGGTGGTCTACACCGGCCCGGTCGACCGGTATTTCGATTATGCCGAAGGGGAGTTGGGCTGGCGGACGGTCGATTTTGAGCGGGAGACGGTGGCGACGGGGGATTTCCAGGGGACATCGGTGATGAATTACGCCGACGCCGCCGTCCCCTTCACGCGGATTATCGAGTTCCGCCACTTCCACCCCGAGCGGTCGTATCCGGTCGATCGAACCGTCATCGCGCGAGAGTATTCACGGGCCGCCGGGCCCGAGGACGAGCCGTATTATCCGGTCAACACGCCGGCGGACCGTCGGCGGTTGGGGCGGTATCAGGAGCGGGCGGCGGCCGAGCCGCAGGTCTTCTTCGGGGGCCGGCTGGGCCGGTACGCGTACGTCGACATGCACGTGGCCATCGCGGCGGCGCTGAAGTTGGTGGACGAGGAGTTGGCCGTCCTCTGGGAACGTGCCGCCGGGCGTAGCCCCAACGAGTTGGCGGCTGCGCCCGGCAAGCCTCGGTGATGACGACTCTGGGGCTTACAGGACCTTGGCGTTGACTAGGCGCTGCAGGAAAGCGGCCATCTGTTCGCGGGTGACCGACTGGCCGGGTCCGAACCGGAGCGTGCCGTCGGCGGCCTTCATGCCCTGGGTGATGCCCGTGGAGGCCAACCAGGAGATGTTCATGTAGAACTGATTCGCCGGGGTGACGTCAACGAACGAGGACACGCGGGGAGCCGTGTACGTGATCTTCTTGTAGTTGTTCGCCATCCGGTAGAGGAAGGCGGCCATTTGCTCGCGGGTCACCGGCAGGCCGGGGCCATATTGCTTCTTGCCGCCGCCGGCGTCATAGCCAGTTGTGATACCGACCGAGTTCAGCCACGTGATCTCCTTGTAGAAATCACTCTGAGGGGTGATGTCGACGAAAGGCGAGACCTTGGGAGCCGTGAAGGTGATCGGATGGTACGCGTTCGCCGTCCGGTACAGGAAGGCGGCCATCTCGCCGCGGGACACGGAGTTGCCGGGCCCATACGAGCCGTCGCCGTAACCCGTAGTGATCTTGGTCTGGGCGAGCCAGCAGATGTTGTTGTAGAACTGGTTGCTGGTCCCCACGTCCGCGAAATTCACCGTAGCCGAGGCCGATGTCTTCGTCGACGCCCCGCTGCTGATCCGGACGCTGATAGGCGTGCAGAGGAAGGCAGGGTCCGGAGCGTAGGTCGCTGCCGTCGACACTGTCGCGCCGGCGTGGAGCCACTGGTACGTCACCTGGGCACCGGCCGGCGTGGTCGAAGCGGTGGCCGTCAGAGTGCGGCGGGCGATGGCGGGAAGGGTCATCGTGGCGGAATCGACGACCGCGTCCTTGACTGGCCCGACTTGGGCCGACGTCTTAGAGCCGGCGCTGTAGAAGGTCGCGTTGGCCGTGACCGTGACCGAGATGTTGGTCAGGCGGTCGGCCAGGATCAGCTTGTAGGTCTTGCCCGTGGCGCCGGCGATGGCGACGCCGTTGCGCAGCCACTGGTAGGTCAGCGTCGCGCCAGCCGGTGTGGTCGAGGCCACGTTGGCGGTCAGCGTGGCGCCGACCTGGGGCGTCCCGGTGGCCGTCACGGCTCCCAGAGTGACCGGGTCGAGTTGCCGGGTGATCTTCACCGTGGCCTGGGTCGTCGTGGTGGAGACGACGGTCACGGTGACGTGGCCGGACTCCAGCGTGCGCGATTCGCCGGTCTTGAAGAACTGTCGCCCGTCGTAGCCGGGGAACGTCGCGCCGGGCGCCGTCGTGTACCCCGTGGTGTTGGCCCTCAGGATGATCGAGGCCACCTTGCGGTTGCCGTCGACGCTTGACAGGACCGGGCTGGTCGACGGGTCGTTGGAGCGCGGTTCCCGCAGGATGGTGACGCCGCCGGCCGCGGCGGTGTATTCGATGTAGTACAGGCGGTTGCCCAGATCCGGCACCTCGAGAGCCTGGAAAGCGGCGCGGTCAGCCGTCGCCGCGTCGACCAAAGTGTAGGACGACGAGGCCACGATGTCGGTGGTGCGAAGGCCGGCGCCCGGCGTGATCAACCCGCTGCGCACTTTCTGATCGGCGTTGAGGCTTGAGGTGGGATAGGCCGTGTAGGCGTCTCCCATGATGTTGAGGTGATTGCCGTAGGGCTCCCAGCCGCAGGGGGAATAACTGGCGGTGTAGGGCCCGTCCCACGTGGTCTGGCTGACGCAGGACTGGCCCCCGGCGTGCTCGAAACCGAGACTGTGCCCGAATTCGTGGGCGACGACGTCTCCCTCCGGCTTGGCGGGGCTCTCGACAAAGACGTGCAGAGGGCCGCCGGTGCCGAAATAGGTCGTGCCCATCAGGCTCTGTCCCGCGTAGGTCGTCTGGCAGGCCGAGTTCAGGTCCGTGGCAGGCGTCAAGACCAACAGGTGACGCGTCCCGACGTAGTACTCGGCTCCTCGCTGGAGCACGGGGATCGTGGCATTGGCCACGTAGGCCACGGCGCTGTTGCAGAAGGCCGTCGAAGCCATCGAGGTGACTGTGCCAATCGACACGCGCGACACGATGCCGCGCGACAGCTTGTTCCAGTAGGCCGACAGGGTCGAGACATAGGTGTTGAGATTGGCCGTGGTGATGAACTGGCCGCCCATCCTCGACATGAACACCACATCGACGGTGTGGGCCCGGGCCGTGGGCGCGGCGACAGACTCGACGTCCGCCGTGATCGTGAACGCGGCCACCGGGACCGTGAAAACCGGGTCGCTGACGACCCTGACCAGCGAGCTGCCGGGCGCGGTGTTGGCCCAGACAGTGCTGCCTTGGTAGTCCGACGGCGAAACGTCGGCCCGGCTGGCTGCCTCCGCGGGCACCGTCAGCACCAGGTCGGCCTGCTGGCCGGCTCTCAGGGCCGACGTGCTCTCGTTCTCGGCCAGGCGGATGATCGAACCGTCCGCGGTCCGAACGGCCAGAATACGGGCTCCGCCGTCCGTCCCTGCGCCGTCAGAGACCATTTCAACGATAGTGCCGTTGAGCGACAATTCGACCGCTGGGGGGTCGGCCGCGGCCGACGGCACGATGATCGACTGGAGAGTCATCGCCCCCGCCACAAAGAGGCCGGCCAAGATGGGGATAACACGTTTGGAGCGAGGGGAAACCGACATGGACTCTTTCCTTAAGGCTTGCTGTAAGCTGCCCGTGCGATTAGTCGGGGGCAATCTCCTTCTTACTACGTCGGCAGTGCTCTTGACAAGCCCGAGTCTCGACCTTGGCCAACCCCTCGCCGAACCTTGCCTCTCGGGCCGCTGGGTTAACACTGGCCTGGCTTCGCCGGCTATCCCAAGACACCGCGGAGACCAGTCCTCGTCAAAGCCAGAATTGACTCCAGCCCAGTGGCCGTCGCAGGGGCACGAGGGTTGGCCACGAGAGATCGTCGTCGGTTCGGCGTACCATGACGACGGATTCCGCCCGAGCGGAGACGCGCCGACTGCTCGCCTGCGCGCCTGCCCAGGCGGTCGCGGGAGGCGAGCCAGCCCGTGCCCAGCAGAATGGCCGGGGCTACGGCGCGTCATCCGTTTGGGATGGACCGAGTCGGAACAAGGAGTCGCAGAGTGAACCAGGCCTCTGACCGAATTGACCAACCTGTGACGCCGTGTCTGCCCCTTCGGCTTTGCCCTCGTCGCCCCAACGCCGCCTTCATTGTCGAACCGACCGCCGCGACTCTGGCCGGTTAGGTTTCAGATGTCTGCCACCGCATTGGTCTCGGTCATTGTGCCGGTCTTCAACAGCGCTGATCACTTGGGTCGTTGCCTCGATTCGATTCTGGCCCAGACCCATCGCCACCTTGAGGTCATCCTGGTCGACGACGGTTCGACGGACTCTTCCGGAGCGATCTGCGACCAGTTCGCCCAGCGGGACCATCGAGTGCGAGTCATTCACCAGGCCAACGGCGGGATTGGTCGAGCGCAGAACACCGGGCTCGACACCATGAGCGGCCACTACGTCACCTTCTGCGACAACGATGATCTCGTGAGCCCGTACCTGGTCGAGCGGTTGCTGGCCCTGCTGGACGCTTCGGGCGCCGACATGAGCCAGTGCCGCTGGGCCAATATCGGCCTCTCACAAGCGGCGAACTCTCTCAGCCACGAGCTGGCCCCGCCACCGACTGGGCGCACGGTGGTCTTCGATCAACCGGCCGTCCAATATCAGACCATCTTCTCGAAGCTCGAGCGAATGCTGCGCCCCAATGGTGAATTCAGATATCTGAACGAGGCCAATTGGGGGAAACTCTACCCAGCAACCACCTGGGCGGCAAGGCGATTTCCCGAGGGCGTTTTCGCGCAGGACGCCTACATCAACACCGAACTTTATCTCAGTATGAACCGTGTGGCGGCCTGCGCCGATGTTCTCTACTACTGGATCCAGCACGGAGCAAGCCTGACCCACAAGGCTCGCAGCTTCCACTATCATAGGGACATCCTGGACTGCGCCTTTCACAACATCGAGGTCGCTCAGTCAGCGGGCATTCTGCCGAGACGCTCCTTCTACGCGCTGTCGATGGAGATGTACCTGATTGGGCCCTCGGCGCGAACTCAGGACGAGCGGGCCATCGCCGACCACTATCTGGCTCGCTGCCACGACTACCTCCACCAGTTGTCAGCAGTCCAGAATTTGTCGGTCCAGTTCGGGGCGAGGCTGCGCCGCTTGGAGACGTACGTCTACTCGAAAACCATTCATCAGCGATCCTGACGGCGCCAGTCAGCGGTTGCGCCAATCAGAGATGAGGCTCGGGCCGGTTGTGAAATCAGCCTGCAGGAGACCTTCGGTGGGATCAACGCTGTGCTACAATGCAGCGTGCCCAACGAACGACTATTCTCGAAGGGAAATGGCGTCGCGCTGCCAAGGATAGTCAAGACTCATTTCAGGATGGGCGACCAAGAATCTATTCTCGGTGTGGCCTGGCCGGTCATGAAACTTCATCCGAAAGTGACCCGGTTCGGTCAGGAAAGGCCTCCACGTGAGCGTGGTTAGCAAAGACTCATTTGGCGAATTTCGATCACCACGCCTGATTTCATCGGGCGCGATCAACTACTATGCCGAGATGTCAGGACGACCGGAGCGAGTTCCCGACGACCCTCCGATCAGCCTCGATGAGGCGCCGATCGTGTCATTCATCATTGCCACCCGCAACCGTCGACCTTTCCTGAGCGAGACAATTTCGTCGATCCTGCGGCTGAACTATGCGCAGACGGAACTCGTGATCGTCGATGATGCTTCCACGGACGACACCTCGGAGTATGCCGCAGAGCTTGTGAGGACTGCGCCGACACGAATTATCTATCGCCAGTCAGAAAGACAGGGCCCAGGGCGAAACCGACGGGCGGCGTGGGACGAAATCACTGGTGCGTACGTCGTGTTCATAGACGACGACGACTTCTATGTCGCCAAGAACTTCGTGCAGAATTCAATACGGATCTTCGAAGCCAATGCCGGTCTAGCGTGCGTCCTCTATAATTCGTTGATTCTGCACGACGAGGATCAGTCAGTCGTCATAGACAATCCGCTCGGGCCAGTTGGAAGAGTCGACCGGACGGAGTACTTGGCCTCTTTCGGCAAGACGATTCGCAAACCCATCAGCACCTTCCCGGCGATGTTCAGCACCTCGGCAATGCGAGACGCCGGAATCGAGACGATGAAAACGCTGAACGACACGCAAATCTACCTGCGGGCGCTCATAGGGGGAGACGCCTTCTTCTGCGAGGACTATGTCGGCGTCTATCGTGTGCATCGTGGCAGCATCGGGCAGTCGTTATCTGCGGGGTTCATTATCGAGAACCTGGACGAAAAAGTGCGCCTCGCCGACAGCCTTCCGCCTGAGATCGCCGTGGACCCGTGGCTACGAGAGCAGTTAGCGCAGACGCTTCGCTACTATTGCGAGTCGAGCGCGCGGATCGACTACACGGCGATCTTTCGCTGGCTGTGGCAGACGCGCCCGATACCGCGCATGTACCTAACCCGGGCAGTTGCCGGTTGGCGATTGCGCAAGCGTCTCAGAATCAGGGGCGCGGCGTTCTCTGCCAAGCGTGCGGTCAGCAAGGTGTTTCTCGGCCCACCGAGCAGGCGAAGGGCGACAGTCAGGGAATGATGTGAGCTGTGAGACGGCCTTCCCCGAAGGGTCGCGACTCCTGTTCCCTCCTGGGCGTCATGCCGGTCGAGTAGAGCCGCCTGTCCACCCCCACGGTCATCGCCCTGGAGTCCGAGCCACCCGACCCTAGGCTCGGCCAGTCGGGAGGCGGACGCCGTGCTACTATACGACGTGCCGTTCGAACGACTATTCTCGAAGAGAAACCGCGTTCTGCTGCGAGAGATGGTCAAGACTGATTTCAAGTTGCGCTACCAAGGATCTATTCTGGGTATGGCCTGGTCGGTCATGAAGCCACTCATGTTGTTTGTCGTCATGTACACGGTTTTTGTCCGATTCCTGCGCTTTGGGGCCGGCGTCCCTCATTTCCCGGTGGCGTTGCTGCTGGCGATTGTGCTCTGGCAATTCTTCGCCGAATCCGCCTCGCAAGGCATGCAGGCGGTGGTGGCACGCGCAAGCCTACTGCGCAAGATCAGTTTCCCCAAGTCCATTATCGTGATATCCGCTACGGTGTCAGCGCTGATCAATCTCGGCATCAGCCTCGTTGTCGTCTTAGTTCTCGCGCTGATCAATCACGTCGCTTTTCAGTGGCACGCGGTTTTGTTCATTCCAGTCTTGATCCAACTCTACGTGCTGTCGCTCGGGCTGGCCTTTTTCCTGGCCTCGCTGTATGTCAAGTGGCGTGACATCGGGCATATCTGGGACGTGGTGGCGCAAGCCCTGTTCTACGCCACCCCCATCATCTACCCGTTATCACTGGTGGCAGCGACGTCGGAGACGGGAGCCAAGCTGCTCCTGCTGAATCCCATGGCACAGATGATTCAGGACGCCCGCTATCTGTTGATCTACGACGGTACTGACACAATCTGGACCTACATCGACAACCCTGTCGTACACTTCGTGCCGATAGTCTTGACGCTTCTCCTGGCAGTGCTGGCTAGCGTGCTGTTCAACAAGAAGTCTGGTGAGTTCGCGGAGGAGGCCTGATGGCTGGCGCAGGGATATCAGGTGACATCGCGGTGTCCGTCCGGGGCCTCAGCAAGTCTTTTCGCCTGCCTCGAGAGCGATCCTCGGATCTCAAGCAACACGTCATGAATGCTTTCCGCGGCATCAAGGGATACGAGAGCCTGAACGTGCTCGACGAGATCTCATTTGACGTTTATCGAGGTGACTTCTTCGGCATCGTTGGGCGCAACGGCAGCGGGAAGTCCACTCTTCTGAAGCTAATTGCGCAAATCTACACGCCAGACTGCGGGTCCATTGCCATCAACGGGTCGTTGGTGCCATTTATCGAGCTCGGCGTTGGCTTCAGCCCCGATCTGACCGGGCGCGAGAACGTCTACTTGAGTGGCGCGATGCTGGGGTTCTCGAACAAGGAAGTCGACCTGATCTACGATGACATCGTCGACTTCGCAGAACTGCATGACTTCATGGGACAGAAACTGAAGAATTACTCGTCGGGCATGCAGGTGAGGCTAGCCTTCTCCATCGCGATTAAGGCGCAAGGTGACATCTTGCTGCTCGACGAAGTACTAGCCGTCGGCGACGAGGCTTTTCAGAGGAAGTGTTACTCGTACTTTGCCGAGCTCAAGCGGGAGCGGAAGACGGTAATCTTGGTGACACACTCGATGGATTCGGTGCAGCAGTTCTGCAATCGGGCCATGCTCATAGACAAGGCAGCCCGACCGATCATAGGCGGTCCGGCGGAGATCGCGCGGCGCTATCGAAAAGTGAACAGTCAGGGGTCGGCGGGGCTCGCGCTGCGGACACCGCAGAGCCGAGGCGGCGATAGCGTTGAGATTTCAGCTAGCCATACCCAGACCGATGAGAAGGTCACTTTTGACATCAATGTGGTGGCCGCGAGGACGCTCAAGGACGTGGTGATCGCGCTGTTGGTCAACCGAGACGACGGAGAAATTGTCTACAGGTTCGTTACCGACGAGAAGATCGAGGGGAGAATCGACCTGGTCGAGGGACAAGCGCGCCACCTGTGGCTGGGAATTGACAACATTTTCTGCAATGGTGTGTTCGACCTGACAGTCGGGATCAAGAGTCGCGACAGGAGCAGGGACTACACGACACTCGACAATGCTGTGCGCTTTGAGATTGTGAACACGGGAAGCTACCCCAACGACGCCTACTGGAAACCCCGAGAGGCTTTTGGTTTGGAGGTGGTTGAGTTCGGTCGCCATCGAGTCGACGGTGCTGGCGCCGAGGGCGAGGCCGATCTGTGAACGCTAGAAAGCCGCCCGAGGCTCTATTGCTGTCGCGGTTCCTGTTCCGAAGTAGAAGTCTCCGACGAGGGCGCACGACAGGTCGAAGTTTGCGGGTCTACTGGTGGAACGACCAGCCTAATTTCGGGGATCGGGTGACAGCGGACATCGTAGAGAGTCTCTTTGGCTACACGGTCGTCTGGTCCGAGATTGATCGTTGCGAGGTGATGGGAGCGGGTTCCATTCTGGGCTGGGCCAGTGGCCGGGGTAATTGCGTCTGGGGCAGCGGGTTCATGTTTCCCGATGAACCGGTGAACCCTGAGCTAGTGTACTGTGCCGTGCGGGGCGAACTGTCGAGACGGCGTTTGGGCGCGGACTATCGCGGTGTCCCGCTGGGTGACCCCGGACTATTGGCGAATATCACTTACAGAGTGTCTGGTAGGAAGAGCGACAGAGTGGGGGTGGTTCCACATTTTGTCGATCAAGACCTGCCTATTGTCGAGAGGATGCGTCGTGATGCGAGGTTCCTCGTGATGAATGTGGCCGATCCGCCGGAGAAGATCGCCGAGCAGATCAGCCAATGTCGGCTCGTGCTGTCCTCCTCCTTGCACGGGCTCATCTTCTCCGACAGTCTTGGCGTGCCTAATCTGCACATCCAGCTGTCAAACCAGGTGGCGGGGTCCGGCTTCAAGTTTAGGGACTACTACTCGAGCGTTGGGAAACCACACCAATTGGCTGACGCCGAGCGGTTGTTCGACGGGAGCTACCACGAGGAGATGGTCGCGCAGTATCGTGGCGTCAAGGACCTCGCCCGAATACAGAGACACCTTCTTCGTGCATTTCCGCATCATTGACGAGAGATCTGGTTCATGGTAGGCTGCCTGTGTGAATGAGCAGCCTCTAATTTCTGTGGTCATAACGTGTCACGACTACAAGGAGTACGTGGCCCAAGCCGTTGACAGTGTCCTGGCGCAAACCTATTCCAACATCGAATTGATCATTATCGACGACGGATCGACGGACGGCTCACTGAGTGTTATTGAGAAGTATCGGGACCGCGCCAGAATTGTGAGCCACGAGAACCGAGGAATTGTCTCGGTGCGTAATGAGGCCTTGACTATGGTGGGGGGAGAATTCATCTGCTTCTTGGACGCCGACGATTACTTCAGCGAGGGTTACGTCGAACAGATGTGCCAGGTCGCTGAGACCTATGGCGCCGATGTGGTGTATCCGAACTGGCGGATGTTCGGTGAAGGGCGCGAGGAGAGTTGGACGGATTTTGCCGAATTTGAGCCCCGATTGTTGCAGTTGCAGCGGATCCACTGTACCGCGGAATCACTGATCAGGTTCAGCGCGATTGGACCGCACCGGTTCGAGAGCGAGGAGGTGGCTGAGGATTGGGACTTCTTCGTGGGCCTGTCGCTGGCTGGCGCCCGGTTCAAGTTGGCTCGTGATTGTTTCATCAACTATCGCTTGAAGAAGAATGGGCGGGGCGCCCGGCGGGATATGTCGGATGACGTGGCGTGTTTTGCGGCGATCCTCAGAAGGTACCAAGCGCGTTACCCGGCGGATGTGATCGATCCAGAGCAGCTTGTGATCGAGAAGCTGACAGCGGAACACCAGATCAGGACACGACTGCGCCATGAGGTGGATGGTCTGAGGGAGGAGATTGGGGACGTTCGTCGGGAGGTGGAAGCACTGCAGAGGGAGGTCTACAACGTGAAGCAGGATCGGGACTACTTGAGAGCGCGCAACGAGGACTTGGTGCAGCAGTTGGATCGGATCGAGGGGTCGAGATCGTTCCGGGCGGCCAGGATTGCCGCCTTGCCGTGGCGGATAGCAAGGGAGCTGCGTTCCCACTGAAGCGGGAGGCAGCGGAGCCTTTGGGCCGAGCCGAACCGACAGCGGAGAGGACGTGATGCGGGGCTCCCCCGAAGAGATGGTCGTTTCAGACTCATGCTCCCAGGGGAGCCCCACGGCGACGCGGAGAGGACGAACCGCTAGTCGTGGGACCCACGGGGTCGCCTCCGGCGCTGGAGCGTCACTGGATGGTGACGGTGCGGGTGCCGAGGAGGACGTTGTCGCCCGTGCCGGCCTTGTTGATGGCGTAGACGTAGACGGTCTGGGTGCCTCGTTTGGTGGTGGTGACTGTGGTGG
>JGI20166J26741_11090003_pt1 | contig 14410 bp, 17 predicted proteins | sample TergutCu122P5_FD_26741 | JGI IMG/M metagenome (IMG submission 26741)
AATGTCGTAGTTAGTGATAAGGAGGCGCGGGCTACGCGCCGCCAGCCCCACGCCCTACGTCGACCACACCAATGTCACGACCGGGGCGTTAGTCGTCGATACCCTGATCTATCGCGTAGCGCGTCAGTTCGACGCGGTTGTGCAGGGCGAGCTTGCGCAGCACGGATTGCACGTGGTTCTGCACGGTGCGATGCGAGACGAACAGGCGCTCGGCGATCTGCTTGTAGCTCAGGCCCTTGGCCACGAGGCGCAACACCTCGGTCTCGCGGTCGGTCAGAGTCGGCACCTTGGTCTCCTCGCCGTCGGGCGGCGCGGATGCCATGCGGCGGTACTCGCCAAGCACCAGGCCCGCGAGGGCCGGCGTGAACACTGGCTCGCCGGCGACGGCGCGTCGCACGGCGTCCAGCAGCTCTGCCTTGCTGGCCGACTTCAGCACGTAACCCTGGGCTCCGGCCTTGACGGCCGCGAGCACGTCTTCGCGCTCGCCGGACGCCGACATCACCAGCACGTGCAGGTCCGGGAACTCGTCCAGCAGGGTGCGGGTGCACTCGACCCCGCCCGGGGCTGGGATGTTCAGGTCCATGACGACGAGGTCGGGCCTGGTGGCTCGGGCCCGGATCAGGCAGGAGGCGCCGTCGTCGGCGGTCGCCACGATATCGAAGCCGGCGGCCGTCAACTCCTCGATGACGGCCTCCAACCACATCGGGTGGTCGTCCACCACCATGATGCGGGCCGGGCTGCCGTCCGGGGCATCGGCTGTCGACCTCAACTCATCTGTCGCTTGCTGCATCGGCCGCCTCCTTAGGAACTCGCATCTCCCACTCCACACCCGAACCCGGCTGTGACTGCCACGTCGCCACACCACCCAAGGCGATAAGCCGTCCCTTGATCGAGTCGGCCACCCCGCGGTGCCCGGCGGCCGCCGCCTGTTCGACATCCTGCTCGGTCATGCCTACACCGTTGTCGCGCACGGAGACCACAATTGCGTCCGCCTCGTCCTCGACAAGTATCCACGCCTTGGCCCCCGGCCCGGCGTGCAGACGAACGTTGGCCAGCGCCTCGCCGACGGCGGCGTCCAACTCTTCCGCGATATGCGCCGGCACCGGCAGCGCGCCCGCCATCGACGAGATCGACACCTTGGTGCTGGCCCGGCGGGCCAGCAGGCCCGCCAGATCGACCATGCCGCCCTGGGACGGCGACGACCGTCCCTGAAGCATGTCGCGCAGACGCACCTCCTGGTCGTGGGCCAGAGCCGCCAACTCGGCGCCCCGTCCGCCGAGTTCGCCGCCGTCGCGCTCGACCATGGCGAGCACCTGAAGCACGCCGTCGTGCACCATGCGGTTCAGGCGGTCGCGCTCGGCGAGGCCCGCGGCCAGCGCGTTGTTCTGATCGCGCTCGCGCATCAGCTTGTCCAACTCGTCGGCGATCAGCCCACCCAGCGCGGGCACCCAGATCATGCACACCAGGTCGAGCCAGGCCCGCGGATTGGTGCTTGGCAGCATGGCGAAGTTCGCGGCACCGACCAGCAGCCCGGTCAGGGCGCCGGCCACCGGACCTTTCCAGATGCCCACGACGACGGGGGCGCACACCATCCAGTAAACCGCCAGGCCCAGGTACGTCTGGGCCAGCAGCTGCTGCCCCAAAATGAATCTGGACGACCCGACGATCAGCAACGTGAAGACGACGTCGCCCGCCATCCACGGCAACGTGCGGCGGGTGGGCATCTGGTTCCACACCCATACCGCGCCGGTCCAACCCACCATCGCCAGCGTGGCCACGATCAGCAGCACGGGGTGGATGGCTTGGCGGATCCGGACGACGTTGACGACGAACGCCAGAACCAGCAGGGCGGCCCGCAGCAAACCAGCCGCCCGGTAGATCGAGTGCTGCAGGTTGAGCGCGTCCGCAGCCCTCATTCGATACGCTCCGCTGGATCGTCGGGCGGCGGGGTCAGCGGCGGGCTGTCGCGTATATAGGCGTCGGCCTGGTCGATCGTCAGCTCGCCGGACTTGACACGATGAGCGTAAACGTCGACGTACGCCTGCCCCGTCATCTGCTGGATGACGGCCGCGATCTGGTTGGTCACGTAGCGCAAGACCTTCGCGTCGTCCTGACGTCCGAAATACTGGTCGAAATGCAGCGGCTCGCCGATGGTGAGTACGGCGTTCTTCATCGTGGGTATGCCGAGGAATCCGCGGCGCAGCTTAGTGTTGACGCAGGCCAGCGGCAGCACCGGCACCCCGGCGGCGAGAGCCAGCCGGGCCACCCCGGTGTGGAATCGGTACATCCGGCCGTCCGGCGAGCGCGTTCCCTCCGGGAAGATGCCGACGAGCTCGCCCTTGCGCAGATGGCCGGTCAGAACCGCCAGCGTGTCGCGCCCGGCCTTTCCCCCGCCGGTGTCGATCGGCACCTGATGGGCGAACCGCAGCACCCAGGCCAGCAGGCGTCCCTTGAAGTCCTTGGCCTCGAAAAAGGCTTTCTTGGCCGGGAAGTACATGCGTCGCCGCAGCAGGATGGTGACGGGGAATGTGTCGCCCGACGACGTGTGATTGCCGGCGACTACCGCCGCGCCCGGCTCCGACAGACGCTCCAGGCCGACGACCGTCGGGCGCAGCACATGGCGCACGACCGGGGCCGCCACGTGCCACCTCAGAAAGTCATACAGCATGCGATCCCTGCGTCTTCGATGTCGGAAGTTGGCCTCCAGCCTACAAGACACAGCCCGTCTGAATTGATCGACCCACATCAGCGGCTAGGATGCCAGCCATGGCGAAGTTTTCTGATTCTGACGAGGACGCCTTCGCCCGCCTCATCCAGGACGAGTTCGGGGTGACGGTGCCGCAGAAGGGGGTCTCGGAGGACGCCGCCCACTCGCGGCTGGCCCATCCGTCGGCTCGGGCCTCGCGGCGGCGCAAGACGCAACCGAAGGGGTCGGACAAGACGCCCGAGTGGTTCTCGCTGGACCGCGCCATCGAGCAGACCGAACCGGACGTCGAGCCGTTCGTCCCACCCACACCACCGCCACTGACATGGCCGCGCCGGCCGCTGGTGTGGATCGGGCTGGCCTTCCTGCTGGCTGCCGTCGGGGTCGGTGTGGCATGGGCCGTATCGCCCAGCACTGTGCCGATGTGGTTGCGCTGGGCCGCGGGTCTGGGCGTCGGCGCCGGGCTGGCCTGCCTGCTGCTCAGCCTGCCCCGGCACAAGGACGCCCCCCTGGACGACGGCGCCGTCGTCTGAGATGTCGGTTTTCCCGCAAAGTCGCTGTCGAGAAGTAGCGCAGCCCATAGATTGCGGGATCATCACCGAATAATGCTGTTTTCGCGTCGATCATCCCACAAAGTAACGGTGACCACCCGTTGTCTGGCCGACTTTGCGGGATCTTCATCGAGTCAAGCGCACCAACTCTTCGACCACGCTTCCAGGTCGACGCCGGGCGCGTCGCGGCCCTGCCAGAGCGAAACGATGGCGTCCATGGCGGACGTCCCGAGCTTGTCCATGATCAGCCCCACCAGCACCTGTGACGTCGCGTAGGCGGAGCTCTGGGCGGCGGCGTCGGTGCCGCCGAAGGCTTCGTCGTCCGGGGGCCGCAGACCGGACGCGGAACAAGACGCCTTCGCCTGGGCAGCCTCGGCGGCGACATCAGACGGCGAGGCGCCGACCGCAATGTGTTCTGCCAACCCCTCGGAAACCCAGACGGCGCCGGGTGCGACCGGCACTGAAACTGTCGCCACATGCACCGTCTCGTGCGTCAGCAACAACGTGCGCTCGGCCGGCGTGAGTTTGCCGGTGGTCATCGGGTTGACGATGATGTGGGCGACGTACCCGGCGTCCGGCGGGGCTCCGCCGGGCCGGCGTTCGACCCATGTCACAGCGCCTGAGGTGGTGTAGCCGGCCATGGACGGCCGCCCCAGAAGTTGCGCCATTGCCCCGGCGTCCCGCGGCACCTCGACCACCAAAGCACCGTCCCAGGCAGACGCCAAGTCGCCCAAGCCGGCATCGGTGACGGCTTGTCGCGCCGCCTGCGCGGCCGCCAACCAGTCTGACGCCGACGGATCGTCCGTGGTTGCAAGCACTGACACTGGACCATCTGCGATCACCGCCAGCGGCTGGACAGCCCAGATCGGGGCTGGTGCGCCGGGCTGGGGGCCCAGGTCGGCCACTCTGCAGTCGGTCGCTGTGACACAGGCGACCCTGCCAACGTGGCTGGTGATGTCCTGGGCGTCGTTGGGCGTGCGCCAGTCGGCGGTCAGCACGTCGCGGTCGACGCCGAAGCTCACAGACGTCAGGGCCGTCAAGTTCTGCCAGATCCAGTGACGGACACCAGAGCCGGACGTGCCAACGAACAGCGCATCGAAGGCCTGCTCGTCATTCGCCGAGACTGCCGCGTTCAGCCGGCCGGCCAGCCATTGCCCGTCCCCGGATGGTCTGGGCGGCGTGACGGCGCAGGCGGCCAGGCAAACAAGACCAAGACAAAGCGCCGTCAGGGAAGCGACACGACGCATGCTGGCAACACCCGGCTCAGGCCAGGCGTCTGGCTGTGTTGAAGTTGCCCCAATTGATGCCCGAGACCTTGACGCCCGTGGCGGGGGTGGACGCGTGCACGATCAGACCATTGCCGATGTACATACCCACATGCTCGATCGGGTGGTAGAAGAAGATCAGATCGCCCGGGGCCAGGTTTCCGGGTTCCACAGGCGACCCGTAGTCGGCCTGGATGCGGGCGTTGTGCGGCAGCGAGATGCCGACCTGCCTGTAGGCCATCATCACCAGGCCGGAGCAGTCGAAGACATCGGGGCCGGCGCCACCATAGACATACGGCTTGCCGACCTGCTGCAAGGCGTAGGCCAACGCGGTGCGGGCGCGATCGCTGGCCTGGGTGTCGGTGGCCGACGGCGCCCAACCACCAGGATCGGCCGCCAGTGCGGCCTGCTGCGCGATCGTCAGCTGCTGGACGATCGCCTTCTCGGCCGCCTCCTTGGCTTTCGCCTCGTCGAGCAGCTTCTTCTGCGTGTCGACCGTGGTTTGGATGGTCTGAAGCGTCGTCGCCATCTTGGCGTCGAGGTTCGTCAGCTTCTGCTGCTCGGCGATGAACTGCGACATCTGCTCGTCGATCATCGTGGTGACCGACGCCGCCGTCGCCATCTGCGACAGGAACATGTCGGGCGAGTCGTTCAGCAGGAAACTGGCGGTCAGATTGATGTCGCCGCCCTGGCGCTGCATGGTGATGATCCAGACGATGGCAGGCTTCATCGCCTCGATGCGGGCCGTCGTGTCCGCGATGTCGGTGCCGAGCTGCACCTGCTGTTTCTGGGCGTCTTGTAGCTGCTGCTGCGCCGCGTTGTAGCTCTGTTCGATGGACGCCGTCTGTTGAGCCAGCTGGTTCAGCTTGTCCCTGGCGTCGCTCAGGGGGTCGGCCGTCGCCGACGGTCCACCGACCAACGCACCGGTCATCACCACCGCTGCGCCGCAAATGGCTGCGGCAACACGCCGCAGAACACCGCCGCTCAGTTTCATCGATCCCTCGCTTGACTCAACCCCTCGCTTGACTCAAGTCCGGCCCAGCCGCGCATCGAAACCCGCGGCCAGCAACGGGGGAAGTGCCGGAAAGCTTGAATCACCAATTCCTGAGAAAAATCTTAACCGATTCTCAGGTTCAAATCAAGCCACATCCCGCATCAGCGAGTCGTCAGCTGTCAGCAAACGCAGCGGTGGCACCAGCCTGGAAGTCGCCAGTGCGGCCACAGCCGCTTGCTCGTCCTCGTTCAAGGACAACACCTGCCCCGCGTCCAGTATGACCCCCACAACGCAGTCATCGCAGCTGCCGGGGGAAGCGAGACAGCGCGCACAGTCGATCGTGATCGTCTTCATGACATCCATGCAACCAGTGTCCACCGACACTTTTATCAGGCCCACGCGTTCGCTCGATTGTGTCAGTGGACCCGTCTAGGCTCTCTCACATGACTGCCCCGCTGCAACCCAGCTTGATCGACCTGGGTGTGCCGCTGCATCAGGTGCGCTTCTGCGTCGTCGACCTCGAGACGACGGGCACCGGGCCGGACGCCGCCATCACCGAGATCGGCGCGGTGCTGACGCAGGGCGGCAGCCGGCTGGGCGAGTTCCAAAGCCTCGTCAACCCGGGCGGTCATATCCCCGGCATGGTGACAGTGCTGACTGGCATCACGGACGCGATGGTGCAAGACGCGCCCGGCATCGGCGCCGTGTTGCCGTCGTTCCTCGAGTTCGCCCGCGACGCCGTGCTGGTGGCGCACAACGCCCGGTTCGACGTCGGTTTCCTGCAACGTGCGGCCGCCGCCCAGGGCTACGAATGGCCGGGGTTCGACGTCGTCGACACCGTCGCCCTGGCCCGCCAGTCGCTGCTTCGGGACGAGGTGCGCGACGTCAAGCTGAGCACGCTCTCGGCATACTTCCGCACCAGCACGCAACCCGATCACCGGGCGCTGTCGGACGCCCGCGCCACCGTCGAGGTGCTGCACGGGCTGTTCGAGCGCCTCGGCAACCTCGGTGTGTCGACGCTGGACGACCTCAAGGACTTCACCCACCGCGTTTCCCCCGCCCGGCGCGCCAAACGGGTGTGGGCCAAGGCGCTGCCCCAGGCTCCCGGCGTCTACTGGTTCTACGCCCGGGGCACTGAACCCCGCTGGCCGGACGCGGCGGGACGCGAAATCCTGTATGTGGGCAAGAGCGCGAACCTGTACCGGCGTGTCGCCACTTACTTCACCGCCAGCGAGACGCGGCCCCGCATGGACGAGATGGTGCGGGTGGCCGCCGGGGTCGATTTCGTCGTCTGCGCCACGCCGCTGGAAGCCGAGGTGCGCGAACTGCGGCTCATCGCCGCCCATTCCCCGCGCTACAACAGGCGCTCGCGACATCAGGACAAGCTGAACTGGGTCAAGCTCACCGTCGAACGGTTCCCCCGCCTGTCGGTTGTGAAGCGCGTCGGGCCTGACGACTGCCAGTACTGGGGGCCGTTCGCCAACCGTCAGGCGGCAGACGAAGCCATCGCGGCGCTGACTAGCGCGTGGGGCCTGCGCTCGTGCAGCCGGCGGCTGGCCGTGAAACCGGGGCCGGATTGCGCACTGGGCGAAATGCGGCTGTGCGTGGCCCCGTGCCGCGACCCGTTGGCGCTCGCCGACGCCTACTCGCAGGTGGTCGAGGCAACCCGGCAAGCCCTCCTCGCCGACATCCGCCCAACGCTCCAAGCCGTCGGCAGGCACGTCCAGGATCTGAGCCGCGGGCAACGCTTCGAGGAGGCGGGGGACGCCTGCCGGCGTCTTTCGTCCTTCATGGCCGCCACGCGGCGGTGGCACCGGTTGGTGGCGCTCGGGCGCTGCCCGCAGATCGTGGCCGCCCGGCGGTGCGACGACGTCTGGCATATCCACGTGATCCGGCACGGCTTCCTGGCGGCGGCAGCCGTCGCCCCGCCCGGCACGTCACCCAGGGACGTGGCCGAGCAGGCCGTCCGAATGGCGGCGACGGTGCCGCCCGGGCTCCATGGGCTGCCGGCCGGCAGTGTCGAGGAGGCCGAGCGCATCGCGGATTGGCTGGAGACGCCGGGCACCAGGCTCATCGACATCGACGGAGACTGGTCCTGGCCGGTCTTCGCCGGCGTCGACGACGCCACGCTTCCCGCGCTGGTCTGGGCCAGTGCTACTCCACCGTGACCGACTCGATGACGACGTCCTTGACGGGACGGTCGTTGCGCCCGGTCGGGGTGGCGGCGATGTCGTCGACCACCTTCTGTGACGCCTCGTCGTCCACGACGCCGAATATCGTGTGCTTCCTGTTCAGCCACGGCGTTGGTGCCACCGTGATGAAGAACTGCGAACCGTTGGTGCCGGGGCCGGAGTTCGCCATGGCAAGCAGGTAGGGCTTGTCGAACACCAGGTCGGGGTGTATCTCGTCACCGAACTGGTACCCGGGGCCACCGCGCCCGGTGCCCGTCGGATCGCCTCCCTGGATCATGAAGCCGGGGATGACGCGGTGGAAGATCACGCCGTCGTAGAAGCGGCCGGCCCGCTTGACGCCCCGGTCGTCCGTGAACTCCTTGGCGCCCGTTGCCAGGCCGGTGAAGTTCGCCACGGTCTTCGGCGCCTGGTCAGGGAAAAGCCGCAGGACGATGTCGCCGTGGTTGGTGTGCAGTGTTGCCTTCATTGTGTTCCTCTCGATTCGTTGCACCTCCCATTGTGCCCGATGTTCCGTTGCGCGAATTGGGCGGCCGCACAAACCACCGGGAATCAGCGCATCTTACCGGCCAGCCCGAGCCAAGGCGCGACACGCCTCGTGATAACGTGAATGGAGTCCCGACATGGGTTTTAGCCGCGCCTGACCACAGGCCGGCACACCCTCGCCCAAACCCGGGCGGGGCAACGAATCAGGAGGATCGCATGTTCAATTCCCGCAAGTGTTGCCGTCCGGCGGGTCGACTTGGCCTCGACGACGTGAAGACCCAGGTCAGCGGCGCCGCCACCCAGGCCAGAGGCATCTTCGTGCCGTTGGCGCTTGACGCCAGAGATCGTCTGCTGCCTCTGGCGTTGGACGCCAAGGACCGCATCGTACCGATGGCCGAGGCGGCGGCAGACAGAGCCCGCCCGCTGGCCGAAGCCGCCGTCGAGTGGGCCCGCCCGGTGGTCGAGCAGGCGCGCCTCAGAATGGCGGATGTGGTCGACGCCGACGTCAAGCCGCGAATCGCACAGCTGCGGTTGCAGGCCACGCCGGTCCTCACCGATGTGGCCGGGCGCGTCCGGCGTTCCTCGGCAGTACCCGTAGCCGAGCCGCCGGCTCCGGTCGTGGCACCGAAGCGCCGTCACCCGGTGCTGAAGATACTCGGGTTGGCTGCTTTGGCAGCGGTGGTCTGGCTAGTGGTCAAGACCCTGCTCGGGTCGCGCGACGACGGCTGGGAACTGCAAGAAGACGACATCGACGAAGAGACGGACGAGATCGACGTCCCCGCCGGGGCTGTGTCAGATGATGCCCCCGTCGAGTACGGCGAAGGCTCGTACCGCGGCGCCGAACCGCCGGATGGCTTCGTGATCAAGGGCAACGAGCGCTCGATGAAATACCACGTGCCGACAGCCATCGGCTACGAACGCCTGGTAACCGATCTGTGGTTCGACTCTGCCGAGGCCGCCGAACGCGCCGGCTTCACCCGGGCTCTGCGCTGACACACTGAAGGGCTCGGACAACACCGGCTGTGCACAGACAACACGGCTTGTCGTAACACATTCACAGCAGGGGTTGCCCGGTGGGCTACTAGATGGTGACGCCGACGGCGTCAGATCATCGGGAGGCCCAAATGTCAGCCATCACTTACAGCCCGACTTGTTGCTCAGGCCCGGACGCCGGCTGGGTTCTCGCCGCGCCGTTCCGTTCCTGGCTCGCGCACCTGAGTGCCGCCACCGGCTTCGATCCCCTGACCATCTCGGTCGCCGCCGGCGTGCCGACCCGTGTGGCCCGTTCGCTGGCCAGGGGCAATGTGCGGCCACGGCGAATCCGGGCAGTCGACGCGATGAATCTGCTGTCGCTCGATGTCGGCGTGATCAAGCGCATGGGCTGCATGCTGGCCGACGCCACGCCGGCCCGGCAAGCCCTGCACGACCTCGGGCCGTCCTGGCGGCCCGACGCCGAATCGTTGATGAGGCGCACCGGCATCTCAGCCGAAGTGGCGTCCGGGTTGCTGGACGGCTGGCTTGACGTCTGCCAGAAATGGGTGGTGTGGCGCTGCATCGCGCTGGCCCAGGACATCACCCATCAGCGGACTCTTGCCTGCCTGGTATCCCCCGCGACCGACTGGCTGACTGACGAGCTCGACGACGACACGCTGGACGACTACGACGAGCGCGTCACCACGGCATTGGCTGCCTGAGAACCATGATCGCCTTGCTGTGCGCCTCCGGGTTGGTGATGGCAATCGTCCACGGAGCACTGATCGCGCCTCGCCTGCCGGAACCACCGGACGGCGACGAGGTGGGCAAGTTGCCGTATGCGGCGCTGCTCACCCGGCGCCGCCTGGCCGGCCTGGTGGCTGTCTCAGCCATCGCGCAGACAGCACTGCTGCCGCCGCCCGGCTACATACGACCCCTGTGGTTCGTCTATGGTTCCTCGGTGGCGGCCCTGATCTGGGTGGACGCCTGCACCACGTGGCTGCCGACGAAAATGGTGCGGCTGGCCTGGGCGGAGATGGTGGTCGCCGTCGGAGCCATGGCATGGCTGGCCGGCGACTGGCGTCAAGCCGTCGGTGTGATCGCGGGTGCAGCGGCTGCCGCCGGTTTCCTCTGGGTGTTCTGGCGGTTCAGCCGCGGTGGCATAGGGTTCGGCGACGTGCGGCTGGCGCCACTGGTCGGCGCAGTGGCCGCCACGATGGGTGTCACCGGTTGGCTGACGACGATGCTTGCCGGCAGTGCGGTGGGCGTGGTGTGGGGTCTGGTGACGGCCCGCCGGCACCCCGCTCCGGGCACGGCGCGTGGGTTCGCTTACGGCCCGGCTCTATGGGCCGGGCCGTACGTCGCGCTGCTATGGTCGGCGCTTGCGGGTTGAGCCCTACGTCACTCGTGACGGCTGGCCGCACCCGGCACGATGGTCGTGTCGGCCAGCGTGCCGGCCCTGTCGGCCTTGACCACATCGGCCACCAAAGCCGGCAACGTCAATGGGTCGACTGGCAGTGTCGCCACGCCGTCCGCCCGGGACCACGTGGCCAACCAGGAATCGCCCGGACGGGCCACCAGAAGCACGGTCGGCGGAGGGGATGGGATTTCGTCCTTGATCTGGTGACCGACGCCGAAACCACCGACCGGCACCGCTTCGCCATCGAGGATCACACAGTCGACAGGCTGCTGGTCGATGGCGGCGATCAGTGCGGCCGGTGTCGCGTACTCGGCGATCTCGACGGGCGGCAACTCGTCGTCCAGGCGATCGCCCAGGGCTTGCAGCACCTGGGCGCGCACCGTGCGGTCATGCGAATACAGCGCAAGCCGAAGCTTATCGCCGTCCTTCCGCCGGACTTGCTTCTTCGCCATACGGATCATCAGGCAGCATTGGCTGGCGGGTCGGCCACGGCTTCGACGATCTGGTCCTCGGCCTGGCTGACGGCAGCCGCCGCCTTCGCCGCTGCCTTCGCCGCGCCCTTGCCGGCCGCCTTCGCCGCGCCTTCGATCGCGGGAGCGTCCGGCGCCGCCGTGATGCCCAGCTGCTGCTTCATCGCTGCGAGCTCGTTGTCGACGTTCGACTTCGAAGCCATGGCGTCGAGCTGGCGGGTGATGTCGTCCTTGAAGGTGCCGGTCGGATCCTCCAGCGCGCCGGAGGCTAGCAGTTCGTCGACCGCCGAGGCCCGGGCCTGCAGCTCCTGCGTCTTGTCCTGCGCCCGCTGGATGGCCTGGCCGACGTCGCCGAGTTCGGCCGACAGGCCGGTGAACGCGTCGTTGACCTGCACCTGGGCCTGGGCCGCTGAGTAGGTGGCCTTGATGGTCTCCTTCTGCGTGCGGAACGCGTCGACGCGCGCCTGCAACTGCTGGCTGGCGGTGACCAGCTTGTCCTCTTCGGCTGCCAGCTGGTCGCGTTGCGTCGTCAGGTCGTCGATCTGCTGCTGCAGCCCGGACTTGCGCGTCAGGGCCTCGCGGGCGAGATCCTCGCGTCCGGCCGCCAGTGCTTGCTGCGCCGCGCCGGTGAATTTGTCGACCTGGCCGCTCATCTGCGATATCTGCAGCTCGACGCGTTTGCGGCTGGTGGCGACGTCCGCCACTCCGCGACGCACGCGCAACAGCAGGTCCTGTTGCTTTTGGTATGAGTAGTCCAATGTCTCGCGGGGGTCCTCGTGTGCGTCCAAGATCTTGTTGGCCTTGGATGAGAAGATCAGTTTGATGCGTTCCCAGATGCTTGCCATGGTGTGGATGTCCTTTCGACTGGTGGCAGTAACTAGCGTAGCCGACTCACGGGCTCGTCGTGATTGCGGAGTGGACATTAGAATGGTCAGACGGCCTAGATCGAAGGATGGGATGCTGTGGGACTCTTCCGCCCCTATGACCAGAAGGACAAGTCACCGGCAACGGCGGCACCGCCGCCCACCGAAACCAAGGCCGGTGGTGTGCCGAAAAATCGGCCGACGCCGACCCGCCAGCAGGCCGAGGCAGCCCGCAAGCAGGTGATTCACCCGAAGCTGACGAGGCGTCAGGCCGCCGCCCAGGACAGGGCCGCCAAGGAGCAACGCCAGCGCAAGGACATGCTTGCGGTCGACAACCAGCCGGAGCGCGTGTTGATGCGCAACTACATCGACGCCCGCCGCAGCCCCACCGAATTCCTCTGGCCTGCTCTGTTGGTGCTGATGGCCGCCAGCTTCTTCGTGGGCTCGAATCCCACGCTGTACTTCATCGTCTTCGGATTGATGTGGGCCACGATGCTCGTGGCGATGGCAACCTGCTGGTGGTTCTGGCAAGGCTTCAAGCGCGAACTCGCCGCCCGTTTGCCGCGTGCCACCACCAAGGGGCTGGTCATGATGTTCGTCTCGCGCATGATGATGTTCCGCCGGATCCGCAACCCAGCGCCGACCCTCAAGCCAGGCGACACCTACTGACCGGGCTCACCTGACGTCGCTGCCGACGAATGGTGGCTTGACGACGTCGAACGGCTCGACCCTACCCCTGACCGACACGCCGACGACATCCCCGGGCACCACCGCGGCGTCGACGAGTGCCAGCGCGATGCCGCACTTGCACGTCGGCGAGAAGGTGCCTGACGTGACCTCGCCGATGACCGTCGCCCCGTCACCCGGATCGACAACCTCCATGCCAGGGCGCGGGATGCCCCGTCCCTGGGCCTTGAGGCCGCGCAAGCGCCGGGCCGGCCCCGCAGCCTTGGCGGCCCGGACGGCGTCACAGCCGTCGAACACGGGCTTGCCCCAGCCGATGGCCCACGTCAGGCCGGCTTCGACCGGACCGATGACCGGCGAGATGTCCTGCCCGTGCAGCGGGTACCCCATCTCGGTGCGCAGCGTGTCGCGGGAGCCGAGCCCGCACGGCAGGATGCCAGCCACCTGCCCGGCGTCCAGAACCGACGCCCACAGACCTTCCGCGACGTCATTCGGGGCTACCAGCTCGTAACCGTGTTCGCCGGTGTATCCGGTGCGGCAGACGGTCAGCGGCTGCCCGCCGAAGGACGCCCGGGCGAACGCCATGTAGTCCATTCCGGTCGGCAATCCCAGCGCATCGAGGACGTCCTGCGACCGCGGCCCCTGTACCGCCAGCACGACGAAGTCGCGATGCTGGTCGGCGATGGTGATGCCGTCGGGGCAGCCGTCCAGCAGCCGCGCGGCAACGGTTGCCGTGTTGGCGGCGTTCGGGATCAGATGCACGTCGTCGGCGTCGAACAGGTAGGCGATCAGGTCGTCGACCACTCCCCCGGCGTCGTTGAGCAGCAGCGTGTATTGCGCCTGGCCGGGGACGATGCGCGTCAGGTCGTTCGCCAGGCGCGTGTTGAGGTATTCGGCCGCCCCCGGCCCGCTAACCCGTAGCTTGCCGAGGTGCGACACGTCGAAGACGCCGACCCGCGTGCGCACGGCCTCATGCTCGGCCAGCACACCGCCACCCGCGTACTCCAGCGGCATGAGCCACCCGCCGAAGGAACCGAATTTGGCTCCGAGGCGCACATGGGCGTCGTATAGCGGCGGGTGCAGTTCGTCTGTCATGTCAGTTCCCATCTGGTATGGCGGGCTTGCGGTGGGCGGCGTCCCAGTCGCGCATGCGTTGCGGGTACGGGTCGACGCCGGCTGTGTAGCAGGTCAGTTGGTATGCGGCGGCGAAGTCACGCCCCCAGTCGGTGTCGGGTATCGCCTTGCGCATCCACTCGCCCGTGGCGGCGATCAGCAGAATGGACGACTTGTTGAAACCGGTCGCCTGTTCGACCCAGGCGGCCACGCCGGACCTTGACTCGGCGAAGTCGCAAAGCGCCTGTTCGAGCGCCGTCAATGCCGCCGCCTGCTCGCGGCGGGCCGCCGCCTTGGCGCGCAAACGATCGAACATCACCCCACGATTATGCCTCATGACGCCACAGCTGACCGGGGCGGTAGGCTGGAGGAACATGAAAGAAGGAGCTTCTATGCCCACCGAGGTCATTCTTCCATCGCTTGGGGAATCCGACATCGACGCCACAGTGTCCCGCTGGCTGAAGACCGTCGGTGAGTCCGTGAAAAAGGATGAACCGCTACTGGAGGTCAGCACCGACAAGGTCGACACCGAGATTCCCAGCCCGGTGGACGGTGTTCTGCTGGAATGCCGGGCCAGCGAGGACGACACGGTGCGCGCCGGCGACGTCGTCGCTGTCATCGGCCCGTCGGCCTTCACCGCCCCGCCTGCACCGGTGACACCACCCTCTCCCGTCACACCACCGGTACCCACAACACCAC
>JGI20166J26741_11091114_pt1 | contig 14407 bp, 7 predicted proteins | sample TergutCu122P5_FD_26741 | JGI IMG/M metagenome (IMG submission 26741)
TAATGAGTTTGATAATCCCAAGAGTAGGGTGGTCCGTAGAACATTCTGACTAATGAAAGTGGTCCCCACTTGAAAAAAAGTTTGAGAAACGCTGCCCTAGATCATTAAACGCCGCACTGTATGGTGCGTCAGTATTAGGTCTAAACTCGTGTAATGGTATGTTTATTGTTGCCATCATTAGGCAGTACTAATGCACATTTATCAGTTATTTGGTAAAGATAAGACCGTGAAAATTATTGAACAAGGACAGATGTATTACATTGTAAACAGGGATCAAGGCTACGTGTTGACGTAAGTGTTGTGTAATAGATCGTATTGCATTTATTGTCTTGTTTAAAATGTGTAGTGTTTTTGCTGATTTGCTGCAGCTGGGGTATGTATGACTTGACTAATTGTTCTAAAGCTAAAATTTAAGTTTACTTGACAAGTTTCTCAGATTTTTATTGTATTTATTCTGCCTTTCCTGTTGTTACATATAACCTTCATGTATTATGAATTAACTACTTCGGTTTGTGTACGTGCAGACACTGAAGTATAATTACACACTCACACCAATTTGTGTATTACTACCCTAAACGTGTGGGAGGGTGTGTATTTGGGGCGGAGGGGTCCTACATGCCTACACAAAGCACTTCAATATAATTGTTATGACGTGAATTTTAGAATTCGTCGAAGAATCTAACACACAACACTGAACGGAGAAAGTGACACAGACGTAGAAAGACAAGCTTTAAAACTGCAATACTGAAAGGCATATGACATAATAGCATAGGTTATACATACATATTGAAAGTATACATGGGGATAAATTTAGGTAACAACTCATCGGCAAAATGGAGCTGAAACACACATTGTGTCTCTTGTTCAATATAAGAGTACGTTTTATTTTCGTGAGTCAAAAGTTACGATTTATGTTCATTTTATATTACTTCAGGATGCAGTATTGCAGCGAGGTATTCTTTTCTTGAACAGGTGACTAGTTTTGTGTGATTTACACATATCCCATTCACTTCTATTGCTTATTGATTCTATACTTGTTTTCCTTGAACATCAGCCACGGTAACTTAAATTGTCTGGATACGAGTTAGAGAATTCCTTTGTTTTCGTAATGCCGAAGAAAGGTTTGCAGCACTTCTCTGTACCGGGTGCCAGACAGTACTTTGTCTAATGGTTGCCACGTAATTTCATTAGGGATCAAGTCTTCTTCCGTCATTTGACTGAAGTCCGGCACGTCGCTGGATTTGGCCAGCATTGCCCATAATGTGGAACAAACAACCAGCAGTCCAAACACTTCCTTCTCTTCAAATTCTTCCTTTAGCTGCTCCAGTGTGTACTGGTCAGGGTCGAGGTCCAGGATCTCTAATGTGTCCCTGAACTCTGCGTGATATTCACTCAAGAGGTGGTCTCTCTGTCGGAAACGCACCTCGTCATTTGTACTAGTACAAAGAAAATATTGGAGATCCAATACTGGGGACGAAAACCTTGCCAGTTGGAAATCAACAAGTCTTATGTCATCCACTTTCCCAGTCTCTTGACTGTAGTGAAACATGATGTTATTGACCCAACAGTCTCCGTGGTTTAGTGCATTTAAAGAATCCTTCTTTGGTTGCAGACATTTTATCATTTGTTCAGCAGCCGTAGGAATTATTTTCCTAATTTTATCGGCACAGGGCTCATACCCGGGCCATTTTTCTATCCGAGAAGCCAAATTTTGCAAGGTGTAACTTAAATGCGCGTGCACACGTTCTCGCCCTTCTTCTGTGTCTTTGTAAAGTCCCTCCGTATACATATCCATGCAGGCTGGGTCTCTTTTATGCAAAGCCACAGATACCGCATGGAACCTTGCAAGAGTCCTTACAGTCATCTCGCAGTGTTCCAAATCGAGACCAGTGTGCCTGTTCGCCATTTTGTAACCGAGATGTTGCAAGTCTTCCATTACGATTACGTTGTTCATATTCGTTGGCATGTACCTCGCAGACAGTGGGCGTAGCTTCGCCTTCGTTGCACAATACATAGCCGGCAGTGTGCTGCTATACATCTGCAGCTCTTTCTCAAAACTTTGTGACTCAGACACCAGTTTCTGCAACAACTCGCCTTTGGGAAGTGTTTTGAGAATTAAGAAATATTTGTTTATTCCTTTTCCGCCATTACTTTCATTGCATTCCACCATAATGCGATAGAGTGTGCTGAGATAGTTATCGCCTTTCGAAACAGCTGCCTTCGCATCCATACATGTGACAGAGATGTTCTTCTTTAATTCTTCAGAGAGAATGGTAGCCAAGAATTCCCTGTTGAGCCAGTAAGGGATGTCTTCTTCTCCAATATCTGTGCTTCCCATTGTATCTCCAAACGACGACTCAATAGTGCACTGAAAATATAACACCTGTTACTAGTACAATGCATTATTTATGTATCAAGCTGAGAGTGGAGTAGACTTACCTACGAGTCATCCCACCACTGCTAGTGGCATAGAGGTTTATATATTTAGCCACATTTACTAGTTCAAAAAGGAATACGATCTCATCTCTCCATCATATTCATGTGTTAGTATGCTAGGCTCAGTTTACAACTATTGAGTGAATCGGCAGATTTTCATGAAATTAGTAAAAATCCTTACTCAATTTAGTGCCGAGGTTAACAGTTAGTGGAGCTATACCTCCACTCTCTATATACGACTTATTCCATGTGAAGGGAGAACTTGTTGCCTACTGCCGAAAGCTTGGCCTTGAGTCTATAGTCAGTCTTTCTACTGACTTAACTACCCCTGGCCGTATTAATGTGTAATAATCGAACATAAAACAACCTAGTGACCTCCAGGAATCTACAGCGGGCTTTTGGACTGTTGGACCTCGGCACTTCAGATCTATAATAGCTACAGCATAGCTGGCAGCACGCATTATAACATCCTACTAGAATACCATCGTCGTGTCAATAACAACGATAGCGACGGTTCACAATTTTCCGTTCATGTTTCGCAGATTTATCGAAGTCGGTAACCGTACTGGTGGACAGAACACAAATGAATAAGAGATCGAAGGATTTTACTGGATTCACACAGAGTATAGTGCTGTAGGTTAGCGCGGGTGTTTCAGAGGAACACGCTGCCTTCGTCGCCATGCTTCAAGAAATTGGGATCAAATGGACACCTGAGGAGGGAGACAGCACGTTCCTCCGAAACGTCAGTGCCAAATTAAAACAACACAAGTTGTCTGAGCATGAAAGACTACGCTCTGGACAGTTCTCGCCGTGAAGCCCCGAGAACCTACGAGTTACATGAGTGTTCGTAGTCTCGCCGTGTAGACTGAACACTTGAAAGCAGCGTTCTGGAAGTTTCAGTACTTACTCGTAATGTTACAGAAATACCATTCAAATAAACTCCTGGATTTCATACTACGGCAGGCGGCCAGAAAATATTTCACAAAACGTATATTTCGGTTTCTTCATTTTCAGCTCTGTATAGTTGCGATTAGGTTGTGCTGCTTTTCCACTATTTGCCCACTCAGTCCCCGCCAAAGTTCATCGTAACGTGTTACGAGGTTTTCGATCCTTTGTTGACCGAAGTTCATGTTGTATGTTATGAGCTATCGTATCACAATTCTTCCCATCTCATGATAACGTATAATTTTGTGGCAGCCAAGATTTTGCTTCACCACTAAAAAGAGATGGTAATGGCTCGGCGCCAAATCGGGGCGTACATGGGATATTACTTTAGGTATTTTAGTAACGAAATTATATGTCATGCAAATTTATATTTAACATACATGTTGTATGCCGACTGATATAATTAAAAGGTTCCATATCACCCTACCACAGCATGATTCTGTGAAAATATAAATGTTATTATTTGCCGTCTTCATTACCTCATTAACATTAAAAATTAAATTACCACATTAGGTAGGGCTACAGCTTTTGACCGTGGTGGTCATCCTCAGGCCATCCAATTTTTAAGAAAATGTAATAGAGTCACAGTTGCATTAGCTGGTATCGGCTGAATGAGATCTTATTGCAGTTGTAACTTTGTCACGTTTGTGTAATAATCGGCTGGATTGAGGATGACCACCACAGTCGAAACATGTAGCCATACCTAATGTGATAATTTAATTTTAATTGTTAATGAAGTTGTGAGGACGGAAAGTAATAACAAATTGTCAGTTAATTACAACGGAATGCCTAGCGTAAAGTTTAAAGGACCCTGAGACACTTCTGCCCACTGTCATTCTCACATCCAATTTTCTAATGTCCATTTTAATAACATCGAGACTCAGTCACTGGTGGGAGTAGACATTTGCATCTTCACTAGCACGTCCAGTCTATCCCTGGACCCACCCAGCATGCTATATGATGAATGCCGTTGGCGCCTGCCCCCGGGGGACAGTTTCACGTGGTGACGCCTGAACACGCACGTCGTCTATTGATAATCTACCACGCACAAGACTTCCTCTCTTCCATAATTGTCTTGATAGTGTTGTGGTTAAGCAGTGTAACAAGTGTACCCGTTACGTGTTCAATTTAATATTAACTTTCGAATATTTCATTAACAAATATATGTTAATTTGTAGGGAACATTACGTTTTACGAGATACAAGATTACGTATGTCATTTGAAGTAAAGCACTTCTATGTTGAGATACTCGCTTTTCCGTGATGTTAACGCAGCGTATATTGGTAGTTATTTACCGACGTTTCGGGACAACCTATCGGTCTCATCTTCAAGGGCCAAGCAGTCCCGGAAGAATGGCGAGAACACTGAGGTACACAGTTAAATGGAGAATGGTGATGTGTCCAGTCAATCAACATGGACAGGCACAGATGGACCAGTCAAAGAGACGCAATACCACTTCCACGAGGAAGCAGCTGATCAAGAAATCTTCTGTAGAATCCAAAGTTTGATTACTTTATTCACAGAAATCCGCTACATGACTTTCCTTAAAGCAGTTTAACTGCTGATCCCCTTGCGGGCTGTGAGATAGTACGGGTCGAGTTAGGAATATAAGAGTTGTCTTAGGGGTTATTTGGGGGCAAAACCGAGATTGGTAGTTGAAACTCTTGACCATTGACGGTATCACGCTAAAAATGATGTAATGACACTTTGCTGTATTCACAGTAGCTGCAATGTATGTGACGTGTACTTGAAGAGGAGCAATGTTACGGTTGAAGAAGCACAACTATTTACAATAATTGCACGTCGTGATGATTTTGGTATTAAATGTTATTTTCAGATTTTTTAACCTTTCAGTTAATTGTTATTGACCAGCAGAGTATTGTGTAAACTTCATGGTTACACCGTGCATCAGTAACATTCAGCACTTTAATATCCAAATGATGCACACAACGTTAAAAACTTAGAGATACTAAAACATTTTAAAGTAAGTAAAACTGCTCCAGCATGTTTCGGTTTACGAGGAAACCATCATCAGGGAGCCACAATCAGTACTTAGCTAAAAATTGCACACTTGGTTAAAAGTAGATACATAGAGGCCGTACAGGACGTTGTCAGTGTTATGGCTGCATATTGTGACCTGTGAGGCATGTGTACCGTGCAGTATACCCTCACACAGTGCACAGTCCTCGTAAACCGAAACATGTTGGAGAAGTTTTACTTATTTTAAAATGTTTTAATAGCGCTACTTTTTTAACGTTGTGTGCATCAGTTGGATATTAAAGTGTGTAGAGTATTGTGTGTTTTGTCGAAGACCGTATTCAGTATCCATGTTTAGTTGTTGAACTCGAAACTCAGGATCTTATATTTACTTACTGAATACTGAATCCAGAACATTACATCTGTTATGCGCAATCGCAATATTGTCTAAAAATAACTGTTAACTTCATCATGTCTGTCCGTCCGTCTGTGTGTCTGCATGGAATAAATCGGCTCCTACTGGACGGATTTTCCATGAAATTTGATGTTTGGATATATATATATATATATATATATATATATATATATATATATTAAGATCTGTCGAGAAATTTAAGTTCCCTTAAAGCCGTGGTGTATCAGTCGTCAAAACAGGAAGTACGTATTTCTCACTTACGCTGTACGCAGTCTAATACGTTGCCCATATTCACATACGAATTGTTACTCGTCTTGCGAACGGCAGCTCTTGACCGCACTGTTTTCGATACACCGGAACTTGTCCAGCTCACTGCCTTTACTTGGAAACATACGGAGTTAAGAACAAGCGATACAACTCGAGAGTTCCATTTTAAGGTTAACACAAGCCAAGACGTGAGAATTTATTTCAATATTCGTACTGCGCTAGATATTGCTCTAACAAATAGACTTCGAAGACTTTTCAATACTCATTTTATCTCTTTATCTTTATTTCGTATTTTACCTTGTTTTTGTCTCATTTATACTACTACAGTATCACACTGATTATACCTAAGGAATTCTGTAACATGGTTATGTATTGTAACAATACAATTGTATTACTCCGTGTTTTGGAATAATATTGTTTCACTTTGTACCACTGTAAAGAAAGACCTTTATCTTTTTATATTCTTTTTGTGTATCCGGAACGTACCTGTTGATGGCTGATCTGGACAGCTGAAGCATGTTGTAGTGTGTAGTAAAAGGCAAACATACTATATCTGTATGGATGTGTTTGGTCTGATAGTTAACATATTACAGATAAGAAATACACAACAGGACGATGACACCAAAGACACACTCATAATAGTTAATACTTACGGCTTTTCCGCAGCAACAATGGTTACGCGAACGCGCCTCAGTGTTACGTTATACGTACATTGCCTGTCATGTTCGTTGGCGTTCAAGACTCGAATGCCCGTACTGATGCTTGGACGCCACTATAAGAAGCACGACCCTCAATTGGTGTCTGTTGAATGGATCGTGGCACCTTCCGACTGAGAAACAATTCGCGCGAGGAAGCGGAATGAAACTGGATTAACATCCACTGATGTGACTCGGATTTCTCGACGGATTTTTAACGCGTGGGCAGTATTATTATTTCAGTGACAAAGGTGGTTTACTGTTGAAATCACTTAATCCCTTCGGTAGCATGTCGCCAGCCAAAATCCAACCAGTTGTATGTTTTTAAGCAAGAGATAATCACATGCAATCGCAGTGTTTTGCTCAATGAGACACTGTGTTGTCAAATCAAAGCAATAATTACACCTCCTTTTATTATCAAATTCTACGGCTTATATTCGTTTCTCCAGGAATCGAACAGCGCTCCCTGGCCCGTTACATTAGTCTTGGTCCCGTCACTATATTCTTTTAATTACAATCCATTTTAAAATTATCTTCCCATATATGCTCTATTCTCAGTGTTATTCTTATCATTGAGATTCTCGAACTGAGATTTCGTTTGTATTTCTAATATCCGCACAGTGTGCTGCTTTCTTGATACGCACACAACAACATTGGCACTTTAAGATATAAAACACTAACCACCAAACGGCTCATTACAATTGCTCTCTAGTCTCCTGTTACGTTTTTCAGTCGTGATGCCAAATCACTTACCAGATAAGTTGAACCAGGTTTCTAATAGGTCTAGACACGTTGACCTATAATCTCCACCAGTATCAGTACTTCCCTTAGATATGAACTGCTTCTAGTGAAAGCGGATGCAGTAATAAGTTTGTGAATCGCAGTTTTAAGTGGCGTCACTTATCAGTAACTACGTTGTCATCCACTGGCATGACAGGAGATTAACTTATCTACTCAAAAGTCAAGGCCACATACACAATTACATACATTGTAATTGTGTGGTCAGTAGGAAATTAAAATGACATCCAAAGTATCTTGTCTGCTTACTCGAAGAAGAGATAATTTACGGTGTTTTTTAGAGACATCGTGCAGAGTGGTAATGTACTGACGTTTTGCTTTGGGGGACATCCTGCCTTCACCCTACACTGAGGACTGAAATAGCATTTTCTCTGATATTTTGCTACCACCTGCAAGAAAACACGGTTTCAGAACACCAGAACATCACAGCATGTGTCTTCATCGTTGTTTTGACTTTGTAACCAACCAGGGTTCGATGTGCCAGTCTTAGACTGAGCTTCCAAAAATTGGGACAATAAACTGGTGATTTGTCTGTTATCCGGTTTATAGAATGATATCGAAATTAAATCAAATAGTGTTGTTAAAAATGTAGAATGCGCGTTGAGGGTTGTTATTTCAAACCTCTTAATTTCTGTCCGCGCATGAGACAACCAGGCCGTTAGATATGAATTAATCTAACCTCACGTCCAGGAATGAGCTTGTTGGCGAGCTGGCTGTTCATACGAGTAGGCGTGGATTACTCGCGGCTACTTGACACGATAGTCGCCGGTGTGTTCACCAGCAGCTTTTAAACTCGCCTCGTATAATTATGAAACAGAGAAAGCTCTCTGGTGACTTATCCGAGCGAGTGATAAACGTTTGAGTCTCTTCAACTTTACTCGCTTCTCGCTGGCTCGTGTAATATCCGACCTGCACACTCGCTCAGTGAAATTGATGCGGCCAGTAAGTAGCTTGTGACAAAACGGTACAATTCTTCAGTTCATCTGAGATGTCGAATGAGCTAGTAGCTGGCTGCCCAGCATTTTAATTGCTACTTGTAACATCTGTGGTTTGTTTACTGGCTACTCGTTTACTAGCTGGCAATCGAACTCGCTGGCGAGTATCCTGTAAAGTAGCCCGTGTAAACCCCGCCTCAGGATGGGAAGTAAGCATTCCATGAATGTTATACTACTACTGTCCTCCTTTTATCACTAGGGAGTGTGATTGTTGACACCAGAGCAAGGATCATTCTGGGTCCCAGAGCTTATTCTTCGTTTGTAAGGCCATCAATAGCATTCAAGTTTATCGACCAATATATTCATAATTGTAATTAAGCAGTAACTACGATATAATTAACTGTTATAACATAATTCCTTCTTTCTTTCTTAGTCTTGACCTCTCTCTACCTACTCATTGTAGGAGCAGAGGATTATTGTTACAGCTGATCACGCTCATTGACAAAAACACTCGGTATTGCCCCTCTGGAAGAAGAATCGGCCCGTCGCAGAGGCCTCTACCCGCACAACACACAATACTCACAAGAGATACATATCCATGCACCCCGTCGGGATTTGAACCCGCAATTCCAGCGAGCGAGCGTGCGCAGACCCAGGCCTTAGACGGCGCGGCCACTGGGGTCGGCAAGAACATTATTAAAAAAAACTAACTAAACCCAAGGTGTGTGAATATTATGTGTGAAACAGAAAGTATGTGGCGATTAGAAACTGCGCCACATTCCCCGGTAAATATTGCTTGAGAGAAGCCTCGTGTTAGCCGATGACAGTGGTACAAATTTATAACCGTGAGCCGGGCAGTTCCAAGTGGACGGTTACAACACCAAACCTTAGGTAGGAGATCAATCTTATATTTGGTGCTACATAGAAACTTGATTTGTCTCCAACCATCGACACCAACAAGTGCAACCAGTTTATATAATATCATAAATCATCCATACACAAAATCTCTCCCACATATTTCGACGACAAATCGCCATCCTCAGGGAGGCATAATAGCCGCAATCGCATATAAAGTCAACACATCCAATTTACGTATGAAATGCTAAAAATAAGGGCTAAAATAAACAATGGCAGCCATAACAATAAATTTGTGGGTACTATTGGTACCGTAATGCTGACATATTTTTGAATAAAGCCCAGAGTCACCACTATTTATTTCTTATGTGGTTATGTGCTTAGAAACATATGGTATAAAAGTATTCAGTCCAAAAGATCAAGTCCTGCAAAATGGTAGATTAAAGATTAAAACAAAATAAAATGGCGTTAAAATCGCGCATTGATATGTTGTCTCTGGTTTTCTGTGTTTCCCGTTTCCCTGTGGGCACCTAACAGAGATCTGTTTTACGTTCTTCTGACAAGAAGCGGTACTCGAAGATCTGAGAGTCACTTCGCTAGTAATTATAGATGGATTCCCTAACCGGTTATCTAAGCCTCTACATAGAGATACGAAATTCACTCCATACTCTTAACAGTATATACGGTAGCCACGGCTGTTAAAAAGATGTGCAAGTATTCTGGTAGTATTTATAAGCGCACTTCGAATTTTTTCTCACAGATTTATTCATTCCTTTCTTAGGTACATTTGCGAAATTGCAGAAAGCGACTATTAGCTTCATGATTTTTATTTGTCTGTCCGTCCTTCCGCTTGGAACTACTCAGCTCCTACTGGACAGATTTTCATCAAACTTGACACTCGAGTAAATTTAAAAAATCTGTCGAGAACGTTCAAGTTTCGGTTACTTTACATACCGACCAATGTGCATTTATGAATATCTAGCTCACTTCTTCTTAGAATGAGATTTTTTCAGATAAAAGTTGTAGAGAAAATCAAAATACACATTTTATGTGTCAGTAACTTGTTTGTTCTATAATTTTGCCGTAAATGACAAAATGTGGAAAAATACTGTATAGCAAGATAGGTTACAGACGATGCACATGCGCATGGTATGCTAGATAACTAAGGCTACACACACTAAAAATATGTAATATTTATTTCCTTTGCACTACAACAATGGTTACGCGAACAATCCGCAATGGTATTGTACGTACATTAACTTTCTAGGTAAAGTTAAATGTAAACGTCTGCATACTTAGAAGTTAAAAGCGAGCAGTGCATTGAGTTAGAGCACTATTTCTCGTTGAAAGTAAACTACTGAGTTCTTCCCAGTCCTGAATTACTCATCATATCTCAGGTTTACCAGTGTTGGTCTGCACTGATTGTTCCTGGGAAAGATAATGCATTTTCAATTTTGTCCCACGTGTCCCACAGCACCTCTTGATATGTATAAGTTGCGGTATCCAAATCCACCCTCACCCCAAGGCCCTCCGCGGAACAAATATTGGAGTCATGATTCTTACGCCCTGTAGGAAAGAGCGCGGAATGTTAAAGAGTCAGTGAGGTTACGTATGTCAGTGGATTGCAAATTAAAGACGAAGTACAAATTCTCAACATGCGCCACTGATTGAATTTTACGGAATAAAATCTAGAATAATATAACGAAATCCATGGAGAGGACTATTTCTTGAAAAGCTTAGTTCCTCAGCTACTCAAGAAATTCCCTATGTATAACGGAACCCGAAGTTGCAGTACCGCGATCACAAGTGCCCGCCAATTGTCCCTGTCGCGAGCTAGACACTAAGACGATATTAATGTTTATAAACTGAAACATAATCGGATATTAGGCCAGATAGTCATTGTCAGTTTTCTTACATTCTTTCATTGAGAGGTGTAATTAGTGACAATATTATATTTTTGTTTCGTATGAATACTCATAAATATACTTAATGATAGTAAACATTGTCAGAGTTTTATTTTTTATGCATACTCGTAAGTGTCCTTCAGGAAAACATAACATGACGTTTAGTTACTCAAGTCTCCCGGGATTTTGCACCGTCTCGACTGGTAGATAGTTACAGATGTTTCGAAGTTACTACCACAATCCCTCAAACGGCGGTAACTACTTAGCAGTCGAAACGGCGTCATATCCCCATAGACACCTCTGTGAAGGTCTGGAATAGTATTTATTTGATACAACATGAGTTACATATTTTAATAATTTGGTTTACAGGTTGGACATTGTATAGCAGACTATTTAATTTGCTATCTTTAAAAACATAAACTCCCCATTGTAATTGGCTGAACACTGCAGCCACCTTCTGCAGGATGATTCAAACTGAATATGGCGACAGTTGATGCAAGGTATATCGTAGCTATGATAACGAAATCAACAAATGCATATAAACGTACAAGAGTATCTTACATTACATTATAAACATAGTATGCCTCCTCCATTTTTCCGCCACTCTTGTGGCCATCCTCTGGGAGGTGTATTACAAAGAATTTATTACAAAAGTTTGTGAACCAATGCACAAATGTAAGATGCTAAATTCTAAAAATATATGTCTTAAAATACGTATTAAAATATAAAAAAAAAGATAAAATTTTGTGATTAATTCAAGAGTATAACGAATGTTGTGTGTAGCTAGTATGTAGTATGTCCCCAACCTGAAGTGAAAGAAATATGTGTGTGTACACATTCATTTCATTTCAGTATGGTTCATGAACTTTTGTAATACATCCTTTGTAATGTACCTCCCTGAGAATGGCCACAGGAGTGGCCGAAACATGTAGGAGGCATACTATGTTTATAATGCAATATAAGATACCCTTATACACGTATGTTTCTGTGCATTTGTTGGTTTCGTTACCATATCTAATTAACTTAATGCATGGTCTCGAAATATTTAAAGCTGTATATCTTGTTTCTATAATACAAAAGATATGCATCAGTCAAAATACAACTATATCTAGAAAACAGATTTTATTTGTCTGAGAGAGCGACATGTTTCGACCTATATATAGGTGATTTTCAAGCTCACAATTCCAAAAGCCCATATTGAGGAAGATAATATGTAGGTATTACTCTTGATTAAAATTGCATGAAATACAAATGAAATTGGATATGAAAAGTCAAGTAAAATAAAATACTTCTTAAAATCTAAAATTACATAGAGTCCCTTCCAGGTTGTTATTCACTTGTCAGTCCAATTAGAATTAAAAGTTGTTTACATTTTCTTACAGGCTTCCTGTAAGAAAATGTACGCAATCTTTGAATGTAAGCAACCTTTAATTCTAATTGGACTGACAAACGAACAACAACCTGGAAAGAACTCCATGTAACTTCAAAAGTTAAGAATTATTTTACTGTGTATGACTTGTAATATTCGATTTTGTCTGTACTTCGTTTAATTTTAATCAAAACTAATACTTATACATTATCTTCCTCAATTCGGGCTTTTGGAAATGTCTGAGCTTGAAAATGACCTATATATAGATCAAAACATGTCGCTCTTTTAAACGCATAAAATTTGTTGTCTAAATTTAGTTGTCTTGACTGATACATATTTTATTTTATGTTATCATAACACAATGGGATGTCTCATATAAAGACAGTATATCTTGTGTTGTTGAACATGTAAGGAATATAAATAAGTCGCCACACTTGCATTTTATTTGTTACTGATATAATTACATATGAATCAAAATATAATACTCTTTTATACGTATAAGCATGGGAATATAACAAGTAGCACCAGATAACTCTTTACACGTTAAATGCAGTAAATTATAATATTCATTTTCAAACACCAACACAAAATTAAGACAAGAGTGCTTGCTTACAAAGGGCACCACTGATGGGACCTTTGCTTAATGAGCTTCTCAGACACTGGCTATTGTGTTTTGAATTTCCCTATATCATCTACAAACATAATTTACTATCGAGTGACAAGCTGTAGTGCTATTATGGTGATAATGGTAGGAATGTGAAGTACAGTGACATGATGTGTTATGACTATAGGGGAGGGACGTGGAATAAAGCGACCGTGACATGTCATGTCATGTCATGTCATGGTGTTATCTCGTCAGTCTGTGACACAAGATTTTAGAACCGTAGGATATCCCATAATCTGGTTGTAACATTGTAGCGGATGCGCAGTTATAGTGACTCGTAAGAAACAATTTCTTTCATATCTTCACCGGACACCCGCCTTTTCCTTTTGAACTGCATACGGGCAGTAATACCAGCTGCCATTACGACCCTCAGTACTGCCACGCGAACGTAGTGACAGCACTGTTGAACAGACCACGACCGTCCCTGTTGAAGAGTCTAGCTGTACCCCATTCAGAATTACCCTAGCCCGCTCGACGCTGTGTTAACATACGTAGGTGAAACAGCGTCACCAAGAATAAAAGAGTCACGCGTCATTCTTGGAGGATATGTGTATCGTAGAACGCACTTTTTATCGCTTTACTATTTTGTGTAATTTTAAACGTGCATAATAATGAGTTTTTAAATTGTGGCACTAGAGAAGGATGAAGATCAATTGGACCGATCATGTGAAAAGTGGAGTGGTACATAGTGTCAAATAGGAAAGGAATATCCTACGTAAAATAAAACAAAGGCTAATTGTATTGGTCAAATCTTGTGTAAGAAATGCCTTCTAAAACACGTTATTGAAGGAAAGATAGAAGGATAAAAGTGAAGATAAGGCGAAGAAGACGTAAGCAGCTACTCGATTACCTTTAGGAAACGAGAACATATTGCAACTTGAAGAAGGGGATCGCACTGATTGGAGAACTCACTTTTGAAGAGGCTATGGATCTGCCATAAGACTGACAGCAGAAAGAAAGTATAAATGAATGAGTGAATGATTTATTGTTTGATTAAATTGACTGGCAATTATGATTTACTGTATAATAAATTTACGTCTAGTAAATTAGGCCTCCTCATTGGTGCCTCCACCTTATCGTGGTGAGGAGGTTTGAGTACGCCGGTGACCCTGAGAGCTATACCAGCGGTAGCGTAGCTACTGGCAGG
>JGI20166J26741_11092225_pt1 | contig 14404 bp, 13 predicted proteins | sample TergutCu122P5_FD_26741 | JGI IMG/M metagenome (IMG submission 26741)
AAATTTCTGCCGCTTGGTTCTCGAAATTTTCAGGTTTTTCGAAAAGCTTGCGCAAAGTTTAAATACCCCCCCAAAACAATTCGGCGAGCTGGGACTTACATTGGGGATTTAACTCGGTCTTTAAAGGGTTAAAGAAAGGAGACAGCCCACTGAAACACAATGAGTTAGATCACTGCCATTCTTATGGCTCCCCTTCCTCATCTGACCTGGGGCCATTTCTACCCATTTCACTACAGGCCTCAACATGGGGCTGCTGCCCTCCACACCGTTCCTCTATTTGGTCATGCCCCCCCACACCTCATCCCAACTCCTTCTGATTGGCCCATGTTTCTTTTGAGTCAAACCTTCACCTATATAAATACCCCAACCATCTCCTCCCAGTTATTCTTCTTGTTTCAATGACCTATGAAGATGGAACCAACAGAGTGTTCCAAAACATTGGCACAGAAAATACAGATGCTGATAAATCACCCAAAAGAAAGAATACAACATTCACAGCACAGGGAGAGTTTGAAATCAAGAATCACCTCTATGGGGAGGAAACTGTACAATACATTCGATTATTAAAAAAACTCCAGATCAAGAAATCCAAAATTAAGAAGAATATATTAGTTGAAAACCAATTTCATAATCATGAGAATAATGGACTCGATTACAAAAACTCATCTGTTAGCAGGATGACATGATTGAAATTCATGCACCACTACCAGCTTAAATTATATAATTATCCGTTTCAAGAACTATGGCAGTTTATACTGACTATGAAGAGCTGGTCTCCTATGTAATGTGTCGGGTGGATTTACAAGTCGTATTACTCCAGCCTGGAAACAATTTAATGGAATTTATCTTCAATCCAAACTTGGTTCAGTTTATTTGTTAAGTACTATGGCAGTTTATACTGACTATGAAGAGCTGGTCTCCTATGTAATGTGTCGGGTGGATTTACAAGTCGTATTACTCCAGCCTGGAAACAATTTCATGGAATTTATCTTCAATCCAAACTTGGTTCAGTTTATTTGTTAAGTACTAAATGTGTTAGAAGTTTATGAACAGTTTCTAATGTTGCATTACAACACCCTGAAATTTATACAGGCCAACCATTACACACCTATTTGGCTCAAGGACCCACTCTCCAGAAGACTTACTGTATATTATTTTTACAATCATACAATTTCATAGATATCTAAAACTAAAAAATTGAGATACGGACAAATTAATGATACTTACACACAATGCCATAGGTGCCTTCACCAATTCTGTTCAGTTTCTCAAATTCAGATACAAAGCGACACCGGCCCAACTGGGATGGGAGGAAGAAGGAAAAAAAGAATAATTATAGGATAAAGTAATTCACAAACAAGAGTGAACAATTGCAAAGTTAAAGAAATTCTCATTACTAAGTTCACGATAAAGAATTATGCTTAAACAATGAGGAAGAAAAAAGGTACAGATATGTCACAGATTCATGCAGCACAGTCCTGCTTCAAAAGACAGCACTTACTTATGTCTTATAGCCTGCTGGTTAAGCATAAGACTAACACTACCTCAACTACATAAACAACAGTTTGAAAACACTTTGTCTGCTTTGTACTGCAACAAAGCACACTGCATATGAGAATTATTTTGTCATACCAGAGATCTACTTCATAATTATTTCCTACATTTGGACATGAAGTTACTGACAAGATAAGGGAATTACAACCATAAATTTAAAAGTACACACGACATCATGTTCTGGAATATCCATTGGTTTTCCAGTAAGAAATGATGTTAAAACTCCTCGTCTGGTGATAGGAGCAGAAGGATCTGGACCTGTTTCTTGCTGTCCTCTGTCATCATGTTCATCTGATCGCCTCCCTATTTTGAAAATATAAATGAAACACGCTTATCTGTATGGAAATGATATACATCAATTAGACAAGTGCCTGATGAGAGGTTCAAAGACAAGGTCTGATTTTTCAGAATTGACATGTCTTTTCCTCTTCATTACCATGTACATACTAACTCTGAAGTACACATGCCATCTATCCAATGAGTGAAGGTGGTCTGTCCTCAGATATAAAGTGGCTTTTGTGTGTGGGCATCCATGAGCACACACACACACACACACACACACACACATACACACATGTGTGCATGCATGTGAAATTATGTGTATTTTCCTACCAACAGATATGCCAGTACAAACATGAAGTTAAAAAAAATGCCATGAAGATGGAAGTCATTACATTCCTTGACACACAAATGACAATTGATTAGAATGTGAAGTAATTTCCCAGAGGCACAAACTGACTTAATGTCTATGCATAAGAAATATCTTGTATCAGACAAGTGTGAGGAATTTGAAGCCATGCAACCATAACCTCCTCTCTTCTGACAGAGTTCAAGGACTGTGACACCTAAATATATGGTTTTGTAACTTGCAAATTGTTGTTTTGCATATGAGTCCACCTACCTTGCCTAGCCAATTGGGGGGGGCATCAAACATTATTGCCTAGATCTCTGTCTGATGTTAAGTTTCCATGCATCAGCAGCATCATCTGCCTCCCTGCTGTACAAGCCTGTGTGGACAGGTATCCAGCAAGATCTCACCATTTCCTTACCTTATGAAGGCAGGTAATACTACGGCTAACAATCTCAATTTTCGCTGCAAAGTTTGATGTACATTCAAGAAGACTTTGCAAGGCACTTATGGAGCTGTTCAAATGGGGAAATGCAGCTGGGATTCACCCAAATGAAGAGAATTCTGTATATGGTATAGAGCTCAGCAATATACTTATAAATATGTAGATGGAACCAGAACACTAGGTAATCACAAAAAAAGGGATGGTGAGTCATAACTTGTGTGGACCCAATGGTAAATATTGCAGTGTATTACCAATAGGGCAGAATTATTTCTACAACACAATGGTAAAAAACAAGATGGGCTGTTTCCTCCTCACACTTATTCTCAATCTGCAGGTCAAGCAATGTAGTCACTATTGGTTCTTCAATTGTTTTATCATCATATCCTATATTTAGACCAATACAAGTCTTGTTTTAGTATAAAATTTCATGAAATTTATTTTGTCAAAATTTAATGGAAGTGTACTGGCTGTTACCTGTTAAAGCTACTAAAGAAAACATTAAGACAATGCTGAACGAGAATGGTAATTTCTGGATGCAAAACCATAATACCAATACTATCCACAAATACTTCACATACACAGTTACACTGTCAATGAATAATATAATGTTCTTTCTGAAGATGTCTGAGCAAGGTACATCTTCTAAGTTGGTCTATGGGTTTACACCGCGACAGATATAGGAGACTTGGAGAATGTCTGTACATATTCCATGAGAATTTACCAGCATCTATTCAGTACGATGCAGACGGTGTTCCAGAGCTGGTAGGGTAGGAAAAATTCACGTCACCGCCACAAAATAAACCCAACGAATAATAACATTATTGATTGGGTTCAGACTTTCTCGTGTTCACGTCATGGAGTTAAAATGTAAGCAAATGTACAAAAGGACAGAACGAGATTTAACCAAGATGTTACGTACGTCAGAAAATGCGGTTTTATTTACATCAAAACATCATTGTATTATATATAATTACTGCTACAATTACCTTTCGTCATATTTTGAGGAATATCGTGTGTGCACCTGTCCTACACAATTAATCAAACTTTATGCTCCACCAGCCAACCCTACTGTTCAACTAACGTACGCCCCACGGATCCTTCCTTTACACGCTTTATCAAAACTAAACGACTTCTATTATTTAGATCACAGATCATCTAGATGATTTGTGTGTACTACACCCGTGACCAAAGCAAACAGAATACAATTTACATCACAGATTATAAATAACAACATAGCAACGCATGCCAGCGAGTGGCGAACAAACAGGTAGTTACAGGGTTATACTGTACTAACACGCCAATGACTCGACATTTACAGCCCCTGTGCCAAATATTTGTAATAACTCATCATGAAAAAAACAGCCGTAGATGCGTCCGCAAAACAGCCAGTAACTATGTAAATCTTTCATGCTATTGTGCTTTCACCAGCACTCATATATCGTTTATTGACAGGAACATTTTGATGCTAAAAACTGCACCATACATACAACAGCAATAGGATACCTACCAAAGCTACAGAAGAATCTCATAGGACTGAATTACAATTATAGAAACTGCAGCATTATATGGTAGCGGTCAATTGTTGAGTGCAACAATAAGAAAGTCACAACACACACAAGCATGAAGGCAATTACAGAAAACAATAAATCAGGCGTCACTGTCGATACTGCAGTAGTCGGCGTGGCAACACACATCAATTAATGGGACATAAATAAGTGTAGGCTGTAATACACCACTCTACAAGACGACTGTGATGAACGTTAGAATTACGTTGTACAACAAAATGCCAACTATAATAAAGCAATTGAAGTGTTTTAGGGATTTTAAAAGAAAATTAAAGTTATTTTTACTGGACCGCCTCTTTTATTCATTAAATCAGATTTTTATATTTGAAGAAGATTGTGGGAACACCTACATGGCAGCAACCGCTTTACCACACAGCACATCTCCTTCCTCTGCCAAACCCCAAATATCCAGCAAACGCTTTTCTTCACGCCATCTCTGTCTCCTTCCTCTCTTCGCTCAATACACTGCTCCCTTCACCAAGCCAGGCAATAACTTGCACCAAAGGAAGCGACGAGTCTGTAACCTGCTCTCTCAAAGATACGCTCCAGCAACGGCCTTTTCATGCCACAACAGCCGGTAGTGGTTAACCTAACCACGAACACAAATCGGCCAACTAACCAGTGACACAGCAGGAGGAACAGTGGGAGCACAGTAAGAAAGAGGATCTCCAAACAAACATACAGATTTATTTTTTTGTGGAGACAGGGAGGTTACACACAAACAGAACAGAGAGGTTGACAGCCAGATCAAGAATCCAGTGTCTTGTGTTGTGTCATTTTCAGTTTTCTCAGCGATTCAGCTGCCATCGGGAAGAGAAGCTGAAGCCGAAACATCTTGTTGAGGAAGGAAGAATTAGCTTTTATAAAAGCTCTATCTAAGCTACAGATTTCCCCACTCCTCTAGGAGCTGAGGATGGCTTTTACGACTCGAAAGAAGAAGAAGCTAATTGTGTATGCCAGGAGCCGCAGCACAACGCCCGGAGTTGGGTCCAAAACCACACAACGACCATCTGGACAGCTCGCGGGCAAGCACAACACCAACCTCCTGGCAAATTCTAGAGACTCGTCAAAGCCCGCAAACAGGCGCCCAGCGCCTGACGCTGAGAGAGCGCAAATGTCCGCGATTTCAACAGGTGCCACGTGCGAACTAGCTGCTATCCGCAGCGGCACCCCGGGCCCCCAGAGGGGGTGACGTACGAGGCAGTTTTGGTCGGGCCCGTCGCCCCTTTACAGGCAAGTGTTAGCTCACACCCACAGCCAAGGACTCCGACCAGTCCGAACTCGTCTCTCATCCGAGACAGCCAATACGCGCACGTTTAGCGATATGTGTCGGCATATGTGCGACATGTCGGATGGCACCACTTCACCAGCCCACGTGACCAACTCCTGCATACACGCAGGAGAACGCCCTAATAAGATGCCCATTTTTATTACAGGTGCTAGTGACACACTTGCCTTCTTGTCTTGGTTGTGGGAGACTTGAATTGTGACCAGTCAGAACTACAAAAGGGCGAGAAGTTAATGGTCGTCCCATCAACAGCTAAAGGATTCAGATCCGCGGTCAACACAATGCGGTCCTTTGATGGGAAAGATTGTATGAAATTCCACAACTTCTCGTTCCCGGAAGACCACTGCATGCGGCTACTGATGGAGAATCTAGGTAGGTTTGTCGTGCGAGAGGAGCTCGTAACCCTGAAAATTCGTGTCCAGGGAGTCATGAAGCTTCCATCTGGCAGTCGCAAAAAGGACCACACAAAGGATTGCCCTCCCACACTAAATAAATAGTATCGGTGGCGCGAGGATCTGAGGTGTTCACATTGCGATCAATTTCCAAGATCAGCGGTTCGGGAGTTTCGGTAAAGTCGTACGTGGCACCAAAAGCCCATTGCAATAAAAAAGCTGCCAGCGTCTTGGACACACCCAGCGTAATTGCGGATACGTGCACCGGTGCGTCACGTGTGGGCGCTCCAGCCGCACTGGTGGATGCCCTAACACGCGGGAACAGTATCAGTGCTATGGCGGTTAGAGTAACCAAACGGCGAACTACCTGGGCTATATTAAATGGAAGGAGGCGAAAGCGGCACAAGCAAAGCAGGCTCCTGAGCGTGGCCGAAATAGCGCCACCACAAACCACCCTGCAAGTAGGTCAGACACCCTACCTAGCAGATACATCTGCATTAAAGTTGGAACCACGTCGATCGAGGAGGGGGTGTCGACAAGACCACCACTCCATCCCAAATCCAAATCCCGCTCCTTAGCTGGTAAAGAAGGCACCCAAACAGCTTAAACTGACCGCCATCAGGAAGACGGCTAGGCCCAAGAAGTCCGTGCCCAAACCTACAGCAGCCCCTAAGACGGCTACTTCTAAGCCCAAGAAGAAGGCATCCGCGACTATCAAAACCCCGGGTACCAAACCCACAACGTCAAACTGGTGGTATCCACTCAACATTCAATTTCACCACGCGAGGAAATTTCTGATCTCGATTACCTTCCTCTCCAAGCATGCGTGGAGCTGACTAGTCGGCTGTTCACGGCCATCTCTTCCCTCCCGACAGAGGCAGCCCGACGGCGGGCAGTGCTAGGGATCGTTATTCTGTTCGTTGCTGAATATGGCAGCACGCCCTAGGAGGACGGAGTGTGGTATAGCACTGCACTTCGCCTGCTGGAATGTTGTGGGATTGCGCGGTAGAAAGCATAAATTGGAACACTATATCAACCAGCACGGTGTCCAAGTATGTCTCTTATGTGAGGCATTCCTTAAACCTGATCAAGCTTTCCGGCTTGTCAGTTAGGTCTGCCAGCGCACGGACAAACTGACAGCTGAGGGCGATACAGTCATACTGGTCCGCCGTCGTATAGTCCACCACTCAGTGCTCAGTCGGGCCTGACCCACTTGGAGGTTTCCACCATTCAAGTAATGTTGGCCAGCAAACCATTCAAAATCCTTCCCGTGCATTGAACGAAGCAGACCCGACCGCCTGTTTCGGCGGATGGTTGCAGGTCTTGCTGGCCGACGACCTGAACGTTAAACACGTGGACTGGAAATTAACGCTGCGAACGAGACGGGGGAAAGTGCTACGTGATTATGCCGACGAGAATTCTGACTGATCTATGGACCGGACAGCCCAATCACAAATACTTAAACCCCTCCTCTACTAACGATGATTTCGACATCGTAATAATCAAGAACATCTCAACCCCGGTGTATATGACTACGTGCTTTGTACTAAGCTCGGACCACCTCCCGGTACTCATTGACACTGCGTGTCGCTCATCCGTTCAACGCCCATCGGATGGCCTTGACGTCAGTCGCACTAGCTTAGCCAACTTCCCAATTCATTTGGAAGACCACATTCCCTCAACCCGGAATTCCATAACGAGAAGGCAGTGGACACGTGTATTGAAAATTTGTCCGGCGCTGTTCTAAAGGCTTTAGGAACTTCTACACCATCGTGTTGCTCCCAGAACTACCCATGACCTCTGCTGCCGGCTGATATTCAGGATGAGATACGCCTGAAAAACTGACTGCGGAGGCTGTGGCCGGTCACCAGGAGCCCTGCTCTTAGAGCCGAGGAAAAGCGCCAGTAGAGGTCAGTGATCCGCCGACCAATGAAGTGCGACACTCGAATCGCACGATCCCGAAGACCAATCGCTGTGGAGGATGACCAAACTGTTCACGAGAGTTCCTAATCGGTCTCCACCTTGTTCGCAGCGGGTGAATCCCTTTCACAGACTGAGAAAACCGAAGCCCTTGCCGACACTAAGGAAATAATGTTTCTGCCGGTGACAGATCCTTCGGTCCCGGCAGTTACTGAGATGTTTGACGTGGCGCTGAGGTATAAATTCCTGACCCCTGCCATCAAACGCAATTTAATCACACTTTAGCTGAAAATTTTTATTTGTAGGAAATTAAACAAGCCTGCGGTTTACTTCAGAATTTGGAGAAACAGGAACAACGGTGATGTGCCGCATTGGAGTAGGTGGTTGCGGTCTTATGTGCAAAAAATCATTGGTATGTTAACTTATCCACTTATTTTAAAACACAAAACTCTGCAATGCCTTCACAAGTTTGGAACATTGACGCATTTATTTAATAAATGTACTTAAATATTTGTATAGAATAGAATTGTAGATTGGGTACGTACCATTTCCTGGCCCGATGCACCTAGGCCTTAAAACAGACCCTCTGTGCCCCCTTTTCTGTACCATGTTATATGAGCCCTGTTCCTTTCACAAAGTTCCAGATGGCCCCCATACACAGCATATCAATGTCCACCGGATTCAAAAAAGGAACCCAGATATGTAAATCTGAGTGTGGCTAAAGCCTCACAATCTCACAAAATGTGTGCCGCGGTTTCCTCCTCGATGCCATACTTCCTACAGGAAAGGTTATCTTTGCGACTAATTAGATCTAGATGTCTTCTCAGGTTTTATGTCCGGTGAGCAGACCAATAACATCCCTGCTTTTTGTTCTGTTAAAGGACAGTAGTCTGGTCCCTGTGGCCAGATCGGGGTCAGAGATAAACATTGGAGTTTACCTCTGTACACTACAGGGACATCCCCACAATGCCAGATGCTGATTCTTCATCCAGCGTTTCATCTTCCTTCTAATATTCTTTCTAGAGCCCTCTAAACAGTGCACAGGCCCAATAAACCGTTGACCAGAACCGCTCCTTGCAAGCCTGTCAGCGATTTCATTTCCTCTCAATGCGGCATGGTCAGGGACCCAATATAGCCTCACGGTATGCCAGACAGAAATATTATTCAAAGCCTGCTGGCACAGACGTTCCACAGGAGACTTTCAGAGCCGCCTGAATATCAGAGCAAATACTAACCTAATTCTCTGGCCGATCCCGAGCTTCAAAATCATGAGCGCAGGCTAATATCGCATATACCTCAGTCTGAAACACCGTGGCATGTTTACGTAGAGAGATACTGAGTCTTCTGTTTACAGATTGCCCCTTAGACCCCCTCTACGTTCCACTCCGCGATCAAGGATCAGTTTGTGAACCAAACGAGGCCCTTAGCCGCCGAGAAAATGTCGGGGCTTCTGGTTCATTCCTCTCTATTTAACATAGTAACCATATATTAGGGTTCTAGATTGTAGACCGGCCTCATAAATTTGTCCTTCATTGTAAAAATAGGATCCCAGTTCTGAAGCCGTGTCAGTATGCGTGAGTATCCTTGTTGGGGGTGAAGGTAAGAACAGTGCACCAAACTCCAGAGGCAGTATGCCGGCTACTTGTCCTCACCCTATATCACCAGATCCAGCGGAGAGAGGCCAACAAGCGCCTCTAAAGCACTAGTGGGGGTGGCACGAAACGACCCCATTATTCCTAAGCAAGCCAGTCTCTGTACTTTGCATAGCTTACTCTTTGTATTGGCCGTTTGACATCTTGGCCACTATACTAAGGATGGAAAGGAAATTGTTGTCCGGACAATGGCGAAGTAGAGCAAATGGTCCACCTTGGGCCTTAGACTCCACCAACTCCCGCATGCCCTTCTGGAGGCCCACAACAGTTTAAAAGCCTTCCTCACTTTAACATCCACATGCTCTTTCCAAGTCTGCCGAGCATCCAGAATAACACCCAGGTATTTGACAGGCCCAGAGAGAAGTCATTTAAACCCAAAACTCTGGTTCAAAGAACCCCTGGAATTTCCACTGCCTAATAAAATTAACGGGCCAAGTTTTGTCAGGATTAACTGACAGTCCGACCTCGTTGCACCATATCTCTACGGTTGAACGGGCCCACTGCATGAGTCCTGATACCGTGTTGGGGAATTTGCCCACTGCAAGAACTTGTGAGAGACATAAAGCCATTAAATTGAACTGCAAAAACACTCGCACTCATATCATAGTTGTCCTTAGGTTTCCAAGCACTATACATGTCACATGAATGCCCAGCTCTGACGTAACATGGCTGACTGCGCATTCTGGTATACGCCTACTAATTAACTGTATTAAAATAAATTACCTCCTTTACAGTAATTGTTCAAACATTTGGCTCCTTATCTTTAATGGGATGTCTTCCAACAAACCTTGTAACTCCTTCCTCAGGGAGGCTCCATACGTGTTTCCGGTTAAATTGTTGTCAAACACAAAAGGTCCGATCAACTTGTTACCAAGCACACCACACCATACATTCACTGAAATTCTCCTTTGGAAGTTGGTAACACTTGTCTCATGCGGATTAATATGGGAATACGTATTCACATTTCGTAAATTATTTACACCATCCCGGGTAAAAGACACCTCATCACTGAATAAAATGACGCTTATCAGTTCGGGACGTGCTTTTATCCAGTGGCAGAAATCCATACGCTGAGCATGATCGCCTGGTTCCAGATGTTGTAACCTTTTATCATGGTAAGGATACAAATTTCCTCATGTAAAGTTCGCCACAACTTCATGTGTGATACGCCGATGGGAGAGGCAATTCTACGAGTGGACGGACGCGGACTTCTCTGAACCATCTCAAGAATGTCCGCACGTGTGTTAATCGTTCGTACCACCTATCTTTCAGACTGCACAGAAACACTCGGAAGAGAACCAGTATCACGCAATGTCTGGTGAATTCGCGAAAATGTATTCGAGACGGAATCCTTCCATCGGGAAAACGCCTTTGGTAATCTTCAAAAGCAGCACGTGCACATGCCATCGCAAATACCATACACAAAATGCATGTCACAATATTGCACGTGGGAAAACAAAAAAGGAATTTTAGCAACTCCGTACAACTAGCCTACCAACCATTCACAACGCAGTATACTTAATTATCACTCTGAAGGAAGTACATATGCAGTTTAGTGCTAGAGTGAGCTGATTTGCCGTCATATCACACCACACTCATGGACGGACATGGATAAGTCTGTCAGCTGACAGGTACATTGCCTGGACCCGCCAGAAAACCACACTTTTCCCTGACCATTATCTCCGTACCTGTTCAACTTTGGACATAGGTGTTTTGGGTTTTATCGGTACACTTTAACATAAGGAAATCCTTCCCAAAGGCTGGCACATTCCTCCTGGGATACCCTGTATATCTTTCCACCAGCATCTCCATGGTCTTAAGAAGAAACGATGTTAGACTGATGGGTGTGTAATCTCTAGGCCCACTGTAGAAATCCCTGCTGGGCTTAGGTATAAACACTACCTTTACCTGACGCAATATGGCTGGAAAATAGGCAGTCGCCAAGCAGGCATGAAAGATTCTGACCAGGTGCGGGGTGACAATCTCCCCAGTCCGTTGCAACTGAGAAGGGAATATGCCATCCGCACCTGGACTTTTATATGGGGCGAAATAATCTATAGCCCATTCGACCCTTCCGTATGTGACCACCTTCGTAGCCAACCTCCAGTCTGCTAACTCCTGTGCAACCCCAGAATTGGGAAAGTGGGTAGTTAGCAAGAGCTTTAAGATTTCCCCTTCAGACTGCGTTCACCTGCTCGAAGGAGGCACCAAAAAGTCCAGCTTAATATTAAGGTCCCTAGAAAGAGTCCTGTGTAATCTAGATGACCTAGGAAGTTCGTCTATGGAGTTAGAGAAGGCCCTTCAAACACCTTTAGAGGCCTTCCTCACCCCCATCCTTTAACTCCGCTGAGCCTTTCTGTAGAGGTCCCAACTATGCGAATCCTTGTCTGATCGGAATTTATTAAAAATCCGTCGCACTTATCTTCTGAGGGATTCCAATTCTGTGGTCCACTTCAGAATTTGCGTACCCGTCTTAATAGATTTGAGAGGGCAGTTATACTCATAGGCTAAGACAGTGGCCTGCTGAACCCAGTGAATCGCAAGCCCCAGTCCGGCCTCACTTTTCGTGTCCATCACGGGGCCTCTCCTGAGCCGATCCCTTAGGTCCCCGATGGAGTATCAATTGGTGCCCCGAGGATTCCTAATTAGGCGCACCGTGACCGCGACCCGTAAGAGGAACGGAATATGTCTGTGATCTGACAACGAGGTTTCAGACGAAACCTCCCAGACTATAATACTTTCTAGGAGGCTCAAGGACCCCAGGGTAATGTCTATCATCACTGATCTGTTTCCACTGCAAAAGTTGGGCAAATTTCCCCGATTTAGAATCTCCAAATTTGTACTATTCAGAAATTCCACCAGGACCTCCCCTCTTCTGTTGCAGTTGGTGCTGTCCCATACACTATGATGTGCATTGGATTCGCTCCCTACAACAAATTCGAGATTTTCCTTAAAAAACGCACGAAATCCTCAAACTCGATTTGGGATCCTCGGAATTATACGGTAGGAATGAAGTGCATACGACCAAGAGCCTCTCTGCCCCTTACTCATTATACTTATTAAGAAATACTAACATGTCCCTACAAGAGAAACCTAGCAGCATCCAATCTGTATCGTTCCTCGTAAGAATGCAGGCTCGAGGTATGTCTATCCCATTCGAAGAGAACAGGTTGTAACCTGGAATATTCAAGCCCCTGATACTTCCCTCACGATACCACGGCTCCTGTATTAGTGTTATATCAATTCCTTTAATGCCTAACTTTCTAGTAAAAATCCTACAATCAGCAATGCTGGGTTGCAGGTTTGCCTGAATAAAATAAATAGTACTCACAATAACTTCTTCGGTCCCCTCGTTCTTTTCTTCCAGCTCCAGTGGTACTCTTATTTCATCCGCTCCGGTTTGGCGCCCAGAAGGGAGAAAAAAGCTTGTCCACGCTGCTGAAGGGCCTCCAACATAGTCTCTTCAATAAGGTGACAGAAGCTGCATCGATACTGAGCACAAGCGGACCCCATTTGGCTCATCCCTGCGCTCGTAGACCGACCACTGCCCGGTATCCAGCCCCGGTTCAACCTTCGGAACCGTGACAAAAACGACGTTCCCAGTCCTCTTAAAAGTAGGAAGAGCGTCGAAGCCCACTACCTTGAGCCTGGAGCCCTCCAAAGGCAACAGTGTTGATACCTTGGCGGCCAGCAAGTCTTTGGTCATCTCATCTTGGCATACCATAATGGCTGCCCGTTTTGACCAGTAAGAATCAGCCAGCCTGGGGATGAACCCCTCTTCCGGGAGCTCATCCACAACCAGCCAATAGCTCGCTGGATGTCTTACGAAGTCTTCCCTGGAGACTTGGCTCTTCGGATAATCTTCGCACACGACGGATACCCGGTGGCCCTCCCTGGAGGCTCTGGCATAGCTATGCCGCCAGTCTGTTTGGGTCTTTTAGCACGCCCGTCCTCCGGAGTGCCTCGGGCCGACCGCTGTCGTTTTCTCTGGCCTGGCAACTGTCCACCACTCTCTGGGGATTTCCGCTTTGCCGGAGCATGTCCGCTTCTTTGTGGAGCCCCAGATGTCCCGGACTTCTGCTGAGTGTTTGGCTGATCAGCCAGAGCGGCTCGAGGTCGGTCACCGCTAGAGTCCCCAGGTGGAGCCTCTGAAAGTCTGGCCGTCCTCAGAATCTTCGTGGTAGCACCACAACGTCTGTTCTTAATAGACATGGGGACCAAGAATGCCTAATTTCTCTGTCAGCCCCTCGAGGTTCCCCGAAGTTTCACAGCTTAAGGACAGTTGTCCCTCCCCAATCAGCGGAGTCCCCTTTGCTCAAATCGGTTCTGTTCAGCTGCCCCGGTAGGAGCCTCTGAACAGAAACGCTTGCTGGACTCTTACTGAAATCTCCGTTTTCTCTGTACTTATTACTGTGTTGTCCATATCTCGTCCCACGAGTAAGGGAGAATTGTAGGTCCAACAAGCAGAGCTCCCATACTTGGTAAGGCTACAATACATCTGGAAGGTCTCCTGGTAACCTAGAGGGCGCCGTTCGAGACAGACTAACCCACTGCCATTCATACCTTAGCCCTGCACTCACACAGTAGGAATGGGGATTGTTTTTCAAGCTTTACTCCTTTAGATCCGCTGTGTTCAGCGTAACAGGGTCACGTCTCGTAGTACATGGGTCTTTATGCACAGACGTTTTTGGGTGAAGAAAATCGCATTTCGCATCTTGCACCCGTGGAGAGAGACCGGGACCCCCTAAGGGACGCCGATGTCCCCTCTCGGTAACACGGCGCCCTCGGTATGGCCCGACCATCTCTTGACCCCTAAAATTTGTATAAATTTTTCATTTTGTTATATCTGTTTAATAAACCTTTTACGTGTGTTGATTTGAGGGTGTAAGCAAACTAGCAGATTCCACATTTTAGGGTAGATGAGTTTGTAAGTTAGTAATTAGTGCTGTACATGTAAAAG
>JGI20166J26741_11095558_pt1 | contig 14397 bp, 13 predicted proteins | sample TergutCu122P5_FD_26741 | JGI IMG/M metagenome (IMG submission 26741)
GGCTCCAGCCGGCGCAGCGCCGCCTTCACCTTCGCCGCGAGCACGGACAGCGTCACGGGCTTGGGGATGTAGTCGTCGCCGCCGATGCCGAGCGCCAGCAGCTGGTCCTCCGTGCTGGTGCGGGCGCTGAGGAACCAAATGGGCACGTCCGCGCGCTCCCGCAGGGCCTTGCAGACGGCGAACCCAGAGCCCTCCCCCAGGTTGATGTCCAGCAGGATGAGGCGCACGCGGTGGTCGGTCACGAACGCCAGCGCGTCGGCCGCCGTGCCGACGTGGGCCGACGGCACGCCCATGAGCGTGAGGTATTCGCAGACGCCGGCCGCGAACGCGGTCTCGTCGTCGATGATCAGGACGTCGGGGGGCACGGTAACCTCCCTGGAGTACAGACGCCGAGGTCGGCGCGCACAACGAGTCTATACATTGCCATCACCGGCCAGGCGGTCCGGGTTGCCGGCGGTCAGGTCGCACTGTTCACCGCCGACCCACACCGTACGTGCGCGCCGCTGCCCATCATGAAGTCTCCCGAGTGTGCGACGAAGTCGGGGTTCATTACGCCCTGGGCCAGGAACACGATCGCCGCGCTGGCGCCGATGAGGATGTTGGCGGCGACGGTGGCCACAGCCACGCGTGCCGTGTACGACCCGTCGACCAGTCGGACGACATCCTTGACACGTCTGAGCCGATGACCTTGGCCGATGGATCAGACTGCCACTGCAACGGGCCGCATGGGGCTGTCCGTGGCAGGCCCGGCGACCGGCGGGTGTTGGATATCCGGCGCGTCATGGCCATCGCCGGTCCCAGCCACGATTGACAACACCCCATCGACTGTCACCTGGTCGATGTTCCCAAGGTCAGCGAGGTACAGCGTGCCAACACGGTCTACGGCCAACCCGTCAGCAGCCAAGTAGCTGTCGACCGCCGGCCCTGGCACCGGAAAGCCAGTCGTGCCATTTCCTGCCACGACGGTCAGCACCCCACCAGGGGTGATCTTGTCGATCACTCCGTTGGCCACGTAGACATTCCCGGCGAGGTCAATCGCCAACCCGGCCGGATATATGGAACTCTGCAGAGCCGGTACGGGTCCTCGATCCCGATGCCCCCCGCCATAGTCGCCGGTGCCAGCGAAGAAGGACAGGGTTCCGCCGGGAGTGATCTTGGCGATGTACCCGTGGCGGTCACCGACAAACACATTGCCTGCCCCGTCAACTGCCACGCTGGTCGGGAACAGCGGACTCTTCGAGGCAGGTCCCTCGACCGGAGGAAAAGAATAGAAGTCCTGCTTGACTCCCGCAATTACCGACAGCTGACCGGCAGGGGTGATCCTCTCGATGTAGCCATTCTTGTCAGCGACCAGCAGGTCCCCGGCGCCATCTACGGCAATCCCCACCGGGGCGATAGGGCTTGCTTCGGCCGGACCCGGTGATGGCGCTCCATCGGTCACCCCGTTGCCCGCGACAACCCACAGGTATCCGTCTGGAGTGATCTTCTCAACGTACCCGGCGCTATCCGCGACATAGATGTTGCCGCCCTTGTCAACCGCCAGCCCCACTGGGGACATCGGGCTGTTGGTGGCAGGCCCCTCCATCGGCGTCCCCGAATAACCAGCGCCCGCGACTATGGACACTTGGCCATCCCGGGACACTCGCATCACGTAGGCGCGTCTGTCGGCCACATAGAATGCGGAAACGATCGAAGGGCTGGCGGATGCGGCCGAAGGGCTGGCGGATGCGGCCGGGCTGGACGAAGTGACGACTGGTCGGACGGGTCGGACGGCGACCACGATAAGCATTGCCAGGACGGCGACACCGACGATGATGGCGCCAACGAGGAGCCAGCGCTCGGCATGGGCCGGCCAACGCCCGCCATCGTTCGGTGGGTTCACATCGGACATCGCTTGGCCTTCCCCCAGCGGAAGGCTCCGCTGGACACAGTCCACTCACTTCGCCCCGCGGGACGCGGGCGTGCGCCGCTCATCACGGGTGTGGATCTCCCGCCATGATTTCCTGCTCGAGCTCCTGAAACGCTTGAGACGACTCCTCACTGGCCTCGTCGAAGTCGGCCCCGATCGCGTCAATCATGTCTGCGGCCGTCTCGCATTCCCCCATGCGCTTGCCGAGCAGTTCGATCAGATTCCACCTGAGCTTGTCCCACTGCGGCCTGGGGCCGGTACGGCCAATCCCCAGCCGATCATCCCGCACCCAGCCGACGGTCTCCGTTGCCTTGTACAACTGTGCCTTCACGTCGGACATGTCCTGCGCGATGTCCCTCAGCAGGTTGGCGAGGCTGGCCAGAGCGCCGTCCTCGAACAAGATCATATCAGCGGGGACGTCACCGAAGACATCCATATGGGACGTCTGGACAGCAGTCTCGAGGTCGTCCGGGGTCGTTGCCGCTGACCCGGGCAGCGACTTCAGCATCGATAGCCGGATTTCGCTCGCGCACTCATTATCTGTCAAGATCAGCTCGTCATGCAGCTTTGTCTCTTGGTCAAACACATCCGTGGCAAGATCGTCGACGGCCGTGACGAACCCGCTGAGTATCGAGGTGAACGTTGAGCTGGACACCGGTCTTTCCTCCGGCGTTGGTGACGTCTGGTCGTTGCTCGTCTTTATGAGATCCGATCCGACTTGGAGAACCCCACTGACGACAATAAAGGCCGGCGCCAACTCAGGCAGGACAAGGGCCAGCGCATCAAACATGACCGATGCGAGATCGATCAGTAGCTTCCAGTCGATCGGAGGACCACCCCGCGGGTCATACGTCTCGAAAGCGTCCGAGGTCTTCGCTATGACATCATGGAGATCGGCTGGAACTTTTTCCCACAGGTTCGACTCTCCGGCCAGTCCGGAAGTCAGGATTCCGGCAAACCAGAAGCACCAGCCGATCCGGTCATACAGCGGATTGACGAAGCACTCCGTGAATGCCGTCATGGTCCGGGAATGTTGGAAACCGACTTGAGAGCACAGCGTCATCCAATGATTCGCCAACGTGGACAGCCCTACGTTGCTGCTAGTCGGATCATCAGCCTGCCTGAAGGGTGGTACCAGCATACTGGTTGCCTCGACCATCGGAAACCTGTCGCAGTCGATTAGCTCCGAGACCGGCAGATCCCGGAACAGGTCGAGCGCGCGCCGAATTGTTTGGCGGATCTGTTCGAACTCCTGCTCAAACCGAAAGAGCGCCTCATAGACCTCCGGGCGCAGGTCGGTGTTTGAATCACCCAGGACCGGCGACAAAGCCGTGACACTGAGGACGGTTCCGCCACCGTCGCCGTTCTGATCAGGCTTGGCCACGTGCAGTTCCACATACAACATGCCAGGCTGAATGATGTAGTACTCAGCCGTCGACGCCAAGTACCCCATCGCCCGCTCATTGCCTACGCAGCCATCGAGATCAAAGCCGCCTGCCGCGACATCGCGCTGAACGCGTCGATCGCGACGCGAACCAACCAATTCTCCCCTTCAATGGGCATGGCCGGTCTCCCAATCCGCCGACACCGTCGTTGATTGTAGTGCATCCCGGGTCGCCACGATGTGCACCTGGATCTGCTGGGCGGTGGTGTCTCCCACTGACCGCACACCCACCGGCCGGACTCGCCAACCCGCGCCTATCCTAGCCACTAGACTGGGACGCCAACCCGAAGAAGGAATCCCATGACGCGACGTGCCGGGCGGGACCGCTAGTGCTGGCCTCCATCGATCTCGGCCTGCTCTACGCCCTGATGGCGCTCGGGGTGTACATCACGTTCCGGGTGTTGGACTTCGCCGATCTGACCGTCGACGGTTCGTTCGTCACGGGGGCGGCCATCGCGGCCACGGCCATGCTGCACGGCGTCTCCCCCATCGTCGCCACCCTGCTCGCCTTCGCCACCGGCTGCCTGGCCGGGATCATCACCGGTCTGTTGAACACGATCGGCAAGATCAATCCCCTGCTGGCCGGCATCTTGACGCAGATCGTCTTGTACTCCATCAACCTGCGCATCATGGGCCGGGCCAATCTCTCGCTTCTGGGCAAGCAGACGCTGCTTTCGGGCATGCGCAGCGCCAACTGGTTCGCCACCTGGCATTCCATCGCGATCTTCGCGGCCATGGCCCTGGTCTTCGGAGCGATCCTGACCTGGTTCCTGATGACGAACCTGGGCCTCGGCATCCAGGCCGCCGGAAACAACGCGACCATGGCCCGGGCGCAGGGCGTCCACACGTCGGGCATGATCGTCCTGGGGCTGGCCCTGGCGAACGGGCTCGTCGCCCTGTCCGGAGCCCTGCTGGCGCAGTACCAAGGTTTCGCCGACATCTCGATGGGCATCGGGACGATCGTGATGGGGCTGGCCTCGGTCATCCTCGGCCAGGCGATCTTCGGTTCGCGTCCCGTGTGGCGGGCCGTGCTCGCCGTGATCCTGGGATCCGTCATCTACCGCTTCGTGATCCAGTTGGCGCTCGACCTGCACATCGGCCTGCAGGCCACCGACATGAAGCTGATCTCGGCCGTCCTGGTGATCGCCGCGCTGCTGATCCCGCGTCTGCCATTCTTCGAAGGCATCGCCCACCGTCGCCACGAACGGGAGTTGGCAAAACAGATTCTCGCCGCCGACATCGCGGCCGCCCGGCTGGCCGACGCCCCGTCGTCATCGGGGACGGGGGCAAGCCGATGAGCCAGACTCAATCGCAATCGGCCGCGCCCGCCATCAAGCTGCAGGTCGAGGACGTCTCGAAGACCTTCTTCCCCTACACCGTCAACGAACGCGTCGCCCTGGCCGACTTCAGCCTGACGCTGGCGGACGGCGATTTCGTCACCGTGATCGGCTCCAACGGGGCGGGCAAGTCGACGCTACTGTCGGTCATCGCCGGCGTGTATCGGCCCAACCGGGGCCGCGTCCTGATCGACGGTGTGGACGTCACCGCGCGGCCTGAGCATGCTCACGCCAGCCAGGTGGCGCGCGTGTTCCAGGATCCGATGGCCGGGACGGCCCCGGAACTGACGATTGAGCAGAACCTGGCCATCGCCCTGCACCGTGGCGATCGCCGCGGTCTAGGGCTGGGCGTGACCAAGTCGAAGCGGCAGCGCTTCCGGTCCGAGCTGGCCGCTCTGGGACTGGGCCTGGAGGACCGCCTGACGACGCAGGCCGGCTACCTGTCGGGTGGGCAGCGCCAGGCCTTGTCGCTGGTCATGGCCGTCCTGTCGAGGCCCAGCATCTTGCTGCTGGACGAGCACACCGCCGCCCTCGACCCCGCCCGGGCCGAGCTGATCACCCGATTGACCGAACAGGAAGTCGCCTCTCACGCCTTGACCACGCTGATGGTCACTCACAACATGGCCCAGGCGCTGCGCCTGGGCAACCGCCTGATCATGCTGCACGAGGGCCACATCGTCTTGGAGCTGGCGGGCCCAGCCAAGCAAGCCACCACCGTGGATGGCCTGCTCGAGCTGTTCAGCCGGCACACGGGCGACGACGCGACCGACCAGACGGCGCTGGCCTGACGGTCAGCCGCCGACTGTCACGGTGCCGGGACGCGAACTGACGGACTCCGGAATGGTCACACCCGCTGTGGCGGCGGCCGTCGGGTTGATCGTCAACACCAGCGACTTCTTGAGATCGGCCATCTTGACCACCGGCACGCTGGCCGGCGAGGAACCCTTGAGTATCTTGTCGGCCACAGTGGCGGCCTGGCAGCCCATATCCGTCTGATTGACGGCGTAGGCAGCGGTGGCGCCGCGCGACACCGAATCGGGATCCGATGCGATGACCGGCACCTTCTGTTGCTGCGCCGCCTGAACTAACGCCTCGATGCCCGACACGACGGTGTTGTCATTGCCGACGTAATAGGCGTCCACGCCCGCGAGGGACGCGGCCGCCTGGGCGATCTCGGACGAGTTTGTGACGGCGGCGGCCTTGACCGTCAAGCCGAGCTTGGCGGCGGCCTCCTTGGCCAGGTTCAGCTGAACCTCGGCGTTGACCTCGGACGACGCGTAGACGACGCCCAGCGTCTTGGCCGTCGGGACGATGTCCTTGATCAGCTGGATCTGGTCGTCGATCGGCGGATAGTCCGAGGTCCCCGTGAGGTTGCCGCCCGGCGCGTCGAACGACTTGACCAGCCCGGCGCTGACGGGGTCCGTGACGCCCGCGAACACGATTGGCTGCGCCGTGATCGCCTGCGCGAAGGCCTGGGCGACCGGCGTCGTGATGGCCACGATCATGTCGTAGTGACCGGTCGAGAAGGTGTTGGCGATGCCGGTGAGGGCGGCTTGGTCGCCCTGCGGGTTCTGCTCGTCATACGTCGCGTCGTAGCCGAGTTGGGTGAAACAGGTCTCGAAACCGGCCCGGATCGCGTCAAGCGACGGGTGGGACACGATCTGGGCGATGCCGACCTTGACCTTGGTGCCGCCGGCGGATGGTCCGGCTGTGGTTGAGGTGGTTGTGGATGACGCACCGGTCGTGGATTGGCTCGCCGGCGGGGCGGGGCTGGAGCAGCCGGTGATGACGGTCATCACGGCCACGGCGGCGCAGGCGGATACAAGCTTCGGGCGAATCAACATTTCTTCTCCTTGGGGTTTGGCCACCTGATGCGGGCATAGAAAAAGCCGCCCATCCACAGGCGGCTTTGGCTCACGCAAAGACGGCCGCCTAGTCGGCGGGCCACCAGTTGCGCGATTGCTGCATGTCAGAGACTGTACACCGAGTCCTGGCTGCGCCATGCGACTCGCCGAATACTGAGACGCCGCAGCGCGACCCCGGTGGCGGTCCGGCTTGGCGCGCCACGTGGGCCGGCCGAGTATCATCACTGGCTACACACGCTGTTCGGAATCGATGCGGAGGTCGCGCCATGCACGATGCCCCAAGCGTGCCACCGCTCCTGGCGGCGTACGCGGGGAAACCTGTCACCCGGCGTCCCGTGTGGTTCATGCGCCAGGCCGGACGGAGCCTGCCGGAGTTCCGGGCGTTGCGCGAAGGCGTGCCAATGCTGGAGGCCTGCCTGCGCCCCGACATGGCCGCCGAAATCACCTGCCAACCGGTGCGACGATTGGATGTGGACGCGGCCATTTTCTTCTCCGACATCGTGGTCCCGCTGCGTTTGGCCGGGGTGGCGGTCGACATCGTGCCCGGCGTCGGGCCGGTTCTTGAGCACCCGGTTCGCACCGCCGCCGATGTGACGCGTCTGCCTGAACTCGATCCGGCAGCCCTTGACCCTGTGCGCGAAGGCGTCGCCGCCGCCGTCGCCGAACTTGGCACGACGCCGCTGATCGGCTTCGCCGGCGCACCGTTCACGCTCGCGTCCTACATGATCGAGGGACGCCCGGACCACGCCCTCCCGCACACCCACGCGCTGATGGAGCGCGATCCAAAGACGTGGCAGCGGCTTCTGACCTGGCTCACGCACTTGACCACCCAGTTCCTGCGCGCCCAAGCGGGCGCGGGCGCTGTCGCGCTGCAACTGTTCGACTCCTGGGCCGGACGCCTCACGACAACCCAGTACGAGTCCATGGTCGCCCCGCACTCTGCGGCCGTGCTTGGCGGGGTGGCCGACCTGGGCGTCCCCCGCGTCCACTTCGGCACCGAGACGGCTCACCTTCTGACAGCCATGCACAGCACCGGTGCCGACGTCATGGGCATTGCCTCGGACATCGGCCTCGACAAGGCGAACGACCTCCTGGGCGGCACGGTGCCCCTGCAGGGAAACCTCGACCCCGCCCTGCTCACGGCGCCTTGGCCCGTGCTGGAATCCGCCGTCCGTGACGTCATCGTCCGCGGCAACGCCGCCCCCGGGCACGTCTTCAACCTGGGCCACGGCGTGCCGCCCACCACCGATCCCGACGTCCTGCGACGCGTCGTCGACCTCGTCCACTCGATACCGACATGACCGCCGCATCAGGATCCAGTTCGCCGGCGGCTGCACGCGAGGAGGGGGCGCCATGTTCCTGAGGCTGGCCACCCGTGGGTCGACGCTGGCCTGGACCCAGGCGGGTGATGTCGCGGCGGCGCTCACCGCCCTCGGCCACGAGGTCGAGATGGTCAGGGTCACCACCCAGGGCGATGTCACCACGCGGTCGCTGGCCACTCTTGGCGGCGTCGGAGTCTTTGCGGCGGCGGTTCGCGAAGCCGTCCTGGCGGGCGACGCCGACCTGGCGGTCCACTCGTTCAAGGATCTGCCCACCGACGCCGCGCCCGGACTGACTGTGGCGGCCGTGCCCGAAAGGGCCGATCCCGCGGACGTGATCTGCACCAGGGGCGGTCGCAGCCTCGACGCCCTGCCACCCGGCGCCAAGATCGGAACCGGTTCGCGGCGGCGAGCCGCTCAGGTGCTCGCGCTGCGGCCCGACATCGAGATTTGCGACATCCGCGGCAACGTCGAGACCCGATTGGCCCGCCTCGGCAAGGACTTGGATGCCGTCCTCCTCGCCGCCGCCGGGCTCGCCCGGCTCGGGCGTAGCACGGCCGTCGCCGAACGCTTCGATCCGGCCGAGTTCCTGCCCGCGCCGGCGCAGGGTGCCCTGGCCGTGGAGTGCCGGGAGAACGCCGACCCCGCGGTGGCACGCGCCCTGGCCCGCCTGGACCACCGTCCGAGCCGCCTGGCGGCGCTGGCCGAGCGCGCGGTGTTGGCGCGTCTGGGTGCCGGGTGCGCCGCACCGGTTGGAGCGTACGCGACAACGAGCGCCACCGAGCTCACCCTCCGGGCGCTGGTGGCCGCGCCCGACGGGACCCGGCGCCTGCTGGCCCAAGGCGTGGCGGACCTTGACGTGGCGGCCGCCGAGGCGCTCGGTTGGCAGCTGGCGGACGAACTCCTGGCCCAGGGGGCCGCGGCGGTGGCGGGGATCGAATCCAGGGCCGAATCGTGACCAGGTTGCTGGCACCGAGCCGCACCCCGGCCGGCACCGTGGCGGCGCTCACCGCGGCCGGATACGGCGTGACCGAGGTTGCGCTCACAAGGCAGGTCGCCCTGCCACTGGACGAATTGTCCGGGGCGCTGGGCGAACCGTGGGATTGGCTGGTCGTGACCTCGGCGGCGACAGCGCCAGCGCTGGCCTCCGTCGGCGTGCCGGCGACCATCCGGGTGGCGGCGGTCGGGTCGGCCACGGCGGATTCGCTCGTCGCATGCGGTTTCGATGTGGCTTGGGTGGCTGATCCCGGCGGCGGCGCCGCGCTGTCGGCCGCCTTCCCACCGGGTCCCGGGCGAATTCTCCTCCCCGGTGCAGCCGAGCCGTCCGCCGAGCCCGCCCGCGGGTTGCAGGCGCGGGGCTGGACGGTGCACCATGTCGCCGTGTACCGCACGGAGCCGGTCGAGGTCGCCCCGGACGTAATCGCCGACTGGCAGGCCGGGCGCTTCGACGCCTTCGTCGTCACAGCCGGGTCAGTGGCGCGCGCCGCCGTCCGCGCCGCCGGACTGCCCGGGCCGCCGGCCTGACGGTCGCGGCAGTCGCGGCCAGCCCCGATGCCCCCGGCCTGGTCACGGCTGTGCGTGGCTGGCGCCACTCGGACATGGAACCGCAAACAGCATCTCCCACCCCCACCGCCCACCCGGCACCGTAAAGGAGTTCCCATGGAAAACATCACGATCCGGCCGCGCCGTCTCCGCGCCACAGCGGCGATCCGGCGACTGGTCGCCGAGACCCGCGTCCAACCCGCCCAGTTGATCTTGCCGGTCTTCGTCGCCGATGGTCTGGCCGAGCCCCACCCGATCGCCTCGCTGCCGGGCGTCGTCCAGCACACCCTCGAATCGGTGCGGGCCGAAGCCGACCGCGCCGTGCGAGCCGGACTCGGCGGAATCATGGTTTTCGGCGTCCCGCGGGCCGAGGACAAGGACGCGGAGGGAACGGCCGCCTACGCCGACGACAGCATCCTCAACCGCGCGATTCGTGCCGTCAAGGCCGAAACCGGCGACGACCTGCCCGTGTTCGCCGATACCTGTTTGGACGAGTTCACCGACCACGGGCACTGTGGCGTCCTGGCGGGCAACGGTTCGGTGGACAACGACCGAACCGTCGATCTCTACGTCGCTCAAGCCGTGTCGCAGGCCCGGGCGGGCGCCGATTTCGTGTCCCCCTCGGGGATGATGGACGGCCAGGTCGAGGCCATCCGCGCCGGGCTCGACCGGGCGGGTTTCCAGGGGGTGGGCATCTTGGCGTACGCGGCCAAGTACGCCTCCGCCATGTACGGACCGTTCCGCGAGGCCGTGGCCTGCAACCTGATCGGCGACCGCCGCACCTACCAGCAAGACCCCGCCAACCGCCGCGAGGGCCGCTTCGAGGCGTGGCTGGATGAGACGCAGGGGGCCGACATCGTGATGGTGAAGCCTGCCAGCCATTACCTGGATGTCCTGGCCGACGTCGCACGCGCCTCCCGCGTACCGGTGGCGGCCTACCAGGTGTCGGGAGAATACTCGATGATCCGGGCGGCAGCCGAACGGGGCTGGATCGACGCCAGGGCGGCCTTCATCGAGTCCGTGACGTGTATCGCACGCGCCGGGGCGGACATCGTGCTCAGCTACGCGAGCCTCGACCTGGCGGGGTGGCTGACGAGGAACGACTAGGCCCTCGCCCGCACCACACCCTTGGTCCTGTGGGAATATCCCCGTGGCTGGTGCGTTGGACTAGGTGATCACTACACTGATCTAGGGCACGTTGCCCAAACCTATAAGGGAGAGAACATGAGCGCACTTGACGACATTCTCAAGGAAGTTCCGATCAGCCAGTTGGCAAGCCAAGTTGGCGCCAGCAAGTCTGACACCAAGACGGCCGTGACACACGCCGTGACATCACTGCTGGGCGGCATGTCCGCCAATGCCGCCGACGGTGGCGAAGAGGCATTGTTGAAGGCGGCGAAGGATCACGCCAACGACCCGCTCGACATCACGCAGGTGGACCCCGTCGACGGGGCAAAGATCGTCAAGCACGTTCTTGGCACGACGCCCGAGGCGGCGGCCCACGCCGTCGCCGGCAAGACCGGCGCCAACGCCGATCTGCTGGCGAAGCTTATGCCGATCCTGGCGCCGATGGTCATGGCGTACCTCGGCAGCAAGATCAGCGGCGGCTCGGCGGCCAAGACGGCCATGGCCGGTGGCCTCGGCGGCATCATCGGCAACCTGTTCGGTGGCGCAACGCAGCAGGAGAGCCCGGGCGGTGTCCTTGGCGGCCTGTTCGGTGGCGGCGCGCAGCAGGAGAACGCCGGCGGTGGCCTCGGTGGCCTGCTCGGTGGCGCCACGCAGGCGGTGGAGAACGCCGGCGGAGGCCTCGGTGGCCTGCTCGGTGGCGGCGCGGAGCCGGCGGGTGCCGGCGCCGGTGGCGGCATCGGCGATCTGCTCGGCGGCTTGCTGGGCAACAAGGTTCAGCCCGGCAACTCGGCAGCCAAGAGCGGCGGCCTGGGTGGCCTGCTGGACTCCATTTTCTGATGCCGCAACGCGTCGTTCTGGCATCGTCGTCGCCCGCAAGACTTCAGGTCTTGCGGGCGGCTGGCGTTTCACCCGAGGTGCTGGTGTCCGGAGTGGACGAATCGAGCACCGCTCCAGACACCGCCGGCCGGGTCGCTGAGATTGCCGCCCGCAAGGGCGAGGCTGCCGTGAGCATGCTCGGCATGCCGGACGCCGCGACGATCGTGATCGCGGCCGACACGATGCTCGACATGGGGGGCGTCAGCCTCGGCAAGCCCCACGACGCGGCGACGGCGCGAGCACGTCTGCACGACATGAGCGGATCCTGCGGCGTCTTGCACACGGGCCACTACGTGGCCACCGGCGGGCCGGGCGGCCCATGGCGCCATCTCGTCGACGTCGCTTCGACCGTCGTGCGCTTCGCCGCCATGTCGGACGCCGAGATCGACGCCTACATCGCCACCGGCGAACCGCTCGAAGTGGCCGGGTCGTTCACGATCGACGGCCTGGGCGGGCCCTTCATCTCGGGCATCGAGGGCGATCCCAGCAATGTGGTGGGGTTGTCGTTGCCGCTCCTGCGCGTGATGCTGGCTAAGCTCGGCGTCCCGTGGACCAGCCTGTGGGGCTCCGCCGCGACCGCCTGAACGGTTTCGCCGGGCTCGCCCCCGATCCTCTAGAGCTTCGTCATCGGAGCGAAGCTGATGGCCAGCCGCTTGGTGCCGCTGGAGCCGAAATCCACGTCCGCCTGGGCCGACGTCCCCTCGCCGCTCACCGCCAGCACCGTGCCCATGCCGAACACGTCGTGGATGACTCGGTCGCCCGCCTGGAACTTCTCGGTGTTCAGCGCCCGCGCCTTGGGCAGACCCGACGGCGATGCGTCCAGGTCAGACCGCCGTCCCCCACCGAAGACCGTGCCGGACGGCTCGTCGTTCTGGCTGCCCCAGTCGAGCTCGCCCACGCGTCGCCCGCCCCGCCCGGGCCGGCGTCCGAAGCGCCGCCAAGCGGCCTGTTCCGCCTCACCATGCCGGGATGGCGCCGCCCCGCCCGCCAGATCGGAGACCCGTCGCCACTCGATCAGGTCGCCCTGGATCTCGTCCAGGAAGCGGCTGGCCGGGTTGTACTGCGGCTGCCCGTACTGGGCGCGCGCGGCGGCGCGCGTCAAGTAGAGGCGTTGCTTGGCCCGCGTGATGCCCACGTAGGCCAGGCGGCGCTCCTCGGCCAACTCCCCCTCCTGCGCCATCGCCAACTGGTGCGGGAAGACGCCATCTTCCAGACCGGTGAGGAACACCGTCCCGAACTCCAGGCCCTTGGCCGAGTGCAGCGTCATCAGCGTCACGACCCCGTCGCCCTGGTCGGGCAGCGCGTCGGTGTCGGACGCCAGCGCGATGCGCTCGAGGAAGGCCGCCAGCGAGTCGTCGGGCTCGGGCATGCCTTCGGCCAGTTCGGCCGCCAGGTCGGCCGAGCCGGCCCCGGCCTGGCCGTCCGACGCGTCGTCCAGATCGATCGCGTGGGCGCGGGCCACGAACTCCGCCGCCACGTGGACGAGTTCGTGCAGGTTTTCCAGGCGCGATTCGTCCTGCGGATCCTGGGACGACCTCAGCCCGCCCACGAGCCCGGACGCCTCGAGGACGGACTCCAGCACCTCGTCGGCGGGGACCCCTTCGGCGACCAGCGCCCGCTGGGCGTCCATCATCGCGACGAACCCCTCGATCGCGGTCTGCGCCCGGGACGTGACGCCGGCCTCGCTGACGCGGCGCAGCGCCCGCCCGAAGCTCAGCTGCTGGCGCCGCGCCAGGGCCGCCACCGCGTCGATCGTCGTGTCGCCGATGCCCCGTCTCGGCTCGTTGAGGATGCGCTGCGTCGAGACGTCGTCGTCCTCGTTGACGATCGCGCGCAGGTAGGCCAGGGCGTCGCGCACCTCCTTGCGCTCGTAGAACCGCACACCGCCCAGCACGCGGTACGGCAGGCCCGCCCGCACGAACGCGTCCTCGATCACGCGCGATTGGGCGTTCATGCGGTAGAACACGGCCACGTCGCCGTAGCGGACGCCCTCGCGCCCCGATAGCTGCGCGATCTCCTCGGTGACGAAACGGGCCTCGTCGTACTCGGTGTCGCCGACCCACCCCGTGATCTTGGCCCCGTCGCCGGCGTCCGACCACAGCCGCTTGGCGGGACGCCCGGAGTTGTGGCCGATCACGGCGTTGGCGGCGGAAAGTATCGTCTGGGTCGAACGGTAGTTCTGCTCCAGGACGATCGTCGTCGCCCCCGGGAAGTCGTCGGCGAAGCCCAAGATATTGGCGATGTTGGCGCCGCGGAACGCGTAGATCGACTGGTCGGAGTCGCCGACCACCATCAGCTCCGGCGGGTTCAGGCCCGTCGTCTGGTCCGTCTCGTCCGTCCCGCACAGCGCCTGGATCAGCGCGTACTGCGCGCGGTTCGTGTCCTGGTACTCGTCGACGAGCACGTGGTGGAAGCGGCGGCGGTAGTGCTCGCGGACGCCCGGGTGGTCCTGCAGCAGCCGGACGGCCTGCAGAATCAGGTCGTCGAAGTCCATGGCGTTGGCGGCCCGCAGGGCCCGCTCGTAGGCCAGGTAGACGTCGGCGTAGATCTCCTCGATGGGCTGGCGGTCGCCCCGATCGGCGTGGTTGGCCACCAGACGGGCGGCGGCGGCCGCGTCCATCAGGCCGTCCTTGCAGTTCGAGATCCAGGCCAGCACCGGCCGTGGCGCGAACTTCTTGGCATCCAGCCCCATGTCTTTCATGACGGACGCCACGAGGCGGCGCTGGTCGGTGTCGTCGTAGATCGTGAACGTGCGGGCCATGCCCAGCTGGTCGGCGTCCGAGCGCAGCATGCGCAGGCACGCCGAGTGGAACGTCGACACCCACATGAGACGGGCGCGCCGCCCGACCAACTCCTCGACGCGCCCGCGCATCTCGGCGGCGGCCTTGTTCGTGAAGGTGATGGCCAGGATCTCGCCGGGATGCACGCCCCTGGCCGCGATCAGGTAAGCGATTCGCCTTGTCAACACCCGGGTCTT
>JGI20166J26741_11096669_pt1 | contig 14393 bp, 9 predicted proteins | sample TergutCu122P5_FD_26741 | JGI IMG/M metagenome (IMG submission 26741)
CATTGTCCAATGTAAAATATCTTAGTTTTGCATTTTTTTGTACAAGAAACCACTGGAAGCATTGAAACTAAAGGGTTTTTAATTTGCCGCGTTGAGTTTATAGTACGAAGTTGTACTATAAACTCAACGAGTGAACTCCTTGGTATTACTGAAAAAAAATGATTTCTAGTACAAACTGCTGCAAAAATCACGTAAAGTAGATCCAAGGAGGAGGGCGGCATATGCCGCCCTCCTCCTTGGATTTCAGATGAATAAAGCAAATAATGGCAAAAGGGAAAGAAGGGGAGTGGTCCTCTTGTGGCGTAAGGTGGCGCCGGTAATGGTTTGCCTGGCTTTGTTGTTTATTTTTGCCGCCGCGGCTCAGGCAGGTACGCAAGTTATTGTCGATGGCAAAGCTGTGTCTTTTGATACGCCGCCGGTTTTGGCAAACGGGAGAATGCTGGTACCGTTGCGGTCAATCTTTGAAGCCTTGAATACCACAGTAAACTGGGATGGGGCTACCCAAACAATTACCGCGACAAAGGGTGACATAAACATTAAATTGGTGGTAGGCGGCCAGGCGTACAAGAATGATCAGGCTGTGGCTTTGGATGTTCCCGCTAAATTAGTGGACGGCAGAACTTTAGTGCCCTTGCGATTTGTTTCTGAAGCGCTGGGCGCCAATGTGGACTGGAATAACGGCGTCATAACCATCACTTCAGCTGCTGCAGAGTCTGCCCCGGCTGCGAAACCATTAAACAATTCGATGAAGATAGGTTTGACGATATTTGGGGGTAGCCAAGCTTCGTTATTAGCCACGGAACCATTAAACGCTTTGGCTGAGAGCGGGAGGTCTGATTATCAGCGGTTTGCTGAGGCGTTAAATGTTCTTAACGAATCGTACGTGGAGGACAGAAATACTCAGTTAGATATAAATTTAGTTTGGCATAAAATAGAAATAACCAATACTGGTTACACGAAGCAAGTTAAGGTTAGTGAACAAGATATGGAGAGGGGACTATCCGATGTCATGAACGGAGAGTATTTTGTCAATGGGGTACATGGGACAATGGATCCTATTACTAGAGAATTATATTACAAAGACGGCTATGTATACTTTAATATACAAAATAAGAAATCAAAAATAGCTCTGCCCCTGGACAGACAAGCAAATGCTGCTGTTTCAGGTTTTGATAAAAGTAAAATCAGGGACGTAAAGGTTATCGGCAACTCTATTTATTATACCATAGATAAGTCCGCTATAGATTTTTCATATTTAGATGTAATGATGAACAGGCTTTTTGCCAATGACAACGGCATTGACGTTAATTATAGTGATATAAATTGCAGTACTACAATAGATAATGATGGCAAACTAAGCGCCATAAATATGCAATTCTCTGCTGAAACATCTATAAATGAACAAGCGGCCATAATCAATTGCGAGGTAACTACGAAGATTACCCAGCCAGGCAATATAACCATTGATTTTCCTGATGATCTTGATTCTTATACTGAGGTTGTTCCAGGTGCGCCAAACTAAAAAAGGCTGGTAATCCGGCGCTTGCACTTCTTTGCAAACAAGCTGCTTTTAAGCACTCAAGTTATTTTGTGGCGGCTTGTTTGCCGTTATTTTGTTTTCCCGAACAGCTTGGCATAAAGGTACATATTTCTGAAGCTCCGCCGCATGGTGGGCGAGGATAAACGGTAGGCGTCCAGCACCTCTTCGAAGAACCGGCCGGCATCCTGCCGGTGGCCGGTGGCTTGGCAATACTTGCCGGCCGCAAAAAAAGTTTTTACCGCGCCGTAGCGCAGTACATTTTCTACCAGCTCCTCTGAGTATTGGTGCTTGAGCAGGTAAAGGTAAGGATAACCGTGGGCTATTTTAGGGTTTAACCGCACAGCCTCGTTTAACTGGGCCAGGCTTTCTTCCCGCCGGTTCAGATGCCAATAGACCGCCCCCAGGTAAAACCGGCCCAGCGCCGAGTCGTCCATTTTAACCAGGGCTTTCTCCAGGTATCCCGCCGCTTCCCGGTAGCTTCCGCTTAAAAAGCAGGCTTCGCCAAGTTCCAGTTGCGCATTGGCGTCATGTGGGTTAATCTGTATTTGACGCCGCAGTTCAGCCATTTTGTTTCTGCGCCTGAAAGGGGCCGCAAAATCCGGCAGTATCCCGATAAAGCGGCGGTCTACAATAATATAGACGATGATCAGCAGCAGCAGCGCCAAAAGAGGGTTCCGCAGCAGTAAGGAGAAAAGAAAAAATAAGCCGAAGAATTTCACTGGTTTCACTCACCGTCCCGGATACTAAGTTTGCCCAAATTAGGATATAATAGCATTCAATATTCCGGCGCCGCTTTCCTGCCTAAATTAAATAAGCAAATGGAGGTCCCGATATGCATCTGCCCGCCCGCAATGAAATTTCCGCCGAGTATAAATGGCGGCTGGAAGACATTTATCCCTCGGATGAACGGTGGGAACAGGATTTCCGCCGGGTGGAAGAGATGATTAACACCGTCGGTTCCTATAACGGCCGGCTGGGTGAATCGGCTCAAGTGATGCTGGAAGCTTTTCGGACTCAGGAACAGGTTGAACAAATTAATGAAAAAGTATACACCTATGCCAAGATGAGGCGGGATGAGGATAACGGCAACCATATCTACCAGGCTCTGAGCGACCGGGCGGAAAGCCTGGACGCCAGGCTGCAGGCCGCCAACGCTTATTTGGTCCCCGAAATTTTGAGCTTGCCGGCGGAGACTTTGGAAAGGTTCCGGCGGGAGGAGCCGGGGCTGGAGCTTTACAAGTTTGCCCTGGAGGAAATCTTCCGGCAAAAGCCTCACCGGCTAAGCGCCGCCGAAGAGCAGCTCATCGCCCGGGCCGAGGAAGTAACCCAGGCTCCGGCTAACATCTTCAAGATGATGAACAACGCGGACCTGACTTTCCCCGCCATTAAAGATGAACAGGATGAAGAGGTCCAGGTCACCCACGGCCGGTTTATTCAGCTTTTGGAAAGCGGCGACCGCCGGGTGCGCCGGGACGCCTTTCAGTCTGTGTACAGTGCCTACCGCGGTTTAATTAACACCTTGTCCACAACCCTTAGCGCCAGTGTCAAAAAAGATGTTTTTTACGCCCGGGTGCGCAAGTATCCTTCCGCCCTGGAGGCGTCGCTTTTTGCCGACAATGTCCCGGCGGAGGTTTACGACAGCCTGGTGCAAACGGTGCGCCGCAACCTGGGCCGGATGCACCGCTATCTGGAGTTGCGCAAAAAACTGCTGGGGCTGGAGGCACTGCATTTTTATGATTTGTATACCCCGCTGGTTAAAGATGTGCAATGGAATATTCCCTATGCCCAGGCGGTGGAGCTGGTCAAGCAAGGTCTGAGCCCGCTGGGGGCCGATTATATGGCCACCATGACCAAGGGACTGGACAACGGCTGGGTGGATGTTTACGAGAACAAAGGTAAAACCAGCGGCGCCTATTCCTGGGGCCCATACGGGGTGCATCCTTATATATTATTAAACTACCGGGATAATTTGCACAATGTTTTTACTTTGGCCCATGAAATGGGCCATGCCATGCACTCCTTTTATGCCTTCGGCGCCCAGCCTTATACTTACGCCCACTACAAAATTTTTACCGCCGAGGTGGCTTCTACGGTGAATGAGCAGCTGCTGATGGACCATCTGCTGAAAACCGTTGCCGGGCGGGAAAAACGGCTGTATTTATTGAACCACTATCTGGAGCAATACCGGGGCACTGTTTTTCGCCAGACCATGTTCGCCGAGTTTGAAATGATCATTCATCAAAAGGCGGAAAGCGGTGAAGCTCTTACGCCCAGCCTGCTCAATGACATATACCGGCAGCTGAACGCCGATTATTACGGGCCGGGGATTGTGATGGACGGAGAAATTGCCTTGGAATGGGCCAGGATACCGCACTTTTACTCGGCTTTTTATGTTTACAAATACGCCACCGGTTTTTCGGCGGCGGCGGCGCTGACGAAACAGATTATTGAACAGGGCGGGCCGGCTGTGGACCGTTACTTGGGCTTCCTGAAGAGCGGCGGCTCGGATTACCCGCTGCGACTGTTAAAGGCGGCCGGCGTGGATATGACTACGCCCCGGCCGGTGCAGGCGGGGTTGGATCATTTTGCGGAGCTGCTGGACCAAATAGAAGCATTGTTGGGGTAAGCTGATGGTGATGACGCCGGATTTAAATCAGGTTTTGGCCCGCCATTTTCACTTTACGCACTTCCGGGCGGGGCAAAAAGAAGTGATTGAAGCCTCTTTAGCCGGAGAAGACGTGTTGGCGGTGATGCCGACCGGCAGCGGCAAGTCTCTTTGTTACCAGCTGCCGGCTTTGCTGCTGCCCGGCTTGACCCTGGTTATTTCACCTTTGGTGGCGCTGATGAAAGATCAGGTGGATAACCTGCAGGAAAAGGATTTTGCCCAGGTCACCTTGCTGAACAGCCAGCTTCGCTCCGAGGAATACCGGCGGCGGATGCGGGGGATTCGCGCCGGGGAGTACAAACTTGTCTATATCGCTCCGGAGCGGCTGCGGAACAAATTTTTTAACGAGTTAATCAAAGAAGTGACGGTGGATTTGCTGGTGGTGGACGAAGCCCACTGCATTTCCCAATGGGGCCACGACTTTCGGCCGGACTATCTTTGAATTGAGACCTTCTATCAGCAATTGGAGCGGCGGCCGTCCATTATGGCTCTTACCGCCACGGCCACGCCTGCGGTGCAGCGGGACATTCTGGAACAGTTGGGGATTACCGGCGCCAGGAAAGTGGCGTCCGGCAGCGACCGGCCCAATCTGTACATCGCCGCCCGGCGGGTGGACAGCGAAGGGGAAAAACAGTTGGCGCTGCAGGATTTCCTGAGCCAGCGTCAAGGCAGCGGGATTATCTACACTGCCACCAGGAAAGAGAGCGAGACAGTGGCGGAATGGGTGCGGGAGTTGCTGCGGCTGCCGGCGGACTGTTACCATGCCGGTTTGACCCCTGCCCGGCGCGCCATGGTCCAGGACGCTTTCATTAATGAAGACATCAGCGTGGTGGCGGCGACAAACGCTTTCGGTATGGGTATCGACAAGGCCAATATCCGCTTTGTGGCGCACTACAGTTTGCCGGCGTCCCTGGAAGCTTACTACCAGGAAATTGGCCGGGCGGGGCGGGACGGGTTGCCTGCCGAGTGCCTGCTGTTGTACTCCCTGAAGGATAAGAGGCTGCAGGAATGGATGATTGACAACGACGCCGTCAAGAGGGAGGACCTGGCTGTTTTTTGGCGGGCTTGCGCCAGGCACGTTAAAGACGGTGTCGCATCGGTGCCCCTGGCTGAGCTGGAGCGGGACGGGCTGGCGGAGACCAAGCTGCGCCAGGTGCTGAGTATTCTGGAGAGGCTGCAGACTTTGCGGCTGACTGACCGGGATGAGGAGCGCCTTTACCTGGAGCCATGGCTCCGCCCGGCGCCCGAGGCGGTGAACGGGGCTTTGGGGGAAGTGGCGGAGCGGATTGCCCACCGCAAGGAAAAGCTCAATACCGTGATTAACTGGGCCAATACCACCCAATGCCGGCGAACGGTGTTGCTGCATTATTTCGGCGAGGAGCCGGCGGGGGAAACCCCCTTTTGCTGCGACAACTGCCGGGCAGGCGCGCTGGGCGCCGTGGAATACTCCAAAGACCCGCTGGCGGTGCTGGCCTGCGTGGCCGAACTGCGGCGGGGGGTGGGGCGCAAGAAGCTGGCGGACATTCTCCGGGGCGCCGCCACCGCCAATATGTCGGCCTTCCGCTATGACAGTCTGATTTATTACCGCAGCCTGGCGGGCAAAAGCGGTAAAACCATTCTGGCCATGATTGATCGCCTGCTGGCGGACGGCTTGCTCACTTTGAGCGGCACGGAATATCCGGTGGTGGTTTTAACCCCTTTGGGGCGGCAAGCGTTAAAAAAAGGCGCCCCTTTGCCGGTGACGGTGAAGATTTCCGGATAATATGGATTGAATAGCATCTTTTATCTCAGCATAGCCGGTGCAGCGGCATAAATTTGACTGTAACCATTCCTCAATAACAGACTGCTCCGCGTTGGGGTGGTGCATGGCCAGCGCATGGCAAACCATCAAAAAACCGGAAGTACAGTAGCCGCATTGAAATCCCCAGTTCCGGATAAAAGCATCCTGGATTGGAGCATCCTTCAGCCCCTCTACAGTCGTGATTTGGCGCCCGATTGCTTCAACCGCCAGCATCAGGCATGATTTAACCGGCATAGCGTCGATTAATACCGTACAGGCTCCGCAATCCCCGTTGGCACAGCCCGGTTTGGCGCCGGTCAAGGATAATTGCTTTCGCAAGACATCCAACAAAGTATGAGACGGTTTAACGGCAACTGACTTAGACTCACCGTTTACATGTAGTTCGATAATGCTATCCCCTGCATAATGCATCCCGCACCTCTTAACTGCCCTCGGCGAAATTTTTAAACAACTGCTCCAAAATGCCTTGCAGCACGAATTCTTTATACTCCTTGCTGCCTGACAAATCGCTTTTACAATCATCCCGCAGCAGTTTAATCATGTTGGTTATTCTTTCGGCCGGCGGCAAAGAATCATTATTAAGCATATCCGCCGGCAAAAGCAACGGTTTATCCCCATAACCGGTCATCGCCGCCTTAATCTCCGGGCCTTTTTTCATTGCCGCCAGGGTAATTAAAGGATAATCAATCTTAGCCATTTTCGTCTTTTTGACATGGTTATAAGGCAGCTGCAAGTCATTTTCATCTATGGTCAGGGAAACCAAAAATTCTCCCTCTTTGAGCCTTAGCCGGCCGTCAAATATTTGTAAGAAAGGCATTTCCAGCAGCCCGTCCCTGGTCATTATTTTTACCCGGCAGTTACTAATCATTAACGGCAAAGCGGCTTCCCGGTATTTCACTGTCCCGGCCAGATTGCCGCCGATGGTGATTTGACCCTGGATGGTGTGGTCCGCGATTCTTTTCACTGTTTGGGACAGCAGGGGATAAGCGCCAAATTCCGCTATCCTGGTCAAGGTTTGCCCACTGCCGATGATGAAGGCGCCGTCTTGCAGCGTTAACTGATGGCAGGCCGGAATGCCCTTCAAATCAATAACCGCGTCAAAAACGCTGCTGTTTACCCTGGCCATACTGATAATTTCCGTACCGCCCGCGTAATATAACGGTTTCTTATTGGCGGAAACTAAATTAAAATAACAGCCCCAAGCTTCATCAACTGTCTCCGGCCGATAATAGGCAAAATCAAAAGGGATCATGCTCTTGTCTTTTCCCTCCAGATATATTCGGGCGTAATGGGCAGCCGGTTAACATCAATTTGCGCCGCCGACGCTATGGCGTTGGCCAGCGCCACGGGGATGGCGATAATCCCATGCTCGCCGATACCTCTGGCGCCATAGGGAGCGTCTATCTGTGGCGTCTCCACAAACTCCACCAAATAATTGGGGGTTTCTCCGTAACGAAGCATTTTATAGGTGCGGAAACTGGTGTTTGCCACTATTCCGTAGGGGTCGTAAACAAACTCCTCGTTCATCCCCAGCCCCAGGCCCATGCACATGCCGCCCATCACAACCCCTTTGGCGGTTTTGGGATTTAAAACCTTGCCGGCGTCAATAACGGTAACCGCCTTTAGCGGCCGGTAAGTATGCTGTTGCGGATCATATTCTATTTCTACGGCCTGGGCGCCTACTGTCCAGCTGCTCCCAGCCTTGCCTTTGCCGGTCGCCTCATCCAATGGCCTTAAACGGCTCATGACAAAACTGCCCCGGCCGACAAGCGGTCCTTTGATGGTATTGCCGTTGGCGAATTGATAGCCTTTGACTAAATCTTTAAAGGCTATGTAAAGCGTCGGGTCATGTTTGACAAACACTATTTTATCTTTAAAATCAAGGTCTTCCGGCGGACAGTGTAAAGCAATTGCGGCCAGGTTGAGCAGTTGGCCGAGCGCATCATCGGCGGCATTTAACACAGCCCGTCCGATAATGTAGGTGGTCATGCTGGCCACCGTTTTCCAATAGTAAGGGGACGATGCGGTATCCACAGTCAATTGAACATGAATATCTTCGAGGCTCATTTTCATTCTTTCCGCCAAAATCTGCGCCGCCGTGGTCTTCATCGCCGGGCCGATCTCAACTGCTCCGCAATTTAAATTGATGCTGCCGTCGGAATTGAAGGTTAATATCACAGCCGCGCCGGCGTCGGTTGGCGTATCCGAGGTTTTGATCAGGCAGGCGATGCCTTTTGCCCGGATTAGATTATTTGCTTCCTTTATGGGGGTTCCTTCATCCCAATTAATCAAAGTTCTTAATTTTTCAAGACATTGCCTGATGTCCCCTGTATTGCTGAGCGTAGTTTTTTCTTGGGTTGGTTTGAGATCCCCCGGCCGCACGGCGTTAATCAGCCTGACTTGGAAAGGGTCCATATTTAAAGCGAAAGCCAGTTTATCAACCATTCGTTCCAGGCAAAAGGCGAGGGCTTCGTGGCCAAAACCCCGGAAGGAGATGGCATAGGGATGGTTTGTATATACGCTGCAGCAGTCGCATTGCAGGTTCGGTATATTGTAGGGACCGGTACATTCCACCGCGATGGCCTTGGCCAGCTTGGGCGAGATCTCCGCATAAGCGCCGGAATCAATATAAAATGTCATTGCCGCCGCCATAATTTTGCCGTCTTTGGCGGCTCCCATTTTGATGGTGGCCGCCAAACCCAAATGACTTGGCGAAGAAACCAAATCCTCTTCCCGGGAATTGACCAGGTTAATCCATTGACCCTGCACAGCCCGGGCCGCGATAACGGCCAGCACCTCTAATTGCGCCGCAGTTTTGCCGCCAAAGCCGCCGCCAACCAAAGGAACCTGGACAATGATTTTTCCAGCCGGGATGTTGAAATAGGCGCTGATTTCTTCCTTTACGCTATAGGGCGCTTGGGAAGAAGATTTGATCATAACCCGCCCGTCAGGCATAATGATACAGCGGGCGGCCCTTGTTTCCATTGCGCCGTGATCGGACTGGGGCAGCGTGAAACTGCCTTCGATCACGGTTTCGCTGTCCGCCCAGCCTTTTGGCAGATTACCGGTGCTGATTTTTTGCCGGTGGCAGATGTTTGTGCCCGGGAGGGGATAAACTTCTTGCTCCATCTTGGTATAGGACATCAGCTGTTCATGTACAATAACCGGATTTGCTTTAATGGCTTCGGCAATGGAGTTGACCACCGGCAAAGGTTCATAGGTCACCTGGATTTTTCCCGCCGCTGCTTGGGCCTGCTGCTCCTCATCGGCAACCACCATGGCGACCGGTTCCCCGTAGTAACGGACCTTGCCATCGGCCAGGGGAGGCCGGTCCCGTAACATAGAGCCGCAAAGCAGGTGGCTGTCTTGAGCGGTAATTACTGATCTGACCCCGGGCATGGCGGAGGCCTTACTTGTATCGATGGCCACAATCCGGGCGTGAGCGTGGCTGCTCGTCAATAATTTAGCGTGGCGCATCGGGGCGTCGGCCAAATCATTCGTATATTTGGCTGCTCCGGTCACTTTATCCCGTGCTTCTTTCCTAACCGTATCTTTGCCCAGCTGGCTTTCCATCGGCTGTCTCCTCGGATAAGGCAAACTGTATTGTTATGGCGAGTAATTTCAGTTAATCTAGCTATTTCCAGTCATGCATATAATATGCGCTTCTTTAGGGCCCCGCCAAAGGCTCCGGCGCTCCCGGCGGTTGTTTTGCCCAGGTCAGCAAATAAATAGGCCGTTACTGCTCAGTGTTTGTTAATCCCCAAAGCCAGGCACGCCAAGCCGTTAACCGTAAGCGATTTCTCGGCGAGCATGAGCGCACGGTTAACGGTTTGGCGTGCCGCGCGATGGCGAACAGTAATGCTTGAACAGTAACCTTTTAGGTCCTGCCTAAAAAAAATGAGTGTTCGCACAGCTTAACCTGCTGCGGAACACTCGATGGCTAGTTAATTATGCAAATCAGGTGATTTCCCACATAAATTAGCTTACTCTGGCCGCTGTCATAAATCTGTGTAACATAGCCGCTGCTTCAGCGCGGGTGACTATGCCTTGGGGATCAAAGAGGTTGTTTGGCTTGCCGCTCAAAATGCCTTGGCGAACCAGCAGGTTGACAGAATTCTTTGCATAGCTGCTAATATTGCCTTCATCAGCAAAATTTTTGCCGGCGGCAGTGTTGCGCATTGTCTGCCCGCTGAGCCGTGCATAGCGATATAGCATTGCCGCCGCTTGTTCGCGGGTCACTGATGTGTTAGGGGCAAACAAGTTGTTGCCGGAACCTTGGATGATATTGTTTGCTGTTGCCCATTGCACTGCTTGAGCGTAGTAGGCGCTTGGACCGACATCGGCAAACAAGCTGCCGCCGCTCCCGGAAGGACTGCCTGCCTGCCGCCACAGCGTCGTTATAAACATGGCGCGGGTCATGGACTTTTTCGGGGCAAAGGTTGTTGCCGAGGCGCCATTGAAGATGCCGTTTGTGACCGTGTATTGAACATCGCTGTAAAACCAATCCCCGGCATTAACATCGCTAAAGGGATTTTGCCAGGCCGTATTAGTATCTGCCGCCGGTGTTGTTAGCGGTTGGGCCGGCGTTATCGCCGGCGCCGGCGCTGCCACGGCCGTATTTTCCGTCCAGCCGGCATAAATAGTGATGTTACCGGTTACGGCTTTGTTAAAGTCGTATGCGATGGTCAGTTCTTGATCGGCATACCAGCCGGTAAATGTATAGCCCTCTCTGATTGGATCTGCCGGTTGGCTGACTTTGCTGCCCGCGGCCAAGGATTTGCTGGTCACAATACTGCCGCCATTGGCGGCAAAGGTAACGGTACAGGAGGCCGTACTGCCGCTACTACTGCTACTACTGCTGCTGCCACCGTTATTGCCAGGGCTGCCGCCACTATCGGCGATAAACCTGGCTTGCAAAGTTCTGTCCATTGTGGCCGGGAAACTGTATTGGGCGCCGGCGTCGGCTATTTTAACATTGTTCTCATACCAGCCGTCAAAGCGATAGCCTGTATTTGGCGTAGCGCTCAAGAAGACATTGGCATTTTTATTATACCGGCCTGACCCTGAAATACTGCCGCCATCTCCAGCCGTAACATTAATGGTATATTTAGTGGAGGCCGGAACTGTAACCGTTACTGCGACTGTATTTGCCGTTGTCCGGTCGCTTGTTTTGGTGATCTGAAAAACAAGGTGGACAATGGTATCTACATCAACCGGCGCAACGGTCCCGTTGGTGCTGATAGCGGCGTTATCAGACGCTGAGATACTGATGGTAAATCCAGGCGGGACAACCGGCATCTCCACTTGAGTGGCGTCAGGCGGTAATGATGGAACGCTTGTTATGCCGCCGGCGATATCCTGCGCGCCCAGTGCAGCCTTTATATTAGCAGTGGCAGTAGCCGTTGTTGAAGTTAAATGGTAATTGTTCTTATCGCTGCCTGTCAGGGCAATGCCGCTGATGGTTACGATCTTATTGCTGCCGATAGCGTCGTCGTTGAAGTGAGCGGTGAGGGCGGCAGTGTTAATGCTCAAGTTATCGCCAACAACCATTCCGTTAATAACATAGCCGAAACCTTTGACGGCGGCACTGACATCCCCGGCTTGATATTCTTTATCATAAACCGACAAGCCGGAAACAGTAACCTCTTTGGGGGCTACGGTAAGGGTTCCGTTGGTGTAGTGGAAATCATAATTGCCGGCGGCGCCTCCCGAAACAAGGAGGGTATAATTGCCGGCATTTATTTTACCGGTGGTTGCCAGCGCGACAGTCGGTCTGGTAGTTAAAACATTCTGATTTTCTCCGTTAACAAAACCAGCGTAGGTTAACGTCCAATCAGGTAACGGATCCCCATAGGTGATCGATTGATTAGCTGCCGAAACCTGGAGCACAACTTTGTTGACCACCAGCTGTTGGGTCCAGGTAAATGGCGCATAGTCGGCATTGCCTGGCTCGGTCACGGTAATAACCGTTGTGCCGGCGCCTTTGACGGTTATTTGACCGGTTGAGCTGATCGTCGCTACATTCGTATTGCCGGAGCTAAATGAAATGTTATTTAGCCGGGCCAACGGATCCAGGGTAACGTTTAATGAGAAAGGGGCGTCGCCGTAGTTTTTAGTGCCCAAACCGGAGACAGTAATGTTTTGCGGTTCTTTGGCCAGGATTTCCAGAGTTCCGGGTACGAAAGTCAGATTATAGTTGTTGTTTAAGGCCAGAGTACCTTGATTGATTGCATAACTGCCCAGGGTCTCCCCTTGGTTCCGGGCCAGTGCTCCGGTGAACGTATCACCGTTAAATAACTGCCCGGATGTTACAACAGTTGTCAGCGGCGGGTCGGGGGCGCCTATTTTTTTGATTTTGTTTTCGGCTTTCACGGTGATAGCCGCTTTATTGATAGTCAGCGTCGCCGTGTTTGAACCGGTGTAACCGGGGGCATTCGCTTGCACTTGAACATTGTATGTGCCGACATTCTTAGGTACTGTGACGGAACCGTTGTATGTGACCGTGTAAGCCGCGTTGGGACTTGCGGCGACCGTAACGCCTTGGGCCGCGCCGTTATAGGTGGTGTTGGTATTGGTAATGGTGAACTGAACGGGAATATAGACCGGCACGTCTTTGGAAACCGCAGTGCTGCCAACGCTGACGCTTCCGGTTGCTGTTTCATATCCCGGGGCGGTTACCGTATAGCTGTATGAGCTGTTATTGTTCACCCTCAGTGTGGCCAGACCGTTTACATTAGTGATTAGCGTTTGTCCGTCAATGGACACGGTCGCCCCCTGGACGGGAGTTGAGCCGCGCTTGACAGTAATGTTAACCCGGCTTCGGTTCATTTCCTTCGCCAGATCAAAGAAGTTAATGTTATATTGCAACGTTGTCGCGGCCCCGGCGGAAGTTTTGATGCCCGCAAGGGAAACTGTAAAAACATCTCCTTCCATGATTGAGCCAAGCGCATTAGCGTTGGGACGGAAGATAATATTTTGCTCGTTGACAGATAGGTGATCCAGCGCGGGATTTCTATAATCGCTGGCATTAACACTAAGATCCGGGGTATTGGCGTTAAATGTCCAAGCTTGACCGTCCCTGGCCCTGGTTAAGGTTAAGGTAATAGTAGTTTTATTTGGCGCCTGATAATTGGCGCCAAGGGTCAGAGACCAAGGGAATGCCGGGGCAGAGGTCAAAGCGGTTGTGCCGGTAAAATACTGCATGGGGAAATCGCCGGCACTTGGCCATGCCACATATGAATCACAGTTGCTAGTCGGATATTCCGAGTGGACTACCGTGTAATAACTGGTAGAACCAGTACCTGGTTTACTCACATAACCGACGCCAAAATTTTCTGTTCCCGGATGAAACATGATCATTCTGTGGTCGGCGGTGCCAATATTGTTAGGGCCATTATCCCCGACAGATTGTACTAATATGGAACGGGACAAATTTGCATAACCGGAGGCGATACATTCAGCGCCGCCTTCAAAGCTTTGACTAAGAGTTCTTTGGGCTAAATTGTAAAAAGCGCCGTCCATATCGGCAGGTATAGCCGGGTAGTGATCAAAATTAGACACCGCCAGCAGTACCGCTTTTGCCTGGGCCGAACTATTAAGACTGTCTGTCAAAGTGATATTGCCGTAGGGCAACCCGGCTAAATATCTAGCCATTTTAATGGTATTCAGCGCGTCATTCAAGTCATCCGGGCTTAATGAACCGGCGGCATATGGTGATGTTAAACTTGGCTGCGACGCATAGGCCGTTGTTTTGGCATAGTTAAAGGCTGAGTTGGGCAGCTCTGTTGCCTTTTGTACTATCTCATCAACAGTCCGGAAAGGAACAACCTGAATAACACCCGTAATACCCCGGGCGTTCCGCATAAGCGGCGGTATGATGATCGCGGGCGGTAACAAGTCCTGCTCTTGATCGGTAAAGACTGGTGGAATGTCATGTACTGCAGGGGCGTCGGTTCCATATACTTTTTGGGCAACTGAGTTTTCCACCGCCGGCTCAGAAACAGCCGCTGACCCAGCCCCGGGCTGAACGGCCAGAGCCGGGAAAACCGGCGACATGCTCCACCAAAGAACAACCGCTAACACAGACGCAGTAAATTTCTTAGCCAAACAAGTTGTGTTTTCCAAGATTCATCTCCTCTATTTGTCAAAATAATTACATAATAGCCCCTAATCATCCCCCTTTAGTCATAAAAGTGACTAACCATTTGGTCAGCTCAAAAACATTATACCATAGGTTACGCGGGTTGGGAATCATTTCATGCTTCGGGAAACTTTGCTTTTGTCGTAACGTTACTGGTCAGACTCTGTGTTTGTTAGTACCCGTAGCCCAGGCCCGTAAAGTTATTAACCGTAAGCGATTTCTCGAAGAGTATGAGCGCACGGTTAAT
>JGI20166J26741_11097780_pt1 | contig 14393 bp, 11 predicted proteins | sample TergutCu122P5_FD_26741 | JGI IMG/M metagenome (IMG submission 26741)
ATTAAAATCGGACAAGAATAACCGGTACTTTACATGAAGACCTGTGTACGTTTGTGGTATGTCGCTGAATTCTTCTTAGAATGAGAAATGTTTCAGACAATAGTTGTAGAGATAAAACACACACTTCGTGTTCAGTAATTTATGCCCGAAAATTGTGCCGTTTATGAGATAATGCGAAAAATGCCACGACGCATGACCTTTGCGTGCCGCATAACTAAGGCTACAAACTGGCACTCAGAATATGTAATACTTATTGATTTTCCCCTATAACATTGGTTGCTCGAACGCGCCTCAGTGCTACGTTATACGTACACTGACTGTCTTGGTAAGTGTCTGTCCTCAGCGTTTTAAACGTGGCTCGGTTTGTACATTTTCGCCTCTTCGTTTCATGTCCAGTTCAGCATGTCTGAATGCGATAACAGTTTTGAGGGAAGTTGTAGATGGTAGTGATGATCTGTTGGTACAGGAAGGAGGTAATTAATGTTGGCAGCGTCAGCGTTGGGGAACTTCGCTTGTAGCTTAAGCGGCGACAGAAAGCTTGTAGGCAGATCTCAATTCATTCAGGAAACTCGCATTTTGCACATGCCAGACAGGACTTGAACCGGATAAGACCGCGACTTTGACGAACTCCTTGTTTCTGAAAGTCGCGTGCATTCCGGCGGAACAAGTAGTCACATTGTTAGCAAGTTTATGTGGTTCCCATAATTAAAATAATGAAATTATATGGGTAAACTCGCCTAGTTTCTTAAAAATTGACCTTCCGTACTTTATGTTAGATGCATAATCTTTCAGCTGAACATCTTATATCGATCCAGACATGGTGAATTTTACGGACGCGTTCTGTAATTTGTCTAGTAGCAAACGCGCCAAGAATTGATATTCATACTGTGCCATTTGGCACATTCCCTATATCTGTATTCACAAGTACTATGTCTGGATTGCCCTTTTATATATATATATATATATATACACACACACACACACACACACACACACACACGAGCATATGTATGGTTCTGAAACTTGGACACTTATGACAGTGGATGACGAATACCTGGAAAGTTTTGCATTGTGGTGTTGGAGAAGGATGGAGAAAATCAGTCGGACCGATCGTGTGAGAAATGAAATATTACTTAGATTCAGGAAGTAGAGAACATCCTACGTAGCATAACAAGAGGGAAAGTTAAGTGGATTGGTTACGTCTTGCGTAGGAACTACAAAACACGTTACTGAAGGACACATAGAAGTGATAGGAAGGCGAGGAAGAAGACGTAAGCAGCTGTTGAATGACTTGAAGGAAACGAGAGGATGCTGAACGTAAAAGACGAAGAACCTCGTCGCACTGTACGGAGAACTGGCTTTGGGAGAGGCTGTGGACCTGAATACGAATGGCTGTTTTTGCGTAGTCCACACTTTCTAAACACTGGTTGTGAAAGGTGCAGGTCGTGGAAGCTTAACGATTAAGAGTGGTATAATTATGCATGTAATTACCGGATTGATTCTCTTGACATGTCTTTCCGTCTTATCTCTAATGGTGAGCAGATACTCCATCCCAAGGCAGTTTTTTAAGATCACGAGATAATTGCCTCCTGTAGTGTGACGTCGTTGGGACTGCTGCGTTGCGAGACATGGGCAGACCCGAGTGTTAGGCGAAAAAAGAGTGTTCGTGGTAACTTAAGTAGAATAGGTAGGTCAAGGACTGAGGCTAAGATTCGTAAGGCCGGTGTACCTGAAAATGGGAGCGCGAAGGTTCTTCGAAACGTCGGTGTGCCACTGCTAGACAGTACACTGCCATGTCCCCAAAGAATTTAATTTTTATGGCCACTGCTTTGAGAGCTTCCACTTCTCCGTTAACACGGTTCACGGTTGGCTTCCTGAAAGCGCCCACGTTTGCCCGTCCTGAAGTCAGTTTGTAACAGCTGTGTATTTCTACAGACTCTCTCTTGAAGTGTCTTTCGCACGAACTCCTAAGACATTCACCGACAACAAAGGGATGTCGGTCTGCCATGTGTATCTGCGAACGGAACTTGAGGTCCGTTGAATCAGTCCAGTCCGTGATCAGTGAGTCCCCATTCGTGGGGCGTCAGTCTCATTCTGATACTTTCTGTTCCCCCCGAAGGTAGGAAGGGTGGCAGCCTACGTCCGTTCCTGTTTTGTCTGATGGTAAGATGGAATGAGCAAAATCGCCCTCAGTCATGACAACAGATTCTGTGAGCGATGTGATGATCAGGTCTAGACACAAGCCACCTTCCTTTTAAACTGATCACATTTAACCCCCATCCGACTAATTCGTTCCTGAAAACGGATGTTGCAGCGAAAAATAGGATAGCAGTACCGTATTTCACATTCTTTTAAATGGGAGTAATAATATTGCCTTCCCGGCCCATTCTGAAACCCCCAACAAAGTTCCCTGCATACCAGTAAAAAGTCTTAACACCCATAAAACAGCCCAATAGTGTTCTTTTTTTTAAAGTCCAGCAGTGGTTTGTGCATAATATTAAACATACAAAGACCATTTCGTGTTAACCATACCGTGCATTTTCTTACATTTAGTATGTTAACATACAAGCTGCACAAAATAAAATACTATAAAACAAATAAAAAACATACTTCTTGGATGTTGTTATTAAAATCCCTGAGGACGGCACCTTGGTGCCGAAACAAGTAGCACTTGGCATTGTGTATTTTATGATTTGTGTGTGTGTGTGTGTGTGTGTGTGTTTGACTTAGTGCAGCTCGTTGGTTAATGTATTGAATGACTACAAAAGACCAGTTAAGTAATTAGTGAGCAATGAATGGGACAAAAAATTGTTTTCTCCGGGTGAATGCAGATTTTTCACTAGCCCTGGGGATGAAATCCTGTCGGATCCGGAGTCGCAATGGCTGGGAATTGCGGTGGATAACGGATTTTGGGTATTACTATCTGCGAGTCGCTGTGGTGAAAATTCGCAAAGAGAGACGGCGGATAACGAGGGTTGACTATTTGTAACAGCGAAGAGTGCTTGTGGCGAAAGATGTGGAGAGAAATTAAAAAATACATTTTTATGAGGAATGTACTTTTTCCTTTTAAGTTTTGTAGATTTTCGATGTAGGTCAGTATATTTAGCCCTTTGTTTTACGCCCCTTTTTTCTTTAAGGCCTTGCCACTATATACCACTTCCTAAGTTACGCCCTCTCATTTTCGGTTTAACGCCGTTTGGCTGGCTGCGCACTATTGCTCTAGCCTCTGCCTATTACATCATTCCTTATGGCGATATTTTTCGTTTACGACTTTTTTATTTACGCCCACCTTTTTTTCGGTGATACGGCTAGAGCGTAAAACAAGGGCTTGTATTATTAGTTGGCGTCGTTGTTTACTCCCACTTACAGATTGAACGATGTCATACACTACGTGAAGACAGTGTGATGGCACATCACCGTGAAAACCTGATCTTACCTAGTAGGAGAAGGCTTGCGGCTGTCTATGTACGTTACACACGTTTATTACATAGGCCAGTGTCGTTCGGGCGTCGAAAGACTTTTTACGAGCTTGCACAAGCGTGAAGCTCTGTGTTCCAAACTGCGCCACCTGAAGGTAAAGAAACACAACGTAGGCCTAAAATTCAAGAATATATAAACAGATGCACCATGTTAGAGTGTAAAGGTTTTACAGTTACAACAATGTAACTGCCATTTTTAGACCCTTTATTGTGGGTCATTAAAATAGTTTTAATACAGTTTTAATCTCTTTCATGTATTCATAATCTCTGTTTCATAGAAATATGGATGTACACTTCTTGAGGATGACCTACAAGAAAAGGTCGAAGCATGTCGGAGTCCTGGAGTTTTAGTTGTAAAACTGTATATAGGAGTAATGCATTTGTTGGTAGAATCTTGAAGTCTGTTAGTGCGCGGATATGAACATTGTAAAACATGTATGCCTTTTTTTATCGTTTTGGTTGAAAAGGCTTGAAAAGCAGCAGGCTAACACTAAGAAATACATTTATCTTGATTTTCACTTTTAACTTCGAAGTCGGTATAATGACTGGGGCTCGGGTGTGATGGTCGAGGAGTCGACGTTTGAATCGGACAAGGACAGAATCTTGTTCTCTTTTCCGAAAGTGTCGATAACTGCCGACCGGGGTTAAAGTGGCCAGGGCGTGAAGCCGACCGCTCACCTCTGTGTATGTCTCGTGGCGTGTACGGGGACGCAGACACCTCTTATTTTCACCAAAGACGTTGATGCGGTAAGGTTAAGAAATACGTTGATGATTCAATAAGAAATCCTTAAATAGTCCCTACAAAACAACACGGAAGAGTGGCTACATGTTTCTGTCACAATTGACCATCATCAGGCTGTCACACTGTATTTACAAGAATGTAAAATGTGATATATAGCAATACAGTGTGCGTATAACGTAACAATGAGGCGCGGTCGTGCAACCACTGCTGCAGTGGAAAAGCAATACGTATTGCATGTTGTGAGTGTGTGTTTGTAGCCTTAGTTATGCGGCATGCAATGCGCATCCGCCATATTGTCATCTGTGGCCTCTTCCGCTCTCTTCCCACATTTTCTCGTAAACGGCACAATTTTCGAAAAAGTTAAGGGACAAATTGTGTGTTGTGATTTTCTGTACGACTTTTAGCTGAAACAGTTCTCAGTCTAAGACGAACTGAGCGAAATATGATGAAAAACGTGTATTCTAAATGTAAAGTACCGGTTATTCTGTTCAGATTTTAATGTAACTTGAATTTTTCGACGGATTTTCGAAAAGTAACTCAAATATAAGATTTGATGAAAAACCTTGCAGTGGGAGCCAAGATGTTTCATGCGGTCGGACGAACGGACAGACATGAAGAAGCTAATAGTCGCTTTTCGCAATTTTGCTAACGCGCCTAAAAAGTGGTCATTCTGATTTACTCCTTGGGAGCCAACCAGTTCACAATTAATATAGTAATAAAACCGTAAGACTGTTCGGTTAGGAGCTAAATGACCGTGTACCGTTTCCGCGAGTTCATATATATGTATAACATTACATTAGTTCAAAACGAGCGGGTATAGTTGTTGGATAAATACTGATGTTTTTCTTAGTTCTTGTTGAATTATCTGTAAGAAGAAATGACCAGAACCTCGCGTCCATTAAGGTGCCAGTTGATCAAACTATCTTACAATTTAGTCATTGTAAACTTGTGGGATCCCACGGAGTGAAATCAGAACGGCCAGTTTACATGTCTTACATTTTACCTTCTCTTAAATACCGCATGACATCCCGAAGGCGGTCAGGTGTTACTGAAGCATGTAGCTGCTGTTGTGAACGAACGTAGCTGTGTTGGATCTGTTGTTGCATGTTCCATAGCAGAATGGGATGAATTCTCTCAAATTACAGAAGCGATACCCTGTGTTGACCGTAAACAGTATTTTACAATCTTAAATGATCCGTCTTTCCTGCTAGCTTAAGAATGATCGTTATTACAGAATTACAGTAGATTTCCGTTACGCATTCCAGTTTACTGAACATGAGTATCGGATTGCAATACGTACAGTGCAGTCAATATACCAGCCCACAGTCAATAAAATACACTTCATGACAAGTATATACCTGCTACATATTTCGGCAGCGGGTTGCCATCCTCAGGGAGTCTTCTAGAACAAAAGAATAGAAATCCACCGCTGTGATTTAGGTATTGCGTCGCCATGCATTTGTTGGTTGCTATTCTTATGGGCGGTATGAGGATCTTCAGGAAGTGGGAGGGGGTTATGAGGACTGGATGGAGTTGGCTCAGGATAGGGACAGGTGGCGGGCACTTGTGAGTACGGTGATGAACCTTTGGGATCCAAAAGTGCGGGGAATTTCTTGACTAGCTGCAGAACCAGTTAGCTTCTCAAGAAGGACTGTGCTGCATGGAGTAAGTAAGTAAGTAAGTATGAGGATCTTAAAAAACGTACAGTACAGTTATAGTAGGGGTTATGGCGTGGGGGAGGGGGGGGGCTGGCGGCAGGGACCTTACGCGCATTGTTGTGCTAGCCTGACGTGAGTGACTGTGTCACGGTTTAACCTTTTAAAGCCGACGACAATATGTACCACCAGCTCAAAAATTCAGAAATTCTGTTTTGCCCACAATGCATTTGTGTTTTGCGTCGGTCTCAGAACAAACAGCGATTATTTCTCTATACAGCAATAACTTATCGGCTTTTATAACCGAGGCAGGGAATGTTTACTGCGCGGTACGGACTGCGCCTTTAAATCAGACAGATACAGTTTCTTCCTTAAAGGGTTAACGTGGCTGCAGATTTATTACCTTATATTTGTGCTCACGTAAGTCAGTCTGTGGAGTTGACCAGTTGACACTCACAGTGTCTTCACTGGTAGCGTTACGGCAGACGTATACTTGCCATTGTGTGTGTTTTTGTGGTGTGTGATTGGCCTTTGATTGATAGTGGGGTGAGCTTGTTCGTGACATGTCGGTATGATACTCCAGTAACTGGTGTGTATACAGTAAATGAGATCACTCTCCGAGTCAGCACGACCATTTCTTGTACTAAATGTATCAGCTTGCTGCATATTTGTACTAGGTAACAAAAAATGCACATAGACAGAATATGTTTTATATGCTAGAGTAAAGGAGAGGTTCGTTGGATAGGTCTGGTAATTCCGGATACCACTCTGTAGGCGATACTGTTGCTGTAATTTTACAAGGAAGAGATGAATAATGCTTTGCTACCACAAATGTGTTGCGACCCGTCGCCATAATAGTAAAGCGAGTTGCGTTGCTATTGTGCAGCCACTTTGGTGTGCTTTCAAGAAATCAAAGTTTTCACACGCAAGCAGGCCTTCTGTAAGCATGCAGTTATTATTAAATTTGTCGCAGTTCAGTATACTATGTTCTAATGGGCATGATTTTAACCGTCAGGCGTACCATGGTTGTCGCTGATAGCGCCAGTAGGTTTTGTGTAAGGGCAGTTCAGACTGTAGACATGAGGTGGCCGTAAATTACGTGCTGCATGTCAGTTGGTCTTTCTTTTGGCAGGACGAAGGTGTTGTTTGAAATTCAGCACTTAAGAAGGCTTACATAATTTCATTTTTCTTTTGTTTAAGATTTGTAAATCTTAGCGGCAGACACAAAGCGGCTGTCTTGCATCCTCAGTTCCTTGACTAATTACAAGTCCCCGGAGGGTCAACTGAGAAATACTACCAAGCCCTTACCTTCCCTATTTATTGTTTTAAAATACACCTTTTTTCGTTCTCCGTTTATATTGTCGGACAGTATCTGGTACTGACGTCTGATGGTGTCCGACATTACCAGCCACTTTTCTCAGAAGGCTGTTTTGCACTTTCCTCGCTCAAATCGTAATATATCTGATTATATTTATGTTAATATTTTGGGCCTTCTCCGGCTTCCAAGTACAGAACATCAGATATTCTGCTGCAGTAAAAGTTTGGGAAAATTGTTCTTACATACCAGAAATTTTGAAAAAACAGTATCCGCCAATCGCCTTCTTAACTCTGCTAGTCACCGACATGTTTCGATAGCTTCTGCGATCTTCATCAGGTTGTCGTACTGGAATGCAAACTGCAAGAATTGCATCAGATGTCTAATTGCAGCCACCGGATGCTGCAGTTAATGTAATCGCTTCCTGTGGACTTAAGCTATCTCCGCTATCTTTGCGTAACTGACAGGGTGTGTATCAGCTATATACAGCTAAGAAGCAATATAAACACACCCAGTTTTATCTGTTTTAACGGTAACATAATTTGACGTTTTATAACTACAAGGAACGCGTCAGGTATTAGCTGCAATATCGGGTGGTTTTAATTAGACATTTTATGCAGTTCTTTGTATATTGTTTGTAATCTTGTGTGGCACCGTGAAGATGGTCGTAGAAGCTACCGAAACATGTCGGCGAAAAGTAATGTAGGGTAAAACATTATTTGTTGGTGTGCATTTGTTGTTTTCTTACATATTAGTAATGTTCAGAGCATGCATACGATATTTATTTACTGCAATTGGGTTTCTACCCGGTAGCAGCGGTCGGTAAACTTGTACAAAAATAGGCGACAGCTATATACAACGGGAGAAACAAAACATAAAACAAAACAATACTAAAACACAGAATACACAAAATAGAAAACAAATTTACAAAACAAGAAAACTAACATAAAATGAATATTAAAAACAAAAGTCCAGTAATAAAATGGCGAATAGAAGCAAATATTATTGATACAACGTACTGCACAGAGCCTACATACAGCTACATAACTGTAAATCAATGATAGATAATACACACATTTCACCCACGATCGTCACTTCACTTCACTGCACTTACTACACTTCACTCCCCATTTTTCACTTCCCCGCACTTTCGGACGTTTCGTCACCACGCTTCAAAAACCCTTCTTTTACCATCACCCTCTTTCTAAAAATATGTGGTTTAGAGGGGAAAGTCGTTAACGCCTCTGCAGGCAGTTGGTTCCACAGTTCATTGACCTGTTTACAAAGCAGTATTTACCGATATCTGAACAAGTCGCCTTGCTACGTGTTTCGACCCTTCCCCGTCGTCTTTTCGCAAGTTGCACACGAAATGCAATTGCAACGCTGCCTTGTGATCCCAGGCTGTTTAAAGTCTAAAACACGTGTCTGGATGTCCTTAATGCTGACCACTGCAGCCTTGTTGATCCCAGATAGTGTGTCCCTATTGTGTTGGATCGGTACTGACCTTAGGCAAGTAACTGCAGTGTTCCTTGTATCTTGCCACGGACCTGTCAGAGAACACCCAAATATGTGAGATAGGCTGCTGCTTACTCTTACCAGTACGCATGGCACGCAGGGCTGTTAAAACACCGTACAAGAATTGCGGTCGAGTTTCTTTAACGTGGTTTGAATTCTCATGCCCTTCATTTTCTGGAATTTTGCGAGTAACTTTTGTTTCCTTCGTTAGAGTCTTGCTCTTCCTTTAATGCTGTAGGTGCTATGCAAAGCAACCGTAGAAATGCGGAGCCTCGAACCGTGTGCGACTGCTTTTATATGTACTTCATTAGCATAACGAACTCCTAATTCGCCTGTACCAGTCTCCGTTGTAATGATAACCACGTCTGCGTTCCTACGGAAAGCAACAGCTTTTTATTGAATTTATAATTTATTTATCTAGGTCTTGAAAAGAGATACGAGGCTTTCCACGGTTGAAGGGCTTTAGCCCGTCATTGTGGTTCTTTTGTTGGGACCGCGCCCGTACCTAGTTTCCGAGCCGCATACTGTTCCTAGAAGTTCTGCCGTGACGATCGAAACAGCTGGTTCCACACAGGTGTTTCGGTTAAATTGTTGTGCTTTTCAGAGTCTGTTTGAATAATATGTTGCGTGGTTTTATACTATAGCCGTGGTGCACCAAAAAATGATATATTTTGTGTAATCGGAGAAGGATCTGGTCTGAAGGGGTCGTCGGTACGTACATGAGTCTAAAGCTGTCCCCCTTTTTTTTGTTAGCTATGCTGTAGGGAATGGAAGTGAATGTGGAAAGCAACTGAGAATCTCAGGGCTACCATCCCCAGTACTTACGATGACAGATCAAAACAACCGAAAATGTGGAATATTTAAACTATTTTGGTAGCATGATAAATGACGTACGATGTACACGTGAAATGAAATGCAATATTGCCATGACAAAAGCAGCATTCAACAAAAAGGCTCTTTTCACCAGCAAATTGGATGTAAATTGAAGGAAGAAACCAGTAAAGTGCTACATTTGGATCACAGCTTTATGTGGTGCTGGAACTTGGACACTGCGGACAGTATATGAGAAATACCTGGTGAGTCTTGAAATGTGATGCTGGAGAAGGATGGAGAAGATCAGTTGGATCGATCGTGTGGGAAATGAAGTAGTGTTACATGGAGTAGAGGAGTACAGGAATGCCCTATATACCAAAAAAAAAAAGGAGGAAGGCTAACTGGATTGGTCACTTCTTGCGTAGGAACTTCCTTATAGAACACGTTATTGAAAGGTAGAGGGAATGATAGAAGTGACGGGAAGACGAGGAAGAACGCGTAAGGAGCTACTGGATTACCTTAAGGAAACGAGAATAGATTGAAAGAGAAAGCACTAAATCTCAGTGTGGGGGAACTGGCTTTGGAAGGGGCTATGGAGCTGCCGTAAGACAGTGCGGAGTGAATGAATGAAAATTAATTAATTAGCTTCACTCGTTGTACACGCTTGTCAAAACAGCGAATTCACAGGGTTAGTGTGAAGCATTTAACCCTGAGCGGCAACGGTATAATCGTCACAGCGGAGTTAACATGGCCGCTCCCCGTTTCTTTTGCACCAGAGAAGAGCAGGAACTGATCGTTTATCAGGGGGACAGAAATCTGTCGCAGACTTCCAGCGTGGTATGGGAACAGTGCTTTGCTGAAGAGTGGTGTGTTTGAATGGAGTACAGTATTTAACAAGCCAAGCAATGTACGCATGAACGTAATATTGAGGAGCGTTCGCGTAACCTTTGCTGCCGTGTTAAGCAATGTGTATTAAAGACAGACGGACGGACATGACGAAGCTAATAGTCTCCTTTCACAATTTTGCGGAGGCGCTTAAATCAGTTTATAATTACCTCTAAAATGTGACAGAGTTCGAATATCTTGGGAATGACATGAACAAACCGAGGTGCATTCGCAGCGAAACAGGTGTGCTGATTAAGTCCGGTGAATGCTTGCAACGGTTCGGTCCGGAAGATTTGGTCATGTTTTCTGTTCCGAAATGTTAAAGACTATAATACAAATGATTGTAATTTTTTGCCGTTGTCTTTCACATCGAGGGGCGAGCGAAAGGGAGCAAGTTGCTTAGCGAAATATTTGGACTTGAGAGGGTGGAAGTAAGAGGGGCTGGAGGTAATTGCATGACGAGGAATTTCATGATTTGTGCACTTCACCAAATATTAGACCTGTCATATCAAGAAGATTGAATTGGGGTGCATGCGGCTCCCATAAGAATGAGCAAAAACGCGTAAACAGTTTTGATACGGTAGCTTGAAAGAACGTGACTACACCGAAGACCTTGACGTATATCGAGGATAATATTGAAAGGAATCTTAAGAAATAGGTTATAATGGTGTGGAGTTATATCATTGGAGTCAGGGCAGAAGTTCGTGTCGGTATGTTTCGAATAAAGTAAAGAACTCTCGGTGTTCCCTAAAGCGTGGGGAGTTTTTCGAGTAGACGAGCCCCTGTTAACTTTTCAGCAGCGAATGTGCTTGGTGTGTGTAATCTGTATATTCGTTGGGCGGTGTTGTACGTTACGTCAGAATGCAAAAGGATCGTAGAGCTACCGGAAATAGCCCCGATTGTGTTAATTACAACACAGGAAGGTTTTCGTAGATCTTCAGCGCCGTCACTGTCTTATATAACGAAACGGAATGACAGTACGGTTTGGTTTGTCGGTGTGAAATATGTAAACACCAGTCTGGATCGGACAGGTAGTACCGCAGATCGGCAAGCGTCTTACGCCATTTCTGAAATTTGTCCGTAGGCAGCTTCTTTGTTACTAACGCAGTTAAGCTGAAAGGTCAAAATTCTTCAGTTTTGGTAGTTATTGTGACAGAGTATGGGTGGGTGCAAAGGATTTGAGTCCCATTGACCTTTAGAGGAAAGCAGTTTGCAGGATGTGGACTGTGACGTTGGGTGGTTTGTGCTGCAGTAGAACATCTTGTAGCTCTGTATGTAGGCTGTGAACTGAAAGATACTTCGACTGAATTGGAGCAGTTTTTCAGGGTGTGCAATCCTAAACTGCAGCGTCTGCATAGAAAACAACAAATTGCGGTTCTCTGTTAGAAATGTCTCTTCTGTTTCTGCTGTCGAAACTGTTCACAGTACAGTATTTTAATGAACTGGTTAAAGGTCACACAGCCTTATCCTCGTCAGGTAACTTCTGAGGGCTCTTTCTTAGGATAAGAGGACCGGGTCTTGAAGCTGGCGACTAACCTCTCTCTAGTGCCGAGGTTCATATTGAATGGAGCTGTACTCCAAACATCCCGTTTGCCACAGGGACAGTTTGAAGATGGCCTGTAGGAACATTCATAGTTGAATGCAAATCTACAGTACTGTTACTGAGTTGTTTGCAGTTGACCTTATCAGTGTTTTGCGCTGGGGAAAGCCGTCCGTGCTTTGCTTGTGACCAGTAACCGATGTATTCCAGTTAAAAATATATTAAGCCAGTAGACGTTTTCGCTTTAAAATATAAGGGACAGTCCGAATGTAATGCCTCCTCTTTTTTAATTTCATTCTGTTCGTAAATTGGACAGAACTTCACCGCAGCGTTGATGGACGTTACAGTTATTTTTCGGTGTAGTCTTCATGTTCTGTCGACAGTCTTCCATCTTTAAACAAGAACATGTTTTCCCACCCGGTAAAAACTGCTCTTCTTCTGCAGCTACCGGCGCAAGGCATGCTGCTGGCGTCATTGGCGTAATGGTGTTGAGTAGGCTTTTTTTTTTTCACGACCATAAATGTGGTAATCTGATGCGCAAGGTCAGGACTGTAGGCTGGATTCGGCGACACTCTCAATCCAAAATTTGTGGTGACCGCCGTGGGGCGCACTTTTGTGTGCGGCCTTTCGTTGTCTGGGGCTTTGCTTGTGGGAAGAATTCGACTAAGGCAAGCATTCATATTTTGTAGTGTTTCCGTACAGCATTCGGAGTTCACTCTCGCCTCCCCCCACCCCACCCCGCATCATTGTAGTGCAAGGGAGACTGCTTCATGTTTTGTTGTGAAGTGCTGGTCCACCTGTTTCAGCTGATTTAATTCCTTTTTTCCAGTAATCAGACGGTATTCCCATCCACAGTAGCTTCAATATACACCGAGCAAACGTTCGTGAATGCAAGTTCGCTAATGACCTTCAGCAACGAAACGCTTATCACTGCTGCTTGTTAACAGGCACTTCAGTTGCTGCCATTTTGGAATCAAATACAGTGCTGCTGTCTATCGAGCAAAACAGGTGCGGGTAGTAAGGTATGATAGAGCGTGTTAAAGGAATCCACTGGTATAGTGTCTGCTCCAATACAAGGGAATATAGGGGGATATAAAACAGAAGCATTTCTGTCTGTTAGTCGTTCGTCTGTGGAGCTGAAGTAGAGCGTACGTGGGGCCCTTAAAGGACCAGCGGTGATTGCACCACCTGTAAACTGCAAGCCACAACTGAATAACAACACATTTCTCTTCGTATTAAACAGTAATTATTTCTGTAACCAAAATCAAGCCCTTGAATTTTGTTGTGGAGCACGAAGTAAGAACTGGATTCTTAAATTCTCTGTAGATTGATTTTAGCCTTTAAAGGGTTAAGGATGTCGCAGTCCCGAAGGCCAGAGTTATCGAACTGTGTTGTAGATGTGGTGAACGGTACATCAAAGGTCAAAGAGCATCCATTGACAGTAGTCGGGTTGTGAGTGTGCTAAGTATGTCGCCACAGCTGGAGCAAAGAGTGTATTGGAACTAAGTCTGGACGAGATGGAAGTGCTTTAGTTTCAGCCACAGATACTTAATGTCGAAATACAAATATTTTAAAGGCTATTAAAACTCAGCGTAAAACGCTTGACACTCGAAAAGTGAAACTAGCTCACCAACTAACCAACCACCTTCATGGATCAGAGTGCTTCCTGAGAAGACATCAGTTCCTCAGCTCGTCAAGAGATCCCATACATTTTATGGAACACGAAGGTTCATTACCGCATTTACAGGTGCCCACCACATGTCCCTATTCTGAGCCAGTTCAGTCCAATCCTTGGTCCTCCATCCCACTTCCTGAAGATTCATCTTAATATTATCCTCCCATCTACTCCTGGTTCTTCCAAGAGGTCTCTTTACATCAAGTCTCCCCACCAAAACCATGTATGCACCTCTTGTCTCCCCTCTACATGCCACTTGCCCAGCCCATCTTATTCCTCTCGATTTGATAACCCAAATAATGATTGGTGAGCAGTACAGATCATTAAGCTCCTCATTATGTAGTTTTTTCCACTCCACTGCTACCTCGTCTCTCACAGGCCCAAATATCCTCCTCAGCACCCTATTCTCCAACACCCTCAGCATACGTTCCTCCCTCAGTGCGAGAGACCACGTTCCACACCCATACATAACAGCAGACAAAATTGTAGTTCGTTGGATCTTTATATTTTTGGATAGCAACCAGGAAGACACAATACGAGGTTTGTTCAAAAAGTATCCGAACTGACCACAGTACATGAAGTAGATAAAGCTTACGGGGTTTTAACGCTAATTGCCTTCAACACATTTCCATTCCGCAGCTACACACTTCGCCCAACGTTGCTGCCACTGTTGCAAACATTTTGCGAACTCCTCTTTCGGGATGTCTAATAGTGTCTTCGTCGAATTTCGTTTGATGTCCTCCGTTGCCTCAAATCGGTGTCCTTTCAGAACTT
>JGI20166J26741_11098891_pt1 | contig 14387 bp, 11 predicted proteins | sample TergutCu122P5_FD_26741 | JGI IMG/M metagenome (IMG submission 26741)
GATGATGGGCATAGTGATGCCCGAAACATGTTGAGCAAGCAATAAGATCTGCAAATAAAAACCTCTGTTGCATCTAGTTGGCATTTTATTTCCACATGTATGCTACATGTTTCGGCCTGTACTTAAGCCATCCTCAGGCATGTCAGCACAAGTATATATAGGAAGATAAAATAAAAATTGCTTGCGGGTACTTCCCCACCAGCTGACGAACTCTGCCACTAGTTTCCTTATACTGAAACATAAACACACTACCTTAAGCCTGCGAAGCATGTCTAGATCGTCACCGTCCCTTTTGAAAGACATTTCAGCTTATTGCTAACCCACTACCGGTGGATAAAATGTCCAATGTATTAACAGGAGGAAGAAATTCACGTCGGCAATTACAGCATTGCCTACTCTCCGGCAAGCCGAGACAAAATCGCAAATTCTCGCAGCTTAGTACACAGATTAATACTGGCTTAGAACACTTACGAGCACAGACTAATAAAGTGAACATCACGGTTAAAATCAAATGAACACCATGGATTAGAAGTAGCTACAGTACGTCACTTGTAATATTTACAGGATCCAACTAATGTAAACGATAGGCATAACGCAATGAAATAGATCGAGTAATCTGACTGTAGCACACAGCTTCTGTGCATGTTAAGTCATTCGGGTACACTAAAAAGTACCGAGTACCAACAGCAGGAAACGACTACTTATTACACATATGATCCGTGCGTACGTAGAATGGAAGATTTGTAAGTTGTCGATGACGCTAGTTTAAATGTGGAGAGGGTTGTGTTATAACAAGTCGTGTGGTATACAGTTGGGCCAAAAGGTTGTTGATACTAAACTAATATATTCAGTTACGTGAACCTCATAGTATGCTTAACATATAGTCGGATGTAACCTTCAAGCTAGTATTGTCGCCATATTTGTGAATGCATAGATGTGCACGGCTTGAGGGAAGAACTTCGTGCGTGAAAAAAATCAACGATGACAAGAACAACTATGAACCATGGTACGCGTTACGCAACACCGCATCCTACGTAAGCAGAGCGAAGACTTGGTTTGTGCGTATGTGCGATTTCGTTCAAACTGCGATCGACGCTGGTAGTCACAGATAATACGTATACATTTTCTTTAACATCGCAAATAATATGTTGTCTATAAAGTGCAATATCAATAACCAGATCTGTAAAGAAGCTGTTTAATCTCAGTCCTCATGTCACACTGCTGGTTCTGCATCAGACAGTGCTGTATGTTCCATATTTATGTGGCTGCAAGATCGCACCTCAAGTCACATGCAGTTTAATAACAATTAGAGAGTACTTTCACAGCCTTATACCTGGACCCTATTTATTGATTGAGATTACTTCTTTTTGATGACCTAACTTTGTAGGTTCTGTAGTATGTTGTGTTCTGAGGGGTTATTTTGCAGCTCTTCATTAGTTTGAGTTTAAATTAGGCACAGGTCTATGCATTATAGACTACTAATAAAAAATTACTGCTGTAATATTGTCATCGTGCGTGTGTATGAAAATGTGTTGGGTGAAAGAAAAGCATTATCAGTTAAGGGGACTTCAAAGTTGTATTGTAAAATGTGTCGGAGAGTTATTGTAGTTTGTGACGTTTTCTTCCACCGGGAACAAAGACAAGTGCAGGAATATGTTTGCTGATTCCTGATCAAGGGTTGTGCTGTTAATTGTGAGGGATTAAAAACAGCACAGCACAAAGGTATTGTGTGTATGCTGTAATCTGTCAGTGGTTGTTATTTTCATATATTCATGGACTTATCTCACAGAAAGTTTGTAATATAAACAAAGTATGTCTTCTCATCATGTTCACAGTGTAGGTGTTCTTGTCAAAAAAAAACCCCTTTGCTGTCATCAGTGTCTTGGACCATAACTCTGACAAATTATTGTGTGCTTTATTGTCGTCATCATCATCACCACCACCACCACCACCACCACCACCAACAACAACAACAAAAACAATGTATAATTTTATTATAATTGTAACATCTATGTATTCTGTAGAGAATTCTGTGTCTTAGTAACACATTAAATGATTGTGTTTCAGGTCAGTTAGAGACTTCACCAAAAGTTTGTATAGACAGTTTTAACCCAATTGGAATTTTGGGTGAAGGTCAATTTGGAAAAGTGATACTCATGAAGAAGAAAGCTTCAAATGAATATGACCAACATTTTGCCATGAAGGCCCTGAAGAAGTCACACTTCATCAATTGTTGCAGTGTGACTTACACCGTCGCGGAAAAGGAAGTTTTGGTCCCTGCTTCGGGGCATCCATTTATCATGACACTGTACTCGTGCTTCCAAACTGAGGTAATTTTCAATTTTTTGAACCTGCTTCATATTTCCAGAGAGTCATTAATAGTGAAATTTACCATCAGTATGAAAATGTAATGTTTAGGTGCATTTGCAAAATTTGGAAAATGTGTTATGAGCTTCATCATGTCTGCCTGGCTGTTCATCTGTCTGTGTGGAACAACTCAGCTTCCCCTGGATGCATTTTCATTAAATTTGAATGTATCAAATTTAATGAAAGTCTTTTGAAAATCTTTCAAAATAATTTGAGTTTCACTAAAGTGTGATAAGAATAGCTGGTAATTTACCCTTAAAATGTTTGTGCAGTTTTTATATCTTGCTCAAAATGTCATAGAATGAGAACTGTTTCAGACAGTTTGTAGATAAAATGAAAAAAACACGCATTTTTTCCATAACTTTTTCGAAAAATCATGCCATTTATGAGATAATTTGAGAGCCAGACAAGTCACAAATGACAATATAATATGGTGCTTGTGATTTTCATGTTAGATAACGAAGGTTACAGGTACATATTCATAATATTACAAGGTGTGTCTGGAGAGTAAAGATACAGAGGTCTTAAACATGTACGGCATTTTTAATTTACAAAAGTGACACTGTGAATGAATTGCTTGTATATAAATTTATTTTTCAACCTAGTCGCCGGCATAGTCCAAACCTTTATTAAGTCTTGGAACCAGCTTCTGTATCCCCGAGTCATAGAAGTCTGCCGCCCGCCGTTTGAATCACGCCATGACTTCTTCTTGTACATCATCATCATTGTCGCCATTCCAGTGACTGTTGCTTGGATTCAGGAGTGTGGTGAAAAACCCATGTTTCATTTCCAGTCACAAATAAGTCCAGAAACTCATCTCCTTCCTGTGCGTAGTGCGTGAGAAACTTCAGTGCAGAACCCATCCTTTTCGTTTTGTGATCGTCCTTTAACATTTTGGGCATCCAGTGTGCGCACAATTTTCTGTACCTTACAATTTGTTTGTGAATTTTCACTGGACGTTCACCTTTTGCATTGAGAAATCATATGACGGAATGCACCTCACATTTGGTTGGACTTTGGATTGGCGCTGCCATTTCAAACACGTCTCACTCAAAGCAGGTTCTACCACTATCAAATGAACACGGCTCACAGGTAAAGGATCAAGGTCGATGGCAGTGTTGCCAGATTAAGCATAAAAAATTTCCCTATCGGCCTACATGTGATGTATCTTTACTTTTGGACCCACCTCATAAATGCTTATGACTTTTCGACGGCAACAATTGTTATGCAAATGCACCTCAGTGTTATGTGTATACATACTGTGTCTGTTTTGTTGTAAATTTGTGTGGACTCTTATATTGGCCAGTGGCTTATTGTTATGTTACTGTCATATTATACCATACCTTGTGATAAGAAAAAGAATGTGGAACATCCTAATTACTAATTGGTAAGAGTTATATTTATGTAGGACAGGCAGATCTTGCTGTTTTAGTTTGCACACACATACCTTAATGGGTGACTTCTTAATACACAGAAGACACAGATATGTGATGAAATTTGTAGTGCTCGAATGTAGGTTTCTATAGTGATCTTTGTGCATGTAATTGGATTCGTAATGAACAGAAGGTCTCACTGAACATTTGCAGTTTAGCAGCTAACTCTTATGTTTCATGAATTGCATGTCAGTTTAAATATTAATTAGGGGTGGTATCCTAAATGCCAGTTCTTGCTTTAGTATCTTCAAATAGATCTGCTCTATCGATCCACTCATTTCTCCCACCCTCCGGAACACTTAATTCATAATTATCTGGTCATGTCTGACTGCTATCAAAACCACTGCAGTTGACATGGCAATATTTAATTAATCAAGTATCAAAAGACAAAGAGTTTCTAGAAAAGAATTTTCCTTGATCATAGTCATCTTTTCTGCAGTGGTTACATGTAGGCCTTTTGAACAGCAGAAGTGAAGTTGTTTGAGACTGTGTGTGGTGTACTGACTGTGGCACTTGCTTACAGGAACATCTCTTCTTCTTGATAGAATATGTAAGTGGAGGCAACATGGTTGAGGAGCTGGAAAGGATTCACGTGTTCAGCGAGGAAAGAACCCAGTTTTACGCAGCTGAGCTAACACTGGCACTTGAGTTTCTGCACAGATATGGAATTTTGCATCGGTCAGCAACCTTATGTCCTTTATATGCCTTTGTCATTGAAATTATATCTGTACTCTTCACATTCAATACAGAAGATAATGTGTGAATTTAATATTCAAGAAGCATGACTTTAAATGAGTAGTAATCTATGAAATTTTTATGGTCTTATGTCTAATGGTCTGAATATTGCAGTAATTAGGATTGCCAGGTATTTACTTTCTTGCTTTGCCTCCCATGTCAATATTCATCCATCCATCCTCTCAGCACTACAGCCCTGGGTGAGCCTTGGCTTCCTTAACAACCAGCCTCCATTGCTCTCTATCTTCTATCTTCTCCATCCACTGCTGTGTCTTCATTACCTTCAAGTTTGCTACATCATCATCCATCCATCCATCTCAAGCAAGGTCTTCCTTCCATCATCTTTCTCGGCATTGCTCCCGCTTCCATTATCTTTACATGTCCCAGCCATCTACCCTTTGAGCTTTTATAAATTTCACAACATCCTCTCCATTTATGGATCTATTTAATTCTTCATAATTTCTAATTCTCCAAGTATCCTCCTCTTGGATCAGCCCATAGATCTTTCGTCCCATGTTGACATAGATATCGTTTTCTGGAGGTATTAATCTTTATTAAGAAAGTTTTATAACATTTAGCAGAAGTATTTCAAGTCATAATCATAGTTCTTTTGTTTACAGAGTCTACAGTCGAGATAAAAGCAGTGTACAAGGATGAATTAGTTTTTCTTGCGTATTGTTCGGTAAATTTTTAATCGGGACCGACTTGTGTAGACATAAATAGTTGGCCATGTGTGTAGTCAGTTCGGACTTGCAGCGGACCTTCTGGAACATATCTGTTGCATAAGGTGGGGAGTGTCTGTAGTCATCAATATGTGATTTTTGTCCTGAACCTGGTAGTGACCTAGTGGATTGTTTTTGCACTTACAGATAGGGTCTCCCATGCCAGACACGTCAATGGTGATGACCCAGACATGAAAGGGATACCCTGGTCCTCCAGGTTGGGGGTTGGGGCTTGAGGCTGAAGCTTATACAAACATTCTGCCATGCTGCGAAGTCCGAAATTCAGTTTAGAATATCCAACACCATAAATCAGAATATCCTGAGCAGCTTTTATTTGGTAAAGAAGAGTTTTGTTTTTTATGGAACTCAGGGGATATACAGAGCAACTGATAAAGTGCTTTACATCAATGTATGATCTTAGCTCAAGCTTTTACATAGAGGTTTACACAAGCCAATTGCCAGATATGGTTTTTGAATTTTGAAAACTTATGAGGTGTTTATTGATGGAGACATACAGTAATTCAGAGTGTACAAATTTGTTAAAAATGGCGACACCCTAGCATAGGTCATGGATTGCACATTTTTATTAATTCCTCCTACCTATTATTATCAGTATACTGTTACTGTAGAAGATATATATACACTCAGAAAAATTTATGCATATAATTATGTACTTATGCATATTTTAACACAAATCTCTTCACTCTTGTTTGTTATAGAAATATTCTGAGCACCATGGCAGCAGCAGTACTCTTCTTCTGCTTCTCTACAACAGGTCCTTTTCAGGGCCACATTTATAGAGAGCTAGGTCGTAAGGTACCACATTATTATATTTTACAGTTCTTAAAAAAGAAAAAAATAAATAAAAAGTGTATTTTGCTATTATCACATTCTCTCATATTCTTTAGGTTCCTTTTTTTATCAATATATTGTTGTATTCCTATTTAATACTGTAATTTATGTATTTTTATTGTATCACGTGTACAGTACAATAATATTATTACACCTGTGATAAATCACACATCTACTTGTAATGCTGTTGACAAGTAATGAGCGTCCCTACAAGCAATGCAGTAAAGTCCATATTTTTCTCAAGGCTGTAACTGCTGTTGTACCAATTATTTCAATATTTCTTGGCCCATTTAGGCTATACTCAGTATTGGAGGTCAGTCTTCCTCGCTCTCAAGAAACTATGAATTTTATAAGAACCCTTGCAGGAAAATCCACTCTCTACTTATGGGTCTAAAAGAATTGCCACCCTTAATTCCTTCATATCTTCCACCACGTATGTGATTTTCGGTTATAAAGAGCAGTACATAATGATGTTCAGCAAGGAGGAGTATGATGGAAATCAATACAGTGAAACCTGGAATGAACATAAGGCCATAAGCTATTTTTGTGTTACTTGTTACCCTTTTTTTATGACTTGAAAAGTCGTTATGGGTTACTTAGGCAGTTCATGCACAATGTTTGATTTTATCTTGACCAAGTGTTGCAAGTGGCTCTTTTTTTTTTAAGTGTTAATATGCCTGTTATCTTAGTATTATGTGTTACTGAAGTGTCCAAGGGCCGTAATAATATGGTACAGGATAGTAGAGTCAAAATACAACTATCCTGTACCATCTTATTGTATCGAACACAACAGGGATGTCAGAACTTAAGATTGTCCATTGGCCAATTAGGGAATGATCGAGAGTCACAGGCTGCAGATCATTGATCTACATTTAATGCCATTGAGCAATTCTTCCTCTCCTAGTGTCGCTACAGTGCAATCCAAATGTTGGCCTCCAGCATTTAGCTGCAAGATGTTCAGCAACTGGCATAGGAGAATTTTGCTGCTGTGAAAATGCAAGAGTGGGTTGCTGTTGGCAGACATGTTACAGCTGTGGAAGAGGAGTACACGAGTAGAGAGCACGAGGTGCAGAGTCATGGACAGGATCATAATCAATGCCGATGAAGATGATAACACGTCACGTCATTCATTCACTAACTTGCTATGACGATGATGGCACGATTAATACTGGAAACAAACAACTATGTCAACAGGCCATTCTGTTCTAATCCCTGTAATTAAGGAAAGGGTTATATGGAAGCAGTGATGTTGAAACTCTTTAATTTTAATGCCTAATTCATGACCTACCATGCTACTAGGCAGCATGTCAATTGTTTTTACTGTACATAGAAATGGTGGATACGTTCTATACGCATAATGGACAAGACCAGGTGTCTTGGCCATCATCTAAGCACGCTATGCAGGCAGAGTAGGCCTCTGGAATGTTGGTTGTCTGGCACCACATGACATGACTGTCAGCCCGAGATGATTTTATGAAATTTAATTGCCTTCACATGGGCCGGGTAGCGTAGTCTGTATAGCGACTGCCTACAGGCTGGATGGTCCGGGGATCGAATCCTGGTGGGGCGAGATTTTCCACACCAGTCCAGACTGGCCCTGAGGCCCACCCAGCCTCCTGTACAATGGGTACCGGGTCTTTCCCGGGGGTAAGGTGCTGCTGGGGCATGATGCTGACCCCTCACCCTCTTCTAGTGCAGAGGTCTAAAATAGAGTAGAGCTATACCTCTACTCTCCCTAAGGGCCTTTGTGGCCTGTGAAAGGGTGAAACCTACCTAGTTGCCTTCACATGATTCTTATGCATTCCCATTTTCATAAATATTTAATCATGTGCAAGTTAAGTGTCACTGTTGTCCCATCTGACCTTGCTGCCACAGATTCTAAATTGTACCATACTGATTACTTCTTTGAATGCACCTTGTCAACGGAGATAAAAAAAATATTTGAATCTGAAAGACATGAGTTTTACCTAGGCATTTACAGACTAGTTACAAGAATGTTATGATTAGCAGAATGTATGGATGGGAGGGAGAAAGGAAGGGTGGAAGAGAAGAAGGCACTCTTTTTAACTTGGCTGTCGGTTATTTTTGTAGTTATATTCTTATTTATTTGGGACATCATACCATCCACCCATACTCCTTGCATATAACCTTGCCTTACAAATAAAGAAGGCTGACACGCTCGTAAACCGATGTCTTACTATAAGCCACTGTGCTGGAAATGGGGGGGGGGGTGAGGAGAGACAAAACAATGTTTTGATCACCCCCGCCTCATACTATGCAGTGTAACTTACCCTTGCATTTTTACATATAAACACAAAAGAGCAGCTGTACACAGGATAACTATCAAGTATATAAAACCCTCTCTAAGCCTCCATTGCATAAATAACCACCCTCATGTCCAAATAACAAATAGAAAGCAAACCCACAATCAAATTAATGAAAACTGAACTGGTGACAAAGTAGCTTTGTCTCATCATTACGTCTGGTCCCCAACTGAGTACATACCCAGAGGTGAACAACCGTTGAACCTCGGGGGGGGGGATTCTGGACAGCCTTCTTACACGCCAGTAGTACTAGACACCTCTTGTTATATATGACATTAATATTCCTTCAACAAAAAACCTAATTCAATACAGTTATCCTGATTTGCAGTCCCTTGTATAGTAAGATTTGTGTTTCAAATCACATGTCTCAAGAAACAGTGAACTCATACACTTTCTACTGTTAGGTCAAACTGCTTTTCACAGAACTTTCACAACCATCACTTATATGTCACTTGAACAGCCAGTGATCCATGATGTCACTTACTTTTAATATGGTTTCTTAAACATAAGATATCCAGATGCCAACAGCCAGAATGTAAGAGCAAATGTTAGATGGCCAATCGATAGACACCTGACTGAAGTTGCTTGCAAGTAATCTTTACTGTTGTAAAATACTGTATTATAAATGTAACAACATATTGTAATTTATGGGATTATTCTGTTACAAACATTCTTATTTAGCTCTGTGAACAGGGTGTGGAAGAGTGACAACAAAGACATGTTATTCCTGTAAAGAAATGTGTATAATTTATATGTAACCTACAGGTTGCAGGACTTTCTTTATTTTCAAAGTACACATAGCTCTGCTATGCTGCCAGGAAGAGTGAACAGAAGAGCACAGAATGCTTGTGCACCTCCTTCAACAGCAATTCAACAAAACATGTATTTAAAAATCATACATTTCACTTTGGCAAATAAAGCTAACCCGTATATTAGACAAACATCCATCCTTGATCTACATGCTGTCCCATGAAAAACTTGATACATTAAATAACAAAATTAGCACAGTATATCTTACAAAACTTATGCACTTTTTAATTCAGTAACAAAAGTTTACACTGTTCTGCTCATGTTGTGTTGGAACTCGGATAGTCAGCACATGCTGATAACTCAGTGCAATTCTTTTGAAACTTTGTTTACTAATGCTGCAACTTCGCGTTCTCCATGTTGAAGAATATCCTCAATGGGTTTGCAATACATTGCTTGCATGCACGGTACTCTCACCAGGCCACAATGGTAACCTGCAGCAAGCCACAAGAAGCTGCGGCAGTTAGGGTTCCAGCTTACCTATGGGACAAAGGCATAAAGAAGGTAGAGACAAATGCATCCCCTGATTGTACAGAGGTATCATTCATATCACTGTCAGTAATCAAGTGTTATGTTAATGTGCAACTAATGAAAGTAATGTCAACAAGATTCAAGACAGCCAACACAAAATTCAGCACAGGAACCAATTCTAAGTAATTCTAATACAATTCTAATTCGTATGTTAAATCCAGTCATTATCACACCCTACTCTACTGGCATTCATTTAATGTTATCCACTCATTTCCTCGATGGTCTTCACATTAGGTGACATTTGATAAAATTACACATTGTTACAATGTCTATCACCCTAATCATACAATGCATCAGTATCCAGACTTAATGATAGATTCTGATTACAGCAGCAGCATTAATGTTGGTGGTGGTGGTAGTTGTGTGGGAAGCAGGAATGGTGAAGCATTGTTTTGCTGCAGCTGCTGTAGTTTCACCAGTCTTGGTCTGTGATCCACACAGTACCACCTACGGTCTATTCAGTGTCTGTCTGATGTGCTTTCACCTGTAGCCACCAGAGACCACTGTTGTTGCATGATGTATTTGCTTCCTTGGAACAGTGGAGAGCAAAGTGAACTCATACTAATGATTCCTTCACTGACATGTTTGTCTGAAACAATGTTACTTATCTCCCAAAGTACCTAGCATAAGGTCCCAGTAAACAGTAATCTTCAATGTAAGAAAGATCACTGCAACCTCACAGCTGTTTGTTGGAGATATGAGACAGCTGCATATATTATCCGGTATACATCTCAATGCAGCCAAGAGAAATGCCCTCAAGCAAAAAGTAGTTTAACAGAACATACATGACATTCTGATGAGAAGACAGAATAGTGTACAGTTTGGCATAACTTACAACTCTTGAAAATGAACACAAGAGTTTGTGTTTCAATTAGTTTAATACAAGAGTTCCTTTCTAATACTTGTAGGGTATGGAGATTAAGTAACCTACTTTCAGTTTAAGAAACACTTGTTTGTGACCTTTCCTTGCAGCCCTATGCAAGGCTGTAAATGGAGACAGGACACAATGAGAAACAAGTCTGGTAGGTTGCATCTGGAGGTAAACTAAAAATAATGCTGGAGAGACAAGGTACATGCAGATTTTGCTGACCAAAAAGTGCATACTCCTGTAAGGACCATGTATTTCAATGTACTGGAAACTACACTCACAGAAATGACTACCATGTGGTACACTGTAATATGTGACAGTGAAGTTGCCTGTACCTGTGTATGGGCCTACAGTAGAAGAAAAATGCTAATACTGACTGCTGTAGAGAGAGAAGACAAGTTTACATGGTGTGTCCTCTTTTCTGAGAGAGAACATGAATGCAAGGGTATCAAAATAAATAGCAGAAAACATCAACAGATGTAATACATGGACACTGCTCTTTAAACTCACAACAGTTTCCGGACTAACAATGAGAACTGTGTACATAAATACTGACATACTGGTGCTGAATATCTCTGCTTGACTCTGCAGTACCAGGCCAAGCATGCATGCACGTGTGCGTGCGCACACACACAAAATCAATTTAAGTTTACATACCACAACACACTCTACAATGTACAATAGCTGTGTGGCAACAGCATCTAAGGGAGTGCATCCATGGGAGCTGTAGTGAGGGAATTTAATTGTGTTTTGGTATGGCTGGCACACTGCTTGGTGTACGGTGCCTTCTTGCCCACCCTATACAGTTTAGACAAAGGTCAGTCTTCAGGGCCATGCCATGGCTCAGGCAGTTTGTCATTGGCCTCTCACCAGGGAGACCTGTGTTTGATCCTGTGCCTGTCCATGTAAGATATGTGTGGGACAAAGTGTCATTGGAAAAGGTTTTTCTCCAAGTGTGTTAATTTACCCATGTGAGTGTCATTCCACCACTGCTCCATACCCATCTGCATTTTAATACTACTACTGTAAGAAGGACAAACAGTTGAAGTATGGGAACCTTCATAAAATGCAATGCTCTTTAGGAAACTTGGGAACTTTGGACAGAAGAGTCCTTGCACACTGCTTTTATCAGTTCTCAGACAAGAATAATAAGGGTGGAATTGAGAAGAAAAACATTAAATTCAGAAATAAAATTACACTTAACCCGTATTCACTTAATCCTTGCAATATGCAACCATGTCACCATGTTTCCACAGCAGCTCCTCCTTGAAGCTGCCAACAACAGCAGCAGCACAACTACAATATGTACACTACTGTACAAGCTCACTTACCCTGTTAATGGAGCCAATGGGATATGCGTCCACATCCACCGTTCTCATCTTGTCTGACTGTCGCATCCACAAACGTGCTTCATGTGGCATGTGCTTCAGATTGTCCTGAAAGAGGAAACAGTTGAATGTCTGCTCTTTAATACACTGCTCTAAGTCAAACAGTAAACTTTACTATGAATGTCTTCAGCTACAGAACACAAAAAGATACAAAGAATGGCACCATTCTGAAGCGCACAATATTCAGCTGGCCAAGAAATCCCCTGCTCTGATGGAACCACAGGCTCATTACAAAGTACACACAAACCAGCTAATATTAGCTAGTTTCAACTCTTCATATTTGGAAACTTGGTATATTTTAAATGTCCAATTTACTGAATGTTGGTGACTAGCATGTAGCACTCCTGCTTCATACTGGGAGCTCCAGATTCAAATCTTGGCCTGCAGACAGGCTACTTTGACAAATGTTCTTCATGGTGTTATGTCTCTCGAGGTGATTTTCACGGCAGTATCTCGTATTAAGACTTTTATAATTTCATTTTATACTTTTTAATGTACCTAATCTGTGTACTGTACACATGGTTGGCTGAAACATGCAGGAGTTCATAGTGTATATAAATTAATTTCAATATACTTGTGTGCATCTGTTGGTATTATTACTACTGTATATATTACGATTAGCTGTTTCAGTATCGTGTGTCTAATTTTAAAAGGAAAAAATTGTAATTTTTGCTTGTCTCACCAAGAGAAACATTTCTTGTGCTGTAAAAGTTAGGTTATCTGGAAATTTGTTTAGCAATAAGTTCACTCCAACAGCACACATTTCTATTCAGTGCCTTGTGATTTACACCTATACATTTGATACTGCTGATCTCTGAGTGGAAGAAGTTAATGATGTACCAGCTTGATAAACACCTGGGAGGCAGCTAGCACAGTGCTGTTATGTTTTATATTTGCAATGTTTTGTACATAATACATGGTTTATTTTTCGCATCATGGCATACATTATGATTGCTTTATGCAAGTCAACTTCTATGGGTCAGAAAGATTGGTACTTCAAATTCCTCAGCTGTGCTGGATAAACCGACTATTATGGCATCATTACCATTTTTCCTACAATGTGTTGTTTTGTGGTGGTGTGGACCAATGATGTAGGTTACACACACATATAGAGACAGTCTCTCATAAGAGTCATTCTTGTGTACCATCACATTCATCTCTTCAGATTAGGGAATGCACATTCCGAAAAATAATATCACTCCAGTGACCCTTTGATATTCTGCACCACATCCTGCCACTAACAAACTCGATCCTTGTACGTACAGAATTACTTACCGTTGGGAAGTCACACAGGATCAGGCCACACTTCTTGTGTGCCTGGTCATATGACACAACCTGAACACCTGAACTGTCCTTGGTTTTATCACTGTCGTGGTCCATCTTCTCAGGACAGTCTACATTGTTCTTCACACTCTCATCAGCTTTGGACATGCTCTCTATAGCCACTGATGACTCCATGCTAAAACTTCTTCCTGCATCAGCACTATCTGTCACACTTAAGTCATACTGTGCCAAGTCACTAGTTTGGGACGAAACATTTACATTTTTACATTTTTCTGTTAATGTGACACTGTCAGTAAGTGTGTTGTGTGTCAAGTTTCTAGTTATTGCACTTTCCTTGGATTCAACATCACTTTGAACACAGACAGTTAATGATTCAGTGGGACTCCGAACCACCGACCTGAATTCTGTATTAGGCCCATCTGTCCGTGCATTGTCAGAGCCTGATATAGATACATCACAATTATCAATGACATCCACGTCCATGTCATCAGCACTACTGCCTTCCCGCAATACAGGAACACTACCCCTACTTTCTAACTTTGGAAACATGTCTTCAAAGCTGAGTTGAGACTTCCTGTCACCTGAGGAATGATCAACATCCATATCATGCTCATTTGGCAGTCCAACACCTGCAGAATGTTGTGAAATGTGTGGTTTTTCTGCGACATCACCTTCCTTGCAGCCCTCTTCTTTCTCTTCTTCCAAGTGCATAATGTCTGTGTAGCTGATTATCTGCAACAGGAGCATTACATTCAAGAACTACAGTGGAATGAGAAATAAAATTAATACTATTCTACACAGTACAGTATTTGCAGCAACATAATGGTACTGAGCTTAACACCTGTCTACTCTTTTCGGCCTATCTTCCTTATCTTACAAGAAACACAGCAATTGAATGTCTTTGTAAAAAGTGAGTTTCAGATGCACAGTATATGTACTGTGATATATACTGATATGTGGGCCCGGTAGAGTAGTTGGTATAGCGACTGCCTACGGGCTGGACGGTCCGGGGATCGAATCCCGGTGGGGCGAGATTTTCCACACCAGTCCAGACCGGCCCTGAGGCCCACCCAGCC
>JGI20166J26741_11100003_pt1 | contig 14386 bp, 9 predicted proteins | sample TergutCu122P5_FD_26741 | JGI IMG/M metagenome (IMG submission 26741)
TGATGGAAATGGTCCAATACACATCGTAAGTATTAGGTATAAACATACATAGAATGGTTTGTGTGTCAAACCCGAAAGATTGACAATCTTTCGGATTATTCAATTTGTTTAACAGTGGCTCTTGCCCGAACATTAATTGATTTCCGATTTTCTCCGCAAAATCGGTTTTAAGGCGGATATTATTGAATGTCAATTTGATCGGAGTTTGATTTCCGTTGCGCAGCATACGAACAAGGTCCAAGTAATTCAATTGCGGTTTTATCTCGTATTTCCCCATTTTAATGTTTTGCGGATATTTCATAAACGAAGCCAACCGTTCGAACAATCGAATATCTTTGATTTGGGATTCCGACTCCAATTGATGCAAAATGGCATTGTAATCCTTTTTTTCGTCAATACAGAGATAAGTAATCGCATCGGTTTTGAATGCCGGTGAGGTGATTTTAATGAAACAGGTACCGGCTGTAATCCCTATGATCAGGATAATAATAAGTAGTGTTCCGAACACTGCTTTTTTCAAAAAGTTTTTTCTTTTGGATTGAACAATACGTGAGTTCATGTGATTATTGTTAAATATGATGATGCAAATTTATAAAATAGAAATCAAAAACCTTGCTATATCGGAAAGATTCTTTTATCTTTGCACCGCCATTGGCAAAAATGATGCCCTATCAAGTGATTGGGAAAGATGGGTGAGTGGCTTAAACCAACAGTTTGCTAAACTGTCGTACGGGAAACTGTACCGGGGGTTCGAATCCCCCTCTTTCCGCTTGTAAAATACACAAAATCAATAAATTAGCTTGTTTATAAGCGTTTTACATAGATAAATTAACATAAGATTAAACAATTTTACACAATTTTCTTTAACTTTGCATCGTTTTTTTAATAATATGATTATGACACAAATATCAGGAATAACAATAGAAAGAGCTAAAAACGGATATCCGATTTTAGCACATATTGATTTATCCAAGCACTCCGAATTTATCCCATTATTGATAAAGAAAGGATTTGATTTGGATATTGCAGGAGATTATTTGTGTGACCCTTATGATATTAGTCCAAGTGGAGATATATACTGGGCGGATAAAAGAAATATTGAAAATTTGAGTAAGTCTGTTCAACAAACAAAGAAAGATATAAAAGACGGAAAAACAATAATTTGCAAAACACTTGAAGAATCATTAAATCATTTGGAGTCCTTATGATTTATTATATAGAATATACAAGAGAAGCAGATATTGAAATTGCAGAATTAAAAAAATCAGATGTTTCTTCCTACAATAAACTTGTAAAAATGATTAATGAATTACACTTACATCCAAGAACAGGAACGGGAAAACCGGAATTATTGAAATATGAAAAACTAAAAGGTTTATGGTCTCGAAGAATAACCGATAAACACAGGCTTGTCTATTCTATTAATGACAACAAAATTATTGTAAGTGTTTTATCTGTTAAAGGACATTATGAAGATAAATAAATTATTATTCTCTTTTCTTTGTAATTAATTAAACATATCATTTATAATCAATTAAGTATGCAATCCCCCCACAACTGAAATCTATATTGAGCCGATAAAATTACTCATGTCAAAATTCTATTATTAATTTAAAGACTTTCCCCGGATTTGCCGACCAATTCTCCATGACGCTTTGAGCTTCTTCAGGTTTATAAATTCCACTAATCAGTTCATCCAACGGATATATTCCTTTTTTCATATATTCCATGGCAAGCCTGAAATCATCCGGCGACGCATTACGTGAACCTCTGATATCCAATTCTTTTTGCACGAAATGTTTTGTTTCGAGTGCAATTTCCGTTTTAGCAAAACCGAGGCAAACGACTCTTCCGGTAAATGCAGCTTCGTTGACTGCTATTTGATAGGTTGATGGAATTCCTACTGCTTCAATAACAACATCCGGCCCGTTTTGGTTCGTTATTTTTTGTAACCGGTCGTGCACGTTTTCAGTCATTGCATTCACGGTATAGGCGGCGCCCAGCCCTTTTGCCAAAGCCAGCTTTTGGTCGTCCACATCCATTGCGATTACTTTTGCTCCCGCAGCTACTGCCCGTGCCAAGGCGCCGATACCAATCATTCCGCAACCGGCAATCAATACGAAATCCAAGTTAGTCACTTCAGCTCTTGCAATAGCATGAACCCCGATGCTCAGCGGTTCGACCAATGCAAAATATTTGGGAGATATTTTATTTTCCGGGTCAATTATCACTTTTTCCCATGGAACAGACAGGTATTCAGTCATAGCGCCGTTGCGTTGAACTCCGAATGTTTGGTTGTATTGACAGGCATTCGGTCGCCGGTTTCTGCATGCCGTACATTTTCCGCATGAAGAATAGGGCATTACGGTACATGGCATTTGTTCCCGAATAACCGGAGGAACACCGGCTCCTATCTTCTCTATTGTTGCTCCGATTTCATGACCGGGAATAACCGGCAGTTGAGCCATCGGATTTTTTCCGCGATAAGTGTTTAGATCAGACCCGCAGAATCCGACGTAATTGATTTTTATTAAAACCTCTCCCGGTTTAATTTCGGGAGTTGCAACATCAATGAGTCTTATTTCCCCGGGTTGTGATATTTGTAATGCTTTCATACATTTACAATTTCATTGTTATATTTGATTTTTAGTAAATCCGTATCTTATTTTTCATCCGCTAAGGTAAGGTTTTTTTTGCAGCAAGCAAAATGGAAATAATAACTGTTTGAAATTTGAAAAAATTTTTAGACTTGGCATAAAATACTGTCGTTTGATTTATGCCAAGTCTATGGAAAAACTGCTTAATTCCCGCTGAAAGGATTTTGATCCGCTTGCGAAATTGCCGTATTACTTATGAGTTCCAATTGAGGAATTTGACAAAAGAATCGGTAATCATTTGATTCCAAATATGCGGAAGGTTGAGCGTCTGAAGCGCTATACCCGTTTAGATATTGAAGCCCCCAAACATAATGACCTCCGGGATTAGTTGCGGATTCGCTATACCGAACAAGCCGTTTTTGTAAGCGAACTAAATCATAAAATCCGCTTTGACCCTCGCATATCAATTCTTTACGGCGTTCTATGTAGATGGCTTCCAACAAATTGTTCCCGGTAGCATTAGTCAGGTTTTTTACTCCTCTTGCTATCTGTAAACGGTTCAGCAATGTCAAAGCTTCACTTTCATTTCCTTTCTTAGCTGCAGCTTCCGACATGATCAACAGCATTTCCGATCCGCGCATCAGGCATACTTCAGGCCGGGTCGGACTTCCTATCACGCTACCGCCATCTGCCCCGTAATGTTTATACTTATCAAAAGCCCATTTTGTATTGATCTCTCCATTCACATTACCGGTTCTTTTCCAGAATTGATAGCGATCCTCTGTTTTTTCAAATAATGCCTCAAATTTACTGTCTGCAAAAAAGTCAAGAAAAGAATAAATCGGGCCATCTGAATAACCTTCTCCATAACTTGCATCCTGATTATACCAAAAATTAAATTGAGTACCCCCTCCAATATTATTGTCGTTGGTATATTGCATAGCCCATACCACTTCGGGATATCCGTTACTAATCATTTTGTCAAAGCCGTTGCGATATTGATCCCTTGTCATCAAAGCACTATGTTTATCATACACTTTTTTTGCCTCATCGTAAGCGCCGGTCCAGTTTTGCATCACCAAATAGACGCGGGCGAGAATTCCCGAACAAATTTCGGAATTAATTATCCATTCGTCGGTCGGATGATAATCTGCCAAAAGCGATTGAGCTGTCGTCAAATCGGATACAATCTGAGTATATACCTCTTCCACTGTCGCAAATCCCTTATTCGGATCATCAAGGGCTGATGTTCGCAATATAACGCCACGTTTGTTTTTGGCAATAGCGTAAGTTTGTTGATAATTTTGGATCAGGTGAAAATATTCAATGCCTCGCATAGCCAATGCTTGTCCTTTGATATGATTTTTATTTGCCTCCTCTCCGAAGGCTTCATCAATATAGGTTACAATGATATTGGCGCGATTAATCACATTATAACACATTTTCCAGATTCTGTCTGCATTACCGTCCGATTGAGTTTTAGCATTTGTAAATTGATAAGCTGTTAATTGGTCGCCCCCCATATTGGTATGACATAAAATATCGGAGCCACCTAAATCGACATACATTTGGAATCCGGGAAGGCCGGCATACACGCGGTCTGCACCATCCGAATTGAAATACAATTGTTTGTAAGCTGAAGTTAATACTTTATTTAACTGTGCTGCGCTTCCAACTACATCGGTATCGGATACATCGGTATAAGAACCGGTGGTCAGATCTTTTTCACATCCGTTTACAATAAGCCCAATTGAAATAAGGGATATGAAGTATATATTTTTGAAAATTCGTTTCATACGTATTTATTATTAATGTTAAAATGATATTTGGATTCCTCCCATATAGATTCTTCGCGACCCTTGGATTCCATTGTCGGTATCTGCATTTCCATTGTAGCTGTTACCCATGATACCTGTTTCGGGATCGGTATGTCTTTTAGCTGCCGGTCCGAAAGTCAATAAATTATTTCCGGTGATATAGACTCGCAAACCACCGATCATTGCTTTTTTAACAAGTGATTTCGGTAATGTATAACCTAAAGTCAAGTTTCTTAATCTCCAATATCGGTTATCAAACAAAAAATTATCAGCGTATTTTACTGTGGCGCTGTATTGTGTATAAGACCAACGGGGAAGTACGGTTCCCACGTCGCCCGGTTCTCTCCAGCGATTTTGAACCAGATCCTCTACCATACCAACACCCGGACGATTCATTATACGTTCCTTATATGTATAATCAGACATTTTAGAACCGTAGGAATAATACCACATGCACGAGAAATCCAATCCTTTATACCTAAGTGTATTAGTGATAGAGCCAAACAAATTGGGGATAGCCGAACCGCAATCGACATAATCGTCAGTTGTTACTTCAGCCGTTTTTTCGGTGCGTTTCCAACCTCCTTTTCCATCTCGAATCAACCACCCGGGCATACCGGTATCAGGGTTAGCTCCATCATATTGAGGAGCAATAAATTCATAGATCGATTTCCCTTTTTCCATTTTATAAGTACAAGCCACGCCATTGTACACATAAGATTCTGTCGGCAAGTAAGTAACTTCATTTTTCAGAGTAGTCAGATTCACATCGATATCCCATCTGAAATCGTTCATTTTTATAATTTTCCCGTTAACCGTAAATTCAAATCCTCTGTTACGTAAATCTCCAATATTCATATTCAAGCCGGTAGCGCCGCCGACTTGTGCCGAAATCGGCAAGTCTTTATAAAACAGGAGTCCTTTAGATGTTCGTGAATAATATTCTATTGTGCCGCTTATTCGGTTCACGAATGAAAAATCCATTCCGATGTTCAATTGATGATTACTTTCCCACTTCAGATCGGGGGTAGGATAGGTTGCCGGCATCAATCCTGCGGTTTGATACAAATCGTCGGATGTATAGGTTCCTTGATATCCGTATAAGACCTCACCGCCATGTTTGCCTGAATTTGTATCGCGGACAATTAGGCGGTCGTTTCCTGTTGTACCGTAACTGACACGAAGCGCTAAATTATCGAGCCATTGTTTTGTTTCTAAAAAATTTTCTTTAGAAATTCTCCAGGAGGCTCCGATGGAACTGAAGGTTCCCCAACGCTCTTTAGGACTGAATCGAGAAGAGGCATCTTCCCGAACAGAACCGGACAAATAATACTTGTTGGAATAATTATAGTCTGCTCTGCCAAAGAAAGACAATAAGCCGTAAGTATCCCGTCCTCCCCAAGTTCCGAATTCCGTAGTCGTATTGGCCAATTCATATTTCCCCAGTTCCATGATTCCGTAGCCCCATCCATCATCATAATAGTTATTCCATCCATACCACTCATGCCCTGCCATTGCTGAAAAAGAATGGACTTTGTTGATTTTCCACTCTCCGGATAATACATTATTCCATGTAATGGAAAGATTTTCATAATTATACCGTTCAGCATAACCACCTTCCGCTAATATAGAAGTTCCGTAAGGCTCGGTCTGACCGCTGCCATGTACAGCGGAACCATAAGCCATGTGCCTGCTCCAGGAATCATCCATATTCAATGCAGTTTTAAATTTTAAATTCAAAGGTAAAGTGAATTCATTGTAAAATTGGGCAGTCATGGAATGTCCCATCCAATTATCAAAACTATCATCATTGGGGTTGTTCCAATAATCTCCGGAGTTACTCATGACTTGAATGCCAAAGAAATTGTTTATATATTTACCGTAATCATACATACGTCGCCCGGATTTTTCCGAATAGACCCAATCGGTGTTATCAATATTGCGCAACCAAGGGGACGACAAAGTAGTAGTAAAATTACATGCACGGCTGACACCTCCTGAAAGATTTTGCCGATAGGAGGAATACGCTAAACTTCCTCCGGCTTTCCACCAACTGAGAATTTCAGCGCTTAGGTTTGTACGGAAAGAATATCTTTTATAATACTGACGATTGCCATATCCCAAATCATCTAAGTATCCGCCTGAGAAGTAATAAGATATTTTATTATCTGTTTGACCGCTGACATCGATCGTATAATCCTGCCTCAGTTTTCGGGAAAACACAGCTTTATAGACATCCCAGTCGCTTTCTTTCCAAACATACTGCAAATTCGGATTCATATAGGGATGTCCTTTCCCATCATGTAGTACATAATTTTCGTTTATGTATTTGAAAGGGGTCACATAGATCATATTTCCCTTGGAATCCCGAGTTGCTTTAACTTGTTTGGTTAATGCGTTTGCCGATGCAAAGTCACCGGCTTCTTGCGTAGATTTTTTATCAAAATAAAGTGCATCATAATACAAAGCATACCAAGTATTTTCCAACTGTTGATAGGGATCTGCTTTTTTAGGATTAGCAACTGCATTATCTGAACTGCCCCAAGAACCTCGAAAATTAACCAGCGGCTTTCCTGATTTGCCTTTCTTTGTAGTGATCATAATTACTCCGTTTGCTGCGCGAGAACCATATAAAGAAGTAGCAGCAGCATCTTTCAATATAGTCATGGATTCAATATCCGCCGGATTAATTTGATTCAAGCCGCCGTCATAAGGCATTCCATCAACAATATACAAAGGGTTTGCTACCCCCGACATGGATGCAATTCCACGAATTTCCACGCGTGCATCCGCGCCCGGATTACCTTGTACGTTTGTCACGTTAACCCCGGCACTTAAGCCCTGCATCATTTCAGCAAACCCGGTTCCTTGAATTTTTTCCAGTTTTTCTGCACCAACTACTGAAGCTGAACCGGTAAAAGTAGATTTTTTACTTTGCCCATAAGCCACAACGATCACTTCATCAATGGATGTTTCACTTTCGATCAGCTTTACATTGATAGTTGTTTGGCTTCCTACCGTAATTTCTCTATGCACATATCCAATATAAGAAAATGCCAATACAGTCTCATTATTAGGAACTGTAATGGAATAATGCCCATTTACATCTGTAATGGTACCGGTCGAAGACCCTTTTATCCCAACAGAAACACCAAGCAAGGGTGCATTTGCTGAGTCATATACCATTCCTGTAATGTTCCTTTGCTGTGCAATTGCATTGATAATTCCTACTTGAAAAATTACACAAAGAAAGAAGTACTTTAAAATCTTTTTTACACAATAAAAATTGTGATTTTTCTCTTCCATATATTAATACATTGTTTTATTAATAATATGAGACTTGTATGATTCAGTAATTGTGTACCTGATTTTTTTATAAATCATGCTTTGCTTCATATTATTATATTTATAAATTGAATCATTCTCTCACTTCAGTTTCTTAAAAAAATCATTCCCTTTGTCATCAACCAAAATAAATGCCGGGAAGTCAATAACATCGATTTTCCAGACCGCTTCCATTCCCAATTCGGGATAAGCAAGACATTCGATGCTTTTGATGTTTTCTTCTGCAAGAATCGCTGCCGGACCTCCGATAGAGCCGAGATAAAATCCTCCGTATTTTTGACAGGCGTCGGTTACTTGTTGGCTACGGTTGCCTTTGGCAAGCATAATCATGCTTCCTCCATGCGATTGAAACAAATCAACATACGAATCCATCCGTCCGGCAGTGGTTGGACCCATCGAACCGCAAGCCATGCCGCGGGGTGTTTTTGCCGGTCCGGCATAGTAAATCGGATGATCTTTGAAATATTGAGGTAAATCTTCGCCTTTATCCAATAATTCTTTTAGTTTGGCATGAGCGATGTCGCGACCGACAACAATGGTTCCATTCAATGACAAACGAGTAGCAACAGGATATTTACTCAGTTCAGCTAAAATTTCTTTCATGGGACGATTCAGGTCGATCCGGACGACTTTGCCTTCGCCGGCTTTCCGGTATACTTCGGGAATGTATTTCGCCGGATGCGTTTCCAATTTTTCAATCCAAATTCCTTCTTTGTTGATTTTCGCTTTGATGTTCCGGTCGGCAGAGCAGGAAACCGCCATACCTACCGGGCAGGAAGCGCCGTGACGTGGCAAGCGAATAATACGGATGTCGTGAGCCAAATATTTCCCTCCGAATTGAGCGCCCAAACCGATTGCATGTGAAGCTTTCAACATTTTTTCTTCCAATTCGATGTCGCGGAACGCCTGACCGCCTTTGTTTCCTTTCACCGGCAGGTCGTCGTAATATTTCGTTGAAGCTAATTTGACTGTTTTCAGGCACATATCAGCAGAAGTTCCTCCGATGACAAAAGCGATATGGTAAGGCGGACAAGCAGCCGTACCGAGCGATTTTATTTTTTCAAGGAGAAACTTTTCCAATGTTTCGGGACTGAGAAGCGCTCGGGTTTCCTGATAGAGATAAGTTTTGTTCGACGATCCGCCGCCTTTGGCGATACACAGGAATTTGTATTCAAACCCATCTACTGCCTGAATGTCAATTTGCGCCGGCAGATTAGTGCCGGAATTCTCTTCGGTGTACATATCCAGCGGCACATTTTGGGAATATCGCAGGTTTTCTTCGGTATAGGTTTTATAAACGCCTTTGGAAAGCGCTTCTTCATCGCCTCCGCCGGTCCAGACCTGCTGTCCTTTTTTAGCAATGATTGTTGCTGTTCCTGTGTCCTGACAGAAAGGAAGGACGCCTTTAGCACTTACTTCCGCGTTCCGCAACATGGTCAAAGCTACGTACTTGTCGTTATCGCTTGCTTCGGGATCGGAGAGAATTTGCGAAACCTGTTTCTGGTGTTCGGGGCGCAGATAAAAAGCGCAGTCGTGAAAACAGGCGTTTGCTAACCGTGTCAATGCTTCAGGTTCTACTTTCAGGATTTCATGTCCTTCAAAATGTGCGACAGAAACGCCTTCATTGGTAAGTTTGTAATAATCGGTATGATCTTTTCCGGTTGGAAAAGGAGGCTGATACATAAAAGGGGGTGTTGCCATATCATTTATATTTTCTTCTACAAATTTACAACTTATAATTTAATCGGAAAAATAAAACCAATTATTTTTATATCTTTGTCCTTCGAATAATAATAAATTTATAAATATAACACCCCATGAAAACGATTTGTTTTTACTTTCAGATTCACCAGCCTTTTCGATTAAAACGTTACCGCTTTTTTGATATTGGGAGCGACCATTATTATTATGATGACTTTTCCAATGAGGATATCATTCGAAGAATTGCCAATCGCACGCTTTTGCCTGCAAATTCAATGCTGCTTGATTTAATAAAAGAGTATAAAGAAAATTTCAAATTTGCTTTTTCAATTTCCGGAGTTGTCTTAGAACAATTGGAAATCTATGTTCCGGAAGCAATTGATGGTTTTAAAGAATTAGCTAAAACGGGCAATGTAGAGTTTATTGCAGAAACTTATAATCATTCGCTTGCCTCTCTGAAAGACCCCGAAGAGTTTAAGAATCAAGTGAAAGCGCATTCGGATAAAATTCATCATTTATTCGGACAGACGCCAAAAGTGTTTCGAAATACCGAGTTAATTTATTCGGATGATATTGCGCAATTAGTATATGAGATGGGATATAAAACGATGATGGTTGAAGGCGCCAAGCATGTGTTGGGATGGAAAAGCCCGAATTATTTGTATGCTTCTGCCGCTTATCCCAAATTAAAATTGTTGGTTCGTAACATGAAATACAGCGATGACATATCTTTCCGTTTTTCTAATTACGATTGGAGCGAATACCCTTTAGTTTCGGATAAATTAGTGAATTGGATTGTTTCCGCTCCCGAATCGGAACAGATAGTCAATATTTGGATCAATTATGAAGTTCTTGGAAGTCTTCAACCACTTGAAACCGGAATATTTGAGTTCTTCAAAGCAATCCCTCGATTTGCTATATCCAAAGGGATCGGATTTTCCACGCCTTCGGAAGTAGCTAACGCACTGAAACCGGTCGGAGAATTATCTACTCCTTATCCCTGTTCGTGGGCGGGTGAAGAAAAAGACATCAGTCCGTGGATGGGGAACAGACTTCAACAGGAAGCTGTTTCCAAATTATATGAAATCGGCGAAAGAGTGCGATTAGTGCGTGACCGCCGTCTCCTTCAGGATTGGAATTACCTGCAGGCAAGCGATCATTTCAATTTTATGAGTACAAAACTTTTTCCCGGTCCCAGCGTGTATAGTCCTTATGAAAATGCTTATGACGCTTTCAATAATTACATGAATGTCCTGAGCGATTTCATCGATCGCGTGAACGGACAATTTCCCGCAAATATTGAGAATGAAGAATTAAATGCGCTTTTAACTACGATTCTCAATCAGGATGAAGAAATTAAACGATTAAAAAAAGAGCTGAATGCAATAAAGAAAAAATAATGTGATTACTTATATTCTTACCTATTCAATTCCTCTTCTAAACTATGCACTATTAGCCCGGATCGCAGTTTGGGTTCGAACCAGGTAGTTTTTGGCGGCATAATGTTTCCTGTATCGGCAATATCCATTAATTGCTTCATCGAAACCGGATAAAGAGCTAAAGCAATTGCCATTTCTCCGCTATCCACGCGACGTTTTAATTCTTCCAATCCGCGCAAACCTCCCACAAAATCTATACGTTGATCGGTACGTAAATCTTTAATTCCTAAAATCCGGTCGAGAATCAGGCGAGAAGAAATAGTAACATCCAAAACACTTATTGGATCCCGGTCGTCGTAAACACCCGATTTTGCGTCAAGCGAATACCATTGTTTATCAAGATATAAAGAAAAATTATGCAATTGTTTCGGACGATAAACGGTTTCACCTTTGGAGATAATACGGAAATTCTCGCTTAACTTTTGAAGAAATTCTTCTTTGCTTAAATGGTTCAAATCCTTCACTACGCGGTTGTAGTCCATAATTCGTAATTGACTTGCCGGAAAACAGACTGCCATAAAATAATTATATTCTTCTTTACCGGTATGATTCGGATTCTGTTTGGCTTTTTCGGCGCCAACCAAAGCGGCGGCAGCCGACCGGTGATGTCCGTCGGCAATATACAAGTAAGGAATTTCCGCAAACAATTTAGTAATTTTACTGATAGTAGCCGGATTATCAATAATCCAAAAATGATGCCCGATTTGATCATCGGAAACAAAATCATATTCGGGAGGATTTTTAACAGTTTCTTGTACAATGGCATCTAATTCGGGATTATCGGGATAAGCAAAGAAAACCGGCTCTAAGTTGGCATTGTTGACGCGAACATGTTTCATCCGGTCTTCTTCTTTATCTTTTCGAGTCAGTTCATGTTTTTTGATTTTTCCGCTCAGGTAATCACCTACATACGATCCTACGACCAAACCATATTGGGTACTTCCATTCATGGTTTGAGCATAAACATAGTAATGCTCTTTTTTGTCTTGCACTAACCACCCTTTTTCCTGAAATTTACGAAAATTTTCCGCTGCTTTTACATACACTTCGGGAGAATGCTCATCGGTTCCGACCGGAAAATCAATTTCCGGCTTGATGATGTGATACAAGGATTTTTCATTTCCTTCAGCTTCTTTTCGAGCTTCTTCAGAGTTTAACACATCATAAGGGCGCGAAGCGACTTCGATTACGTATTCTTTAGGAGGACGTATCCCCTTAAAAGGTTTGACTGTTGCCATAGTTTAATTTGATTACCAAATGTTAGCTCTTTTTTCTTTCGGAAGATACATTGTATTTTCCGGTTTTACATCGAATGCGTCATACCAGGCATCGATATGAGGAACAGCTCCGTTCACGCGCCATTTTCCGAGTGAATGCGGATCGATTTTTGTCCGTTGAAGAATTTCGGCATTCCGGATATTACCGGCCCAAACGGTGGCGTATGCCAAAAAGAAACGTTGTTCATGAGTAAATCCATCGATCGGAGCCGGAGATTCTTTTCCCTTTAATGTGTTTTGATAGGCTTGCCAAGATACCTGCAAACCTCCTTGGTCAGCGATATTTTCGCCCAATGTCAGTTGTCCGTTTGCATGTATCGTATCTAAAACAACAATTTGATCAAAATAATCAATCAAAACTTTGGCATGTTCATCAAAACGCTTAGCGTCGTCGGCTGTCCACCAATCGGATAAATTCCCGTCTTTGTCAAACTTCCGACCTTGATCATCGAAACCGTGCGTCATTTCGTGTCCGATAACGACTCCGATTGCGCCGTAATTTACAGCATCATCGGCATTCATATCGAAGAAAGGCGGTTGAAGAATGGCTGCCGGGAAACAAATCTCGTTGGTTGATGGATTATAATACGCATTAACCGTCTGCGGACGCATTAACCATTCATCTTTATCTACAGGCTGATTGAATTTACTCATTCGGTAATTGTATTCAAAATTATTGGAACGAACAATATTTGCCAAATAGGAATCATTCTTGTCGATGGTTAGTTTTGAATAATCTCTCCATTTGTCCGGATATCCTATTTTTATGTAAAACACGGCTAATTTGTCAAGGGCTTTCACTTTTGTTTCGTCGCTCATCCAAGAAAGGTTCTTGATGCGTTCGCCTAATGCTGTTTGAAGATTTTTTACCAAGTTCAACATTTTCTCTTTGGCAGCGGGGGGGAAATATTTCTCAACATAGAGTTGTCCGACTGCTTCACCTATTTCACCGTCCACGGAGCCGATTGCTCTTTTCCAGCGTTCTTTTTGAGCTTCCGTACCTGATATTGCCCGTCCGTAGTATTCAAAGGCTGCGTCTGAAAATGCATCGCTTAAATACGAAGAAGCAGCGTTAATAATGTTCCAACTTAAATAGTAACGAATATCTTCAATGGGATATTGTTGAATGATTTTACTGACTTCGGAGATCGGGTCTAATTGACCTACGTCCAAATCTTTCAAGCCTTTTGCACCCATTTTGTCAAAAAGGGAAGCCCATTCAATTGCCGGAGAAAGTTTATTTAACTCTTGAAGAGTCATTTTATGATAGTTGGCATTCGGATCGCGAAGCGCTACACGAGAAGAAGCAGCCTTAGCCAATTGAGTTTCTATTTTCATTACGGCAGTTGAAGCAGCTTTAGCTTTATCGGGAGAATAGCCGCTTAAGGAAAAGAGTTTTTCAATCAGTTCGACGTATTTAGCGCGTAAGTTTTTCGACCGTGCATCATCCGAAAAATAATAGTCCCTGTCACCCATTCTGAATCCGCCTTGACTCAGATGCATAATGTTAAGGGAGCTGTTTTTATCATCGGCAGACACGTGATATCGCAAAAATGGAGAAACACCATTGCGAAACAATTCTGCTAAAACAGGAGTCAGTTGTGATTTGTCGGAGAATGCATTTATCTTTTCCAAATAAGGCAAAACCGGAGTAGCTCCTTCTTTATTAAGACGGTTACTGTCCATCGCCAACAAATACAAGTCGCTGATTTTCTGCGCTACGCTCCCCGGATCATTGGCTTTTTGAGAAATATCATTGATTAAGTCTTTCACTTGTTGCTGGCTTCTTTCAGCCAATTCATCAAACGTACCAAAGCGGCCGAATTCCGGGCGCAAGGGATGAGAAGCAATCCAGCCTCCATCTGCATACTCATAAAAATCATTTCCGGGAATAGCTTTTTTATCCAAGTTTGCAAGATTGATTCCTCCCGCATTTTCATTCCCTTTTTTTGTTCCGCTGCAAGATAATGTAATCATCGCAATCAATAATACCGGTAAATAAATTTGTTTCATCATTATAAATTATATTTTAATGTTTTGCAGTACAATACATACAAATACCATGCTGCAAAAGTACTTAAATTCTATGAAATTGTAACTATTGTTAAGCTAACTCAAATTTGACGCATCGTCATTGCGAGGGCGAAGCCCGAAGCAATCCATTGATATTCAACATGCTGGATTGCTTCGCCTAACGGCTCGCAATGACG
>JGI20166J26741_11102225_pt1 | contig 14382 bp, 15 predicted proteins | sample TergutCu122P5_FD_26741 | JGI IMG/M metagenome (IMG submission 26741)
GGTTTTGGCCAAATTGCGCCGCAACACCAGTAAAATCAACCCCTCCTAGCACCTCTCCGGATTTTGGAGAGATGTTAGGAGAGATGTTGGCAAAATCAGCTCCAAAAACGAAAAAAAATAGAGCTTCCATAGCAGCGAAAGCTCCATTTTCCAACGTCTGCGGGTGAAGGGACTTGAACCCCCACGATGTCGCCATCAGTGGATTTTGAGTCCACCGCGTCTGCCATTCCGCCACACCCGCGCTGTTTCCAGAAATTATCATAGTATAACATACGCGCCTTGTCAAGCAAAAAAATAGGGCGTCCCCTAAATTACTGGGAAGCCCCGGCTGTTGTTTACTGAACTATTTCCACGGTAACGCGTTTGTCGTCATGTATGGCCGACGCCTTTACCACCGTGCGGATAGCCCTGGCTATCCGCCCCTGCTTCCCTATCACCTTGCCCATGTCGGCCGGCGACACCTTCAGCTCCAAAAGGGTGGAGTCGTCTTTTTGAATCTCCTGCACGCTGACGCTGTCCGGGTTGTCCACCAGATATTTCGCGATGACCTCTAATAATTCTTTCATATATTACAAGCCCGCCTTCTTCAATAGCGCCTTTACGGTATTCGTCGGCTGCGCGCCGTTGCCGATCCACTTCCTGGCGTCTTCCAAATTGACATTTAATACCGAAGGGTTCCTCGTAGGGTCGTACACGCCTAATTCGGCTATTGTCTTACCGTCCCTGGGCGTCCTCGCGTCGGCTACGACTATTCTGTAAAACGGGGCTTTCTTGGCGCCCAGCCTCTTTAACCTGATCTTGACCATATTTCACCTCCAAGCTAGAATTTCATAAACGGCATGCCAAACCGGCCTTTTCTGCCCTTGCCCGCCATGCCGGAAAGATCCTTCATCATTTTCTTCATGTCATCAAATTGGCGGATCAATTTGTTGACCTCTTGAATATTGCGGCCGCTGCCCCGGGCTATGCGCTTTTTGCGCGAACTGTTCAGTATGGCGGGGTTGCGCCGCTCTTTTATTGTCATGGAGTTTATGATGGCTTCCATGTGCAGGAAGATGCTGTCATCCACTTCCAGATCGTCGGTTTTTATCTGGCTTAAGCCGGGGATCATGCCGATGAGGCTCTTTATCGGCCCCATCTTCCGAATCTGTTTCATCTGGCTTAAGAAATCCTCGAGGTTGAAATCATTCTCACGGAACTTTTTTTCCATCGCCAAGGCTTCTTTTTCATCGAAGACCTGCTGGGCCTTTTCGACCAGCGACAGCACGTCGCCCATGCCCAGGATGCGCTCCGCCATCCGATCGGGGTGGAAGGCCTCCAGATCCGATGTCTTTTCGCCCGTAGCGGCGTATTTGATGGGCTTGCCCGTCACCGAGCGGACCGAAAGCGCCGCGCCGCCCCGTGTGTCGCTGTCGAGCTTGGTCAAGATGACGCCGTCGATACCCAGCTTTTCGTTAAACGTCTCCGCCACGGCAACGGCGTCCTGCCCGGTCATGGCGTCCACTACCAGCAGGATCTCCTGCGGGCGCGCCTGCTTCTTCATCCGCTGCAGTTCTTCCATCAGTTCGTCGTTGATGTGGAAGCGGCCCGCCGTGTCCAATATGACGATGTCGTTGTGGTTCTTGTCCGCGAAGGCTATGGCCTGCTTGGCAATCTGTTCCGGCGCCTCTTTGCCCGTCGGCGCGTAAACAGGTATATCTATGCCCGCGCCCAGCACCTGCAGCTGCTTTACGGCAGCCGGGCGGTATATGTCGCAAGCGGCCAGCAGCGGGTGCTTGCCCTGTTTGCGCAGGGCCAAGCCCAGTTTGGCGGCCGTGGTCGTCTTCCCGGCGCCGTTCAGGCCGATCAACAGGTATACGGTGGGCGGTTTGGCGGCAAATGTCAGCATGCTCTGGCTGGAGCCCAGCAGGGAGACCAGTTCTTCATGGACGATTTTAATGACCTGCTGCCCCGGGGTCACGCTCTCTAAAACAGACGAACCGACGGATTTTTCCGTCACCGTCTGGATGAAATTCTTCACTATCCTGAAGTTGACGTCGGCTTCCAGCAAAGCCAGCCTTACCTCGCGCATGGCCTCTTTTATGTCTTTTTCCGTCAGCTTGCCCTTTCCGCGCAGCAGCTTGAAGGCTTTCTGAAGCTTCTCCGTTAAACTCTCAAAGGGCATTTTACCACCTCGCCCGATCTTGTAGAAAAACGCCATTTCTGATAACATGGCAGCATTATGAGATTATAACATGGCTGGGGTAAAAGTCAAGATTCATTTGTTCGAGGTGCAGGCATGCAACAGGCTTCTTTATTCGATACCAACGATATCGGCGCGCCGCTGGCCAGCCGGGTGCGGCCCAATACGCTGGACGCTTTCGCGGGGCAGCGCCACCTGCTGGGGGAAGGCAAGATACTGCGCCGGCTGATTGAGGAAGACAGGATAGTTTCAATGATCTTCTGGGGCCCGCCGGGCTCGGGCAAGACGACCCTGGCGCGGATCATCGCCGGGCAAACGCGCGCGGAATTTGTGAACTTCAGCGCCACGTCCAGCGGCATAAAGGAAATAAAGGATGTTATGGCCAAAGCCGAACACGCGCGCATATTGGGCCAGCGCACCATCGTGTTCGTGGATGAGATACACCGCTTCAATAAAGCGCAGCAGGACGCCTTCCTGCCGTATGTCGAAAGCGGCGGCGTCACGCTCATTGGCGCCACCACGGAGAACCCCAGCTTTGAAGTGAATTCGGCCCTGCTGTCGCGCTGCAAAGTATTTGTGCTGCAGCCGCTTTCGACCGACGACTTGATTAAGGTGGGCGAACGGGCCCTGGAATCGGGCTTCGGCGGGATGCCGATAGAACTGGAGGGGCGGCTGCTGCGGGCTATGGCCGAATTCGCGAACGGCGACGCCCGCGCCCTGCTGAATACCCTGGAGATGGCCGTGGACAACAGCGAAAGCGCCATAATTACCGAGGAAACGGTGACGCAGTGCGTCAGCCGCAAGCTGCTGCTGTACGACAAGCGCGGCGAGGAGCATTACAACATTATATCCGCCCTTCATAAATCCATGCGCAACAGCGACCCGCAGGCCGCCGTGTATTGGCTGGCCCGCATGCTGGAAGGCGGCGAGGACCCGCTGTATATAGCGCGCCGGGTGACGCGCTTCGCCAGCGAGGACATCGGCCTGGCGGACAGCAAGGCGCTGGAGGTTTCCGTAGCCGCCTATCAGGCCTGCCATTTTATCGGCATGCCGGAGTGCAGCGTGCACCTGACGCACGCGGTGGTGTACTGCGCCCTGGCGCCCAAATCGAACAGCCTGTACGCGGCTTACGGCGCCGCCAGCGCCGACGCGCTGCAGACCCTCACGGAACCGGTCCCGCTCCAGATCCGCAACGCGCCGACAAAACTGATGGAAGAGCTGAATTATGGCAAGGGCTATAAATACGCCCACGACTTCGAGGATAAGCTGACAGACATGCAGTGCCTGCCCGACAAACTGCTCGGCCGCGTCTATTACGAACCGACCGCGCAGGGCCAAGAGGCGCGGTTTAAGGAGCGGCTGGAGCAGATTGTCCGGTGGAAGCGGGAGCATCCGCCGGCTTAAGCGATTCTTTCCGCCTCTTTATGACCTTGAGCCGCGTGAACTCGTCCCTGTCGCGCTCCTCCAGCGTTTCGGTGATAGACTTGACCAGCTGTTCGTATTTCGGTATGGTGACATTTTTTAGCGCGTTGGCCCTCTTTTGCGTCTTCTTTATGTTAACGGCCAGCCTGTACGCGGAGTTTTCTATGGACGCCAGCGAGATAATCAAGTCCTTAACCCTGTTGAATTTCTGATAGGCCTCGTCCAGCGCGGTGGAGGTGTTCCCAAAACCGAAATTCGGGGTTTTATGGGTGCTGTTGTCGTATTCGGCCAGCGGTATCTCCACCCCCATGATGCTGTGTTCTTTTATGCTGATGGTGTCCTCCTGCGGGACGCCGTAACTGTACCGCTCGACATTGCTGATGCCCAGCTCGATGTTCGCCCGCTGCAAAGCCGCGTAGGCCTCGGAGAACACGCTGTCTATTATATCCTGGATCTCCTTCGCGCGGCTGTTCAGCTTCATTATTTCGCGTATCAGCACGTTGCGCTTTTTGTCCATCAGTTCATACCCCTGCCGCGACAGCGCCAGCGTGTTCTTGGCCAGTATCAAGTTGCCTTTTGTGGGAAAACTGGTTTGATCCATGTATTTAGCCCCTAAAAGTCGCTGACGGTCTTGGGTTTGTAGAATTCGTCCAGCGTGGCCGCTTTGACGCGGTCCAGCTCGGACCGCGGCAGCAGGCCCAATATATCCCACCCAAGCCGCAGCGTGTCTGTTATGGTCCGGTTATCCGTACGGCTCTGGTTTATAAACCTTTTCTCCAGCATGCTGCCGAATTCGATGTAATGCTTATCCAGATCCGACAGTTCGTCTTCGCCGATAACCGAAGCGAGCGCGCGGACGTCGTTCACATGCGCGTAGGACGAAAAAATCTGGTTGGCCGCCTCCGGATGATCCTTGCGGGTATACCCCTCCCCTATCCCGTCCTTCATCAGCCGCGACAGCGAGGCCGGGACGCTTATAGGCGGGTATACGCCCTGCCGGTTAATGCCGCGATCCAGCACGATCTGGCCTTCGGTGATATATCCGGTCAGGTCGGGGATCGGGTGCGTTATGTCGTCGTTGGGCATGGTGAGGATGGGGATCTGCGTCACGGAGCCCGGGCTGCCTTTCACTATGCCGGCCCGTTCAAACAATGAGGCCAGCTCGGAATACAGATACCCGGGGTACCCCTTGCGGCTGGGTATCTCGCCGCGCGAGTTGGATATCTCGCGCAGGGCCTCGGCGTAAGAAGTCATATCCGTCAAAATGACCAGGATGTGCATGCCCTTCTCGTACGCCAGGTATTCGGCCGCCGTCAGCGCCGCGCGCGGCGTGATAAGGCGCTCGGCCACCGGGTCGTTGGCTAGGTTTAAAAACATGACCACGTGTTCAATGGCCCCGCTGTCTTCGAAGGAGCGGCGGAAAAAGTCCGCCACGTCGTAATTGACGCCCATGGCCGCGAACACGATGGCAAACCGCTCATTGCCGCCCGCGCCCAGCGACGCCTGCCGTACGATTTGGGCGGCCAGTTGATTGTGCGGCAGCCCGTCGCCGGTGAATATCGGCAGCTTCTGCCCGCGTATCAGCGTGGCCAGGCCGTCTATGGCGGATATGCCCGTTTGGATAAAGTTTCGCGGATATATGCGCGAAACAGGGTTTATCGCCTTCCCGTTCACATCGCGGCGCGTTTCCGCGTATATCTCGCCCAGCCCGTCGATCGGACGGCCTATGCCGTCGAATACCCTGCCCAATATCTCGTCGGACAGTTTTAGCTCCATCGGCTTGCCGGTAAACTGCGTGACGGTGTTGCGCAGCGTCAGGTCGTCGGCGCCCTCGAATACCTGAATGATGACTTTATTGCCCAAAATCTGTACGACTTTGCCCAGCTTCTCTTTATACCCGCCGACGTCTATGCTGACGATCTCCTCGGAGGCCGGGTTTTCGACCCCCTCCAGTACAATAAGGGAACCGCTGCGTATCTCACTAAGACCTATATATTCCACAAACGGGCCCCCTTAAGCGTTTTTCTCGTACAGCTTTTTATAAAACGCGTCGATATCCGTGTAATACGCGTCCAGTTTTTGAAGCTGATCGTTCCCGACATTGTCTTTTATTGATATAACCCTCTCGAATATATTCTCGGCCCTCAGCACGTTCATCGATATGCCCGAAGCAATGAGCTTTCCGCACATATCGTTGAGATAGAGTATAATCTCCATCATCCTATGCTGTTTTTCGAACGGCACATATGTGTCGGTGCTGTCGTACGCGTTCTGCTGAACAAACCCGAAGCGGATAACGCGGGCTATCTCCAGCGTCAGGCGCTGGCTGTCGGGCAGAACGTCGGCGCCGATGAGCTTGACAATCTCCATCAGGCTGCTTTCGTCATACAGGATGCCCAGGATCTTGCGCCTGTTTTCGAAAAAGTTTTCATGCACGTTTCCCTTATACCAAGCTTCCAGATCGTCCAGATACTCGGTATAGCTGGTCAGCCATTGAATGGCCGGGAAATGCCTGGCGTACGCCAGCGAACGGTCCAGCGCCCAGAATACGCGGACAAACCGCTTGGTGTTTTGCGTAACCGGCTCCGAAAAGTCGCCGCCCTGGGGCGAAACGGCGCCGATGATGGTGATGGAGCCCTCTTGCCCGCACAGCGTTTCCGCGTATCCGGCCCGTTCATAAAACGCGGCCAGCCGTGAAGCCAGATAGGCGGGGAAGCCCTCTTCAGCGGGCATCTCCTCCAGCCGGCCGGACAGCTCGCGCAGCGCCTCAGCCCAGCGCGACGTGGAATCCGCCATGATGGCTACGTGATAGCCCATGTCACGGTAATATTCGGCTATGCAGACGCCGGTATAGATGCTGGCCTCGCGGGCGGCCACCGGCATATTCGAGGTATTGGCGATCAGCGTGGTGCGATCCATAAGGGACTTGCCCGTGCGGGGATCCGTCAGCTTTGAGAAGTCTTCCAGAACCTCGGTCATCTCGTTGCCGCGCTCGCCGCAGCCGATATATACGATAATATCGGCGTCCGACCACTTAGCCAGCTGATGCTGGGTAATCGTCTTCCCGGTGCCGAACCCCCCGGGAATGGCGGCCGTTCCGCCTTTGCCGATGGGGAACAGCGAATCGATGATCCGCTGGCCCGTAATCAGCGGCCTGTTTACCGTATAGCGCTGTTTTACGGGGCGGGGCACGCGTATAGGCCATTTCTGCAGCAGCGTTATTTCAATATCGGCCTGATCGGCGCCGGGGCCGCCGCCATTCCCCGGCAGCGGCGACGTACTGTATCCCCCGCCGCGCTTATCCGGCGCCACGACGGCGATCACATCCGTAATCTTGTACAGGCCGTCGGGTTGGACGGACTTGAAGCTGCCGCCGGCGCCGGGCGGCGCCATAATCCGGTTGACTATAGAACCGGTCTCACGCGTTTCCGCCACAACCATGCCCGGTTCCGCGCGGTCGCCGGGCTTGACCAGCATCTTCACGTCCCACATCTTGTCCATGTCCAGGTTGTCGACATGCACGCCGCGGGATATAAATATGCCGGATCCCTTTGCGATGGATTCCAGCGGCCGTTCAATGCCGTCGAAGATGTTGCCTATAATGCCGGGCCCCAGCGTAACAGACAGCTGGCTGCCGGTGCCGGCGACCTCCGCGCCCGGCGACAGCCCGGTAGTATCCTCAAACACCTGTACAACGACGCGGCCGTTGTTGTTGAGCGAGATCACCTCGCCTATCAGCTTCTCGGCGCCGACCAGCACCATTTCAGACATTTGGAAATCGCCGTGGGCTATGACAGACAATACTGGGCCGTTTATGCCGAATATCTCGCCTATCGCGCTCATTGGCCCGCCTCCTTGCCGTTGCCCGCGGCATACGTTAACTTCAGCTCGTTAAAGTTTTCACGGACGTTTTTCAGACGCTCAAGGTATGTATCGTCCTCGATCGCGTTCTTTTCAGGGATCAGCAGTTTAAACCCGCCTATAAAATCGTCTTTTACGCCGACGCGCTCGCAGTTGCCCGGCAGCGCGCCTTCCGGCGGAATATCGCGTTCCATTATATAAACCTTGACATTGCCGTAACGCGCGGACATATCCGCGATATCCTTGACAAGGCGCCCCGCGTACTCGCCGGTCGCCGTATACGCCCTTATTTTATCTATCGCGCCGTCAAACAATTCGTCCAACAGTTTGCCGCGCGCGCTGAGGATCGCCTTCTTCGATTCCGTGGACGCCATGTTGATCCCTTTATTTTTTGCCTGTTCGATCCTGGATGTCTCGACGCGCAGCCTTACGCCGGCTTTCTTTTGTTCGTCATCCGTAACGGCCGCTATGTGTTCGCTCATACGCTTGTTTATATCGGCCAATATCCTTTCGCGTTCCTGTTCGGCTTCCTCATTGGCCTTCTGTGAAAAGAACGCCAATTTGTCCTCTATCTTCATTTAATAACGATCCGCCTCCGTCAGTCCAGCTTGACGCCAATGGCTTCCTTAACGTACGACGTCAGAAAATCCTTGGTGCGCCCTGTTCCGTGCCGATCCGGTATCTCCACCACCAAAGGCAGTCTCCTGGTCAGCTTTATTTCCTTGATGATATCCGGGAATTGCCGTGACAGCTTCTCCATGATGAGCACAATCCCGATATCCTCATCGACCATGACCTTTTCCAGTTCCGCCTTTAGTTCGCCCTGTTCGTGCACCACAGCGCCGTCCACGCCGACAAGCCGCATACCCGTGCGGGTATCCACATTGTCGCTTATCAGGTATATCCTCATTATCCGAGGCGGCCGAGTATCATAACGGCGATTAGGACCCCGTAAATGGCAATGCCTTCGCAAAGTGCCACAAATATCAGCGCTTTGCCCATGATATTCTCGTTTTCACTTAACGCGCCTATAGCGGCTGAAGCGGATTTGCCCACCGCCATGCCTGTGGCTACCGTCGCAACGGATGTCACCAATGCCGCTGAAATAAAGCCGACGCCCTGTGCGGAAAAGGCGGGCGCCGCGCCCGGTGAAACCGCAGCGGTTGTGGAGGCGGCCCAGGCGACGCCGGAAAATATGAAGGCTGTCATGAACAGCAAAATCCCAAAAAATGAAATAATATTGATTGCCAGTAAACGTTTAAACCTGCCCGCTTTCCTTTCGCCTAAATAGAACGCCCCTATCGGCAGCACAATGGAAAGGACCAGCAATACGGATAACACCTTAATAGCCATAATATCCTCCTGACCGGATTAAATATTTTTTTTGTATGATTTGAACACGCGGCCGTCGCCGCTGAAAAAACGGGAAAACATCTCGTAAAACTCCAGCCTTAGCCCTTGGATGCCTACCACAAAGCCCTCTAGGACCATTACTATAATGTTTCCGATAATAACCACAACTATATTGTGGCCGCCCGAGGGAGACGCCGACATCAGCATAACGGCGCTCATCATCCCGGCGTGGCTTAAGGTAAAAGCGCCTACGCGCACAAACGACACGCTGTTTGACAGATAAGACAGCAAGGCCTCGTACAATTCTATAACGGACAGCAATATCGTCATGGCGGCGCCCTGGCCGCCCTCTTCCTTTTTTTTCTCAAGCAGCCGAGCCAACGGCTCCCCGAACGTGATAAGGATAAGGGGCGCTACGACAAATATCGCGCCGATCGTCATGGCTATAGCTGCAAGGCCGTTTATATAGAGTATGACAATGGCGATGCACGCGGCGTAAAACACAAAACCCGCGGCGCCGTTGGGGCTGAATAACAGCTTTCCCCAATCCCTTTGCCTGACCGCGTTCAGCATGTTCAGTACCATAGTGGACATTATGATGAACGCGCCCGCGCATACGGCTATTATCAACGTGGTGTTTATCTCGTCGAACGGTTTTCGCCATACGGCGTTTACTTCAAAGCCGAACACGCTGCCGTAAAGTATGCCGAACACCATGCTGGAGACGCCGACAGTTGAAATAATCGCGCCCAGTTTCATGCCTTTTATTCTGTACAGCAGATACCCGGCCAGCGCAAGCACAGCGCCCTGGCCGAAATCCCCGAACATTAATCCGTATAGAATTGTATATGATATGGAAATGAACGTGGTCGGATCCAGTTCGGTATAATTGGGCATGCCATACATGGTAGTAAAAAACTCAAAGTTCCGCACCAAAGGCGGGTTGACCAAACGCGTGGGCGGCACGCTTTCGGCCGGCTTTTCGCTCAGATCGCTCGCAAATATGACTTTGGCGTCGTCGATAGTTTCATCCTTAAGCGCCAGGGCGTCGCGCTCAGGCATCCAGCCGACGAAGATGAAGTTGTCCATCGGCGTTTTCACCGCGAATTTACGCGTATCGTACACATAGTATAAATCATACGCCTTGGCGACCGCTTCGGCCAGCCGTTCGCGCGAGGCCACCGAATGGGCCTGGTTCTCTTCGACCAGCTTGTCGATCTCCGCCGAAATGAAATTGGAGCGTTCATTGATTTCGTTTAGGACCTGTACCGGGGAGCCTTTAAACGTCTCCTCGCTGTCTTTGATCGTCAGATTTATCCGCTCAAAATGCAGGGAGGCGAATACGCCGTCTATCTTTTCCTTCAGCTGCACCGGGGTGGCATATACCCCCCACACATAATCCCTGGTGCGCATTGCCTGCATGAAGAGGATTTCTGGGTCGTCGTACAGAAACGCCTCCAGCTGAATAAAGTTGCTTACCGGCATCCTCCCGAACGTATACGATATCAGATTGTACGCGTCCAGCTTATCCACGTCAAAGACCATGGCCGAGAAGGGTTCGAGGGTCTTCCGATATTCGCCGAGGGTGGACTTTTTATACTCCAAAGCCTTAATCCGCATATCGCGGTCCTCGAACAGCTGTATCGCCTCGCCGATAATCCGGGACGCTTCATCGCCGCTCATATTGCTGGGTTTATCCCACGAAAAGCCCGCTGTTTTATTTAAACGGTCGGCTTGCTGCTTGACCTGCGTGAACGGGTTTATATTGGACAAAGGCGTTAGGCTTTCTATATCGGCCAACTCCCTGGCGGCGTATTCCAGGTGTATGTCGTAACTGGCAATATACCGCTCTATAACGCGGTTTAAATCGTCCATGCGCCCCATCAGGTTTATATACTGCATCCGTTCAATCACTGTTGCGCACCCGCTTTCCTGGTGAGGTAAAGGTAGCCCATGATATCATTTGGCTTCAGCTTGTAACGCACCCCCTCCAGCAGCGACGTCAGGTTCTTTAGCTCCAGTTCCTTGAAAAAGACAAAACTTACGGTAACCGCCAAGGATTCGCGCTGAGAAGCCGCGGCTTCCCGGTATAGTTTTGACATCCTGTTATAATATGATTTTTCCAGGAGATTTAAATCCGTAAATACCTGCCCATACGGCGATACGCTTATTTCCTCGCTCAATTCGCCCAATGTCTGGCATTTGACCATTTTCATCAGCTGTTCGCGTTCCAGCCGGTGGCTGATGGGGATCAAATAGGCGTATATCCTGGCGTCATTGAGGTTATAGTATTTCTTCAGCCTGTACACCCACATGATGTTCCGCAGATCTATTTCCTCGCCGCTTATCGCCGCCATTATGTCGCGGTTCTTTTTGTCCAGAATCTCGTTCTGCTGGTTCCATAGGTTCATGTAATAGTAGAGATCCAGCTGCATCTCGATCTCAAACAGGGAACTGTGCGAAGAAAACGCGTCTGTGAGCATTGTGTAAAAGCCCGCGCCCTTTAAGTTGTATATGAACTCCTCCGGGTTCTTGGACGCCTTCAATTTCGCCGTGTCTATCTTCAGCTGCGAGCCTATCAGCATATTGAGCTCCGGGACGCTGTAATTGATGTCGCGCTCGTCGTAGACCATGCACAGCAGCAATTTCACTACATTTAATTCAAAGCTGAGGAAGTACGCGGCCATATAGTTTTTTATATTCTCTTCCGTTATAAAGCGGTGTATCCTCCGAAAATCGTCCGACAGCGACAGCAGCAGCTTTTGTTCCACAATATCCCGGTGGATTTCCACGCTGAATATATCCGACATGGCCTTCCGGTAAGCGGGATGCTCGCTTAAAAACCTTACTACCGACTCGACGGAATCCGATTTGGACAGTCGCCCATAATCGGCGTTTGTCAGCAGCTTGCCCCTCATGGCGCTGATTTTCGCGTTTATTCCGCTATATTCCATCTATATCACGATCCTATTATCTGATTGACGATCTCGGCCTCCCAACGCGAGCGGTTCTGCTTATACAGCGCCTCTAAATCCGCGATAGCCCGCTCGGTTTGCTGCTTTATTCTCAATATCTCCCGCTCGGCTTCCTTCTCGGCTGATTCGGAGAGTTTTTTCAGTTCCCCGGCAGTCTTCCGCTCAATATCTTCCCTGATCTCGGCTTCCTTTTTTCGCATTTCATCGTCCAGACGGTCCATTTCCTCACGCGCGCCGTTAATACGGGAGTCCGCTTCGCTCTCAATTTGGATCAGCTCTCTTATAATGCTGTCCACATTCACCACGACCTATTTTCCTGATAATAGCAGACCCACGAATGAGGGCATTCGTGGGTCAGGGTATGGATTAAGCCTGATTTATTGCCTTGTTGACTTCCTCGGCAAAATTTTCCTCTTTCTTAGCTAATCCCTCGCCTGTCTCGTAACGGACAAAGCGTTTCACGGTTATATCGGAACCGATCTCTTTGCCCACAGATTGCAAATATTTCCCGACGGTATACTCGGAATCCTTAACATATTCCTGCTCCAACAAGCAAAAATCTTTAAGTTCCTTGTCCAGCCTTCCGGTAATTATCTTCTGTAGCACCTGATCGGGTTTTGCCTTATATTTCGGGTTTTTGGCAGCGTTCTCCTGTTCCTCCAATTTCGCCTGCTGCGTCAGGATTTCCGTTTCTTTTTGTATAAATTCTTCGGGGACGTCGGCCTTGCCGACAAACTTGGGGCTCATGGCGGCTATCTGCATGCATACGTTCTTGCCGGCCTCTGTCAGCTGATCGTTTGCCGTTTCGCAGCCCAGCTCCACCAGCACGGCAACCTTGCCGCCCCCGTGGATATAACTGACCAGCGCGCCCGGGCCCTGCTTTTTATAGCGCTCGAAGCGGCGGATGTCGATGCGTTCGCCGATGACGGCTATCTTCTGCGTCAGCACGTCGCCTACGGTCAGCGTGTCCTCTTCTATCCACTTCTCCAACAGGAATTCGGGCAGTTCCTCCGCGTTTGACGCGGCTACCTGGGTAATCACGGAACTGACGTAGTTCCGAAAATCTTCGTTCCTGGCGACGAAATCCGTCTCGCTGTTGACCTCCACCACCGCGCCGACGCTGTTGTCGGGCGCAATATAAGCCCAAACCAAGCCTTCCGTGGCAATGCGCCCGGCTTTCTTGGCGGCGGCGGCCAGCCCTTTCTCGCGCAGCACCTCTACGGCGCGGTCAAAATCGCCGTCGGCCTCCACCAGAGCGTTTTTGCAGGCCGACATGCCCGCGTTCGTCGCTTCCCTAAGTGTCTTTATCATAGCGGCCGTTATGGCAGCCATATATATTCCTCCAGTGTGTGTTATTCAGCCGCGGCCAGTTCCAATTCAGGCGTTTCAACGGGCGCGGCCGGGGCCTCTTCCGCTTCCTGCGCTGTCTTGAACTGTTCGCCCTGGCGCGCCTCAAGCACCGCGTCGGCCATTTTCCCGGCGATGAGCTTAACGGCGCGTATGGCGTCGTCATTGCCCGGGATCACGTAATCCACCTCGTCGGGGTCGCAGTTGGTGTCTACTATGGCGACCACCGGGATGCCCAGGTTCCGAGCCTCCATAATCGCTATATGCTCTTTCCGCGGATCCACCACAAACAGTATGTCGGGTTTTTGGCGCATATCCTTAATGCCGCCCAGGTTCTTGTTCAGCTTTTCCTTTTCGTGAAGGAGTTCCGCGACTTCCTTCTTGGGCAGCAGCTTCATGGAACCGTTTGTCTCCATGTTCTCGAGTTCCTTAAGCCGCTTTACCCTGGACTTTATCGTATTGAAATTCGTGAGCATGCCGCCCAGCCAGCGCTGGTTGACATAGAACATGCCGCAGCGTTCGGCTTCCTCTTTTATTGAATCCTGGGCTTGCTTTTTGGTGCCGACAAATAGGAGTTCCCCGCCGTCTTTTACCATTTCGGCCACGGCGCGGTAGGCCTCCTCCACTTTCTTCACGGTCTTCTGCAGGTCGATGATATAGATGCCGTTGCGTTCTGCAAAGATGTACTCGGCCATTTTGGGGTTCCAGCGGCGGGTTTGGTGCCCGAAGTGCACGCCGGCCTCCAACAGCTGTTTCATAGATATAACGCCCATGTATGCCTCCCATTAAGTTTTTCCGCCACAGCCCGCCTGTTGAAGCAAACCCCGCGGGGCACCATGCTTCGCAGGGCTGTGTGTGTTATGAACGATAACGTCCGAGATTATACCATATGAGATTTTTGAATGCAATAACCTAGTAAATATTCCTGCCGGCCAGTTTATAGTCGGCCAGCGAAAGTTTATACGGTATGTCGATATTATACGGGCACATCGGCAGGCACAGCCCGCACTTGCTGCATTCGGCGCCATTTTTCCCCAGCTTCGCGTAGCGCGCCCTGCCCAGTTCGGCGTTCCCGTACCAAAACCGCAGCCGCTCCATCAGGGCGTATTGGGCCGTGTCGCTTACCTCGCCGCGGAACATCTGCCTGTCGTAATACCCCTCGGCCGCGAAGATCTCCATTATGTCTATGCCTTCGGGACAAGAGCACTTCCCGCACTGCCTGCAGACATAGTCCGACAGTTC
>JGI20166J26741_11103336_pt1 | contig 14380 bp, 11 predicted proteins | sample TergutCu122P5_FD_26741 | JGI IMG/M metagenome (IMG submission 26741)
AAATATGGGGAAAGTAAAAGACTCGAATTATGATGGCAACTGTACCGCACGTCACTTCTGGTTTGGGACTTAGAAAATTTCAGGCCGATGGATTTTTGTTGACACGAGTGTACAGAAATAAATGCAGTGTCCTGCCACTAACACAGCTTACTTGCAAGCCCATCATGTCATTAAGATTGGTTTCCTGTGGCCACCAACCTTGTTCAATTTTAGCCTGTCATACTCTTGTGCCTTGTTGTACAGTAGCACACCCACAATCACCGTGCACGTTCCAAGCCCGCTCAGCAGCGTCACGGGATTTCCAAACAATAACACTGATAACCAGATCAGGAATGCTCGTTTTGCTGTGTTTGCCACACTGTAATCAACAACGAATGAACACATCATGGATAACAGTTCTGAATTTACAACACACCAACACCCAACACCAAAACTGTAAAAATTATCTACCTTTGTTATATTAGATCATGAAGATTCTAAACCATTAACATAAAATGCTACCATTTAACCAGGTCCTTAGCCAGCTAAATTCCCCTGCTTTGTCTTCAGGAATGTAATGTTCAAAGAACCTCAGTAGAAATTCGGTACGTACGTTCTACTTCTCACATCAAAGCCGGACTGTCAGCCCACTACAACCACCTTCATTAAAAAACTCTTAACAATATATCACCGAAGTTCAATAAATAATTTCTTCAATCTCCTACCCACATCATCCTGTTAAGGCTCAAAAAAGCTCCTTTGCAATTGTTTTCAAAATACGATATTATTGACGTTTCTCCCTCCGGATAAACAACATATCAAAGCAACAAACAATGTAAAAATATATATTTCTTTTGTGCATGTACAAGCACATTTTCTTTTGAACAAAACAGGTATCAGTTTCTGAAATGCACAATAGAATTTCATGAATTTATATGACTTCAGTTCCCCTTTAAATTTACTTTGTTCTGTATTTTTAATATGACTGGAGGGATTTCTATAGAGATAAGACCAGTACGAGGGAAACTGGACAGGCAACAAAATTTTCTCCCAACTGTCACTTTTGTAACTTGTTTACCGACACCATGGTACAAAGCCTTCAGTGAACATCATATGATTAAGAAATTCCATGTTATCAAATCTAGAGGTACATATATCAATGCCTTCTAGAAAAGCATGCTTTTGGCAGTAATATTTAGTTCATATTTTAAAATCCTATTTTAAGTTAAAAATTTAACCCACTGTGTGGGAATTCTGGGTGATAAATGATGGATAACAAAGGGCAAACTCGGCAACATGTCTCACCCACAAATTTCCTGCCAGGACACACAATTTGCTACAGCGACTATGCTATGAACTGGACTACTGAGGAATCATGGGTTAATTACAGCAAGTGCAAGAGATTTTCCTCTTCTCCAAAACATCTGGACAGGCTGTGGGGCCCACCCAGCCTCTATTCAACAGGCACCACAAACTCTTTCTCAGGAGATAAAGCGGCCGGGGTGTGAAGCTGATCACTCCTGCCCCACTTAGTGCCAAGGTTAAGAATAAGTGGGGGTATATCTCCTCTCCCCCTATATACCTTGATGGCGTGCACAGGTAAAATGTTATGTTTTACTAGCACACTAAACTTTCCATTACCCCATACTTTTATTTTCACTTGTTATTCCCAGATGGCAGGGAAGCAGCCTTTGGGTACCTTCAAACAAGCTGATAGCAAGCAATGCCTCAGCAATGCTTGCCATCAGTAACTAGTTACTTGGGGCTTCAGTCCTTTGATTTGAAAAAATATGATGTATCAAAAGAGTAGCAGTGTGGGCTGAACGGGCCACTCCACGCATAACAACGTGCCCCACAAATGCCTACACAGTGGGTTAATAATGTTTTTTCATGTGGCTGCACTTCCAAGTTGTCTCTTCCCATGAGACGTTTTAACCAGAATTTTAACATATTAATTTCACAAACAACCTTACCTATGAGTAACAGGACTAATATAATCCATAAGCACATAGGCAGTGATACTTTGAAAGTGGAAGAAAATGCCATTCAAGATGAATGCTGAGAACAGCGCAGAGTCTGTACTATTCTGGACTCCACTAATGTCTACAAGAAATAATGATGCTGGTATCTGCACAATCACTGATGCAATACTTGTGTAAAACTGCAACTCTGCTGGCCTGCCAACAAAAGATACTCAACACAATTCACATTCTATATGTTTGCTGGTATTATGGAATCTCAAAATCTATCAAGAAGGCCACAGTGAATTTTTCCACTTGTATTAAAATGTCTTAACCAGATTTATTCTTTCAATGTCATATTTTGTCACCTTCATGTTTAGCCATTAATCTTCAATGTGTTCCTTTTATAAGATTCCCACAGTCAGTAGCTGACAAATATCTTACAACACAACATATACCCAGCCTGTACTAAGCTTTTGCTTTAAAGTATTCCAATAATTTAACATTTTCAAAACTCATTTGTATGCTCTCTTCTGGGTAATTCCCCGGTGCCTGAATTTTGTATGCCAGTGTTTCATAACACTCTGTCCCATCTTCATAGGCGGGTAGGTACCTACCCGGCTATGAAGATGGAACAGACAGAGTGTTCTGAAACGTTGGCATACAAAATTCAGACGCTGGGGAATTACCCAGAAGAAAGCATACACCATTCAGGACATGGCAAAAGTTTGAAATCTCATTATACTTGTGGCTCATGAAACATGTTTTTAAGGTTACATCATCTGCAGTTGACTGGTTAAACTTTTACATCACATTAGTCAATTACAATAAGACATATAATCACCCAATGCAATAACACAAGCTCACACAATTTTGAAACAGAATGAAAACTATTACAATAATAATTCCATAAAGGAAATAATTTTAAGGAGACTAATAACACAAACTGCAAATAAACATTTCACTATCTTTAACAATACAAATCATTAAATATCATTTGGTGGCAGTACAAATTTCTGGAACGGTACATGGGAACTTTTTTTTTAGAAATACAAACTCAAAAAATTCAACTGATGAAAAGTTAACACACAAGTTTTAAAAACTATTTTAGGTGTTGAAAAAATAACAGCTGCTACTTCTAATATTTACCACATTCTTTCTCAGTGCATAACATAATTGTTATTCATGTAACATAAAGCTGATGAGTTCCACTTCTAGAACAGTCCTAGTTGCAACAATATTGCCAGCTACTATTACAAGGGTTAATGAGATAGAAATACCTTTCTTAAAGTTCGGTAGAAACTTGGAAATTACAGGAAACTTACGTATATTTGAACTTATCTCCACTGATGAGCATTTTGGAATAAACATTTTGTAAACTGAAACAACAAAAACAAAAATTGTTAGTTCAAAACAGATGAGATTTGAGCAACTGTGTCAACACACCTAAGGCTCCATATGCAAACTTCTCATCACCATATAAACTCTGCTACAGCAAACTAAATGCTGGATGCCACCAAGATGCAGTAACCATATTATAGAGGTCAAAGCACCTATAAATCGATTTTCATTTTACTAAAACCAAAATTTTGCTCCAATGTGTTTTGATATTTAGAAGTTTCACTAGATGACACTAACAGTACTGCATTCTCAAAAGTTTATGACACATGTAATGCTTGTGACTTGATGTAACAGAATAAATCCAGACAAAAAGAAATAAACCACAACAATTATGATCACAGATACCAAAGAAGAAGTACACATAAATCTTATGTACAATGAATGTTTCACAATTCCATTTATTGTCATAACTGAAACTAACATGTTACACAGACCTAGCAGAGATGGAAACAAATCATACTGTCACAATCAAACACAAGACACTGAAATGTCTGATGCATGTTCTCATCAAACTGAGCTAGTAGACAACTTTCATGTGAACAAACTTACATGCATAATTTTCATGCAAGATACTTAACTGTTCCATGCAAACAAAATTCTTGAAATGTTTATACCGTCAACATATTCATGTACAAAATGAGACATATTATTATCATCAGAATTTTTATGTTGCACACAGTATAACACACTTAAAGCAAAGAAGTTATCTTTCATTTTGAGCACTAACCCACTACACTTTATAAAACCAGCATCAGCCTTCTCTAGCAACACATACTTCCTATCACCATGATAAAACAGAAAAACAAAAACAGATGACTATCTTTTGGACAGTACTAAACTGCAAATACATGACTGCGCAAGGAAAAAAAGCTGTAACATGTGGTGAGTAGATGAGTGATAATCTGACACAGTACTATGGGTCCTTTGAAGCTTCAAATTTATTTAAATCATACTTAAAAATTCAGTTCATTCATCACAGAAAGCATATTGCAACTCCATTGCAAAAACCAACCAATTAATTCTGCTGTGAAAAAATCAACATTTACTGTAAGAATCATACAAAACACATATATAAACCACATGGGCAAAATACAGATGTTGAAGCAAGAAGAAAAAAGTTGCCACTGCTTGCAAGGATTGAAGCAGAACTTAAAATTTTCATCCACATGACTACTGAATACTACTGATTATTTCTGTTTTTTTCCTACAGAAGACGCATAACACCACAACCAAGTTTAAAAAAAACATAAAAAACAGCCCAAAGGGCAATGTTCTCAATTCTAAACAATCAGTGCACCACAATGGAAGGTTTAGGTTTTGCACGATCAATACATACCACTCTGTTAGATTGGTAGCCATGGCTGCCACAAATCCTCGTATATCAAAACTCAGCTCATTGGCTGAACAGAGGGCGAGTCCACTCATCACTGGAATCAGTGACAGGCTAACATACAGACCAGTTGCTTCACCTGAGGAAAGGTACAGATAAAAAGTATGATGTAGAAAGGAGTGAACTGCAGTCAAAAACACAACAAATATTTAATTAAATAGCGTAGGTAGAAAAGCTATAACAACAACATGTTCTGGCCCTCAGTTGGCCATCGTCAGGTTGTATACACTGAAGAGGATACTTAATACTTCATATAAAGTATCCTCTTCAGTGTATACAACCTGACGATGGCCAACTGAGGGCCGAAACATGTTTTCGTTATAGCTTTTCTATCTACGCTATTAAATTAAATATTTGTTGTGTTTATGACTGCCGTTCACTCCTTTCTACATTGTAGTTTATACACAATGGGGATGTCGCACCTTAAAAAAGTATGATTCTGGGATATCCATATAATTCAAATACCGAAGTCTGGATGTTAAGTGCATCTTAATTTTATTTATTTACAGTCTATTTAAGTATACTGCCAGCATCTCAGAGTATATAGTATCAGATGGTAAAATAATTAATAAATAAACTTCAAAGGATGCTCAAGCAAATGACTGTCATCTAACCAGGAAAAATGTCCAATCGAGATACCTGGTCTGTTGGTCAAGACAAATGATAATACAATGAATCCTTGGTCATTCAATGTAGCGGCAAGGGGTTTGAAGCTTGGGCTGAACAGCCAGCCAGTGAGTTGTTTTGGGTGCATTTCCTACCCTACACATAAGTTACAAAGTCACATAATCAAACCTTTGCACAACAACAACACACACATATGACAGAATGTTGATAAAATGTTGATACAGGTTAAGAAAATAAGCCCTAAAATCATATTTCACGTCCTAAATACGTGTTGGGAACTTCTGTCACTTAACAAAATCTGACATGTGTCATGTAGGCCTATTTAGACCTAGGCTATGAACAAGTAACTCTGTCAACTAAATTATCAGCCCCTACAAAAGTTACAAAATGCTGAATGCAAGCTTGTGCACACAAATAATTTGGAATGACTCTCCAGTAATTGCTTTGGAGGTTCAGAAGGGTGGGCTGATTGCTGTAAGAGTTGTTGGATGATGTAGTGGACGTCTGGGGGTTCAATATAGTGTCATAGATCACATCATGAACTGACGCAAGTGTGGTTGTGAAAATATTGAACATACTGAGGACTTTGGTGCAGTTTTTAACATCCTGAGGGATTTGTGAAATTTTCAATGACAGTCTCTGCAGGCTGCCTTCACAGAACACTGACAAGTGGTTACTTAGTTTTAACACAGTCAACAACTGTCTGTCAAAACAAAGACGGTCCACAGAAAACAAATATGCACACTTGGTAATAATGAAGTGCTTTTCATCTGCATTATAACTAACAATGAGCTTACCTAAGATACACCTAGAAATGAGGACGGTGAAAAGGGGGGCTGAACTCTTGATGGTTTCAGTAAAGCTCACAGCCACATAGTTCAGTGCCACCAGCCCCAGGATCACAGTTGCAAACCTGAAAATATAAAACAAAAATTGATGACTGAAAATAATAAACAATTACATGTAAACCAACACAAAATTAATTACTTCAGGTCCAAAACTTTCTTACACAAACACATAATTGCAATCGATCTTTGTGCCAAATTTCATATCTTGGCACAATTTACAACTAAAATTAATTCTGTTTTTAATATTTTTTAAATATCTTCTGTGCATTAGATAATTATTGATGAATCCAACAAAATGCACTTACAATCAGTTTGAATACATGACCATTACATATCATCATCATCATCATCATATCCTACATGTTTTGGTCCTTTCTGGGCCTTTCAGGAAGATAACAGATATGAAAGATGCATCAGACATTTACAGACCATCATTAGGAAATGCAGCTTATGCATATATAAAAAAAAACAGCAGCAAGTTAAATACATAAAACATGAATATTAGTTAAAACCTGAAGAAATAAACATCATTATTTAAAACAAAAGTGTGTTCAGTATGAACATATAAGTTGCAATACAATACATAATTTGCATTCAAACATCTACTGCATCTCTTCAATCTAACTGTATGAATGCAGTCCTGAGAAGTATGATAATGATGTATGTTGCCTACGTGAACAAACTGTACTCACTAGTACAGTGTTCTGAAAGTCCCCATGCTGTTCATTGAGTTCCTATCCATTACACTAATGTTGGAGTATGGCATGTTGTGAGTGCACACCAAATCATAGGGCCCATGTTTCTCGAAGGAACAATAAATTCCTACTCTTATATTTGATTAATTGTGACACTAATTATCAGCCAATAAATAGGATAAAAAATCTATGGTTACTATATTCAGAATTATGCCATGTCCTACACAGCACATGTATCAATGGCTTCCCTAGAAAAGATATTTTGTGAAATGTTGACAATCCACAGACCGTGGCCTTCTAGCTCTTCAGATTCAAATCTGCATAATTTTCATCTGTGGGAACACTGAAAGATGGAGTTTATGTGAACAATACACTGAAAGGAAATGTTGAAAGAGAAATTGCCTGTAATTTAAGAGAGCTCCACTGTGTGTCAAAGAATACTGTCAACATGTGTGAGACTTGCTTAAAAGCTGCAAGTCAGCACCTCAGTACTGTACTGTGAAATAAGGTAAGTTGAACGGCACAGCAATACAGCTATTAATTCCTGACAGATGCAAATTTTATATGTGATGAAGCTCCCACAACTACTACCATGGTGAAAGCACAGTTTAAAGATTCACTCTGCAGCATACTACATCCGATAATGAAGATATTTTCTAGAGGAGAAATTCTTGATAGGATATTATAAATTTTTGCATATGTAGGTATTTTACACACGGTTACTACATTTCTGTATAGAGAATTATACATAATACATGCCACCACAACAGCCAATGAAAATATCTGTTGATCAACACAACTTCACTGGCTACCAACACCATCAGAGGTAAGGCTAACAACTAGAACACATAAAAGCCAATTTCTATGAAATCAAAGCACCATGATGTTGATCAAACCAGCAATGACAAAGCTTAAGGTGTAACATCAGCATACTGCAGGCCAGTTGCCATTTCATTAGTACATTAAATACAAAACACATACCCGAAGAACTCAAGACCAAATTTTGTATACCTGGTGCATCCCACCAACATCATATGTCGATAGAAGCCAGGAGGACGCATCAACCTCTGTGTGGGTTTGTACATCCCACAAGGGAAATACATTTGGATGAAGCCACAGACTGTTGTCATCAGCATCTGACTTGTACCTGAAATCATAAAGCCCTAAATTAAAATTAATTCTTCCTTGCCTGGTTAATTGTACCAATGACAGTTCAAAACCATGAACTCAAATAATTGCATCCCACATAAAATTAAAACAACAGAAGGATTTTTGAAATACCCTTGCTCACTTATGCTGGTGAATTGAAAGGTCACTGGTGGTATAAATTTTAACTCTGTAGAGACTGGTTGCATAGCTGGACACAAGGTAGAGTTTATTCGGAACTACTAACTCCTGCCACCCAATTAGCTTAGCTAAATGAATGCCATAACTGCATCTCCTGTTTACTCTATTACTCTGACCTCATCTTCATGCAGGAACAAATCTAATTCCATAGAGCTAACCCAGCAGGCTTTTATGTGATTACACTATGTTCCATACTGTGAGGGCAGAACAACAATTCTAAGTGGTAAAGAAGCAAAGTATTAAGGCAGAGATTGAAAAACTCTGGGTGCTAGTTTGCCACACCAACTAGGAATTTGTTTGTGGTGCTTAGGATTTTCAAAAATAATTACTTTTAGTGCATGTATGTTTTTGATTTTTTTTACATCCAACTCAACATTGATTGCACCACAGAACAGCACCTTTCTGGCAGTAAAGAAATACCAAAATCTTTGCTTAGTGGTCGTTTGTGACCACATGTATTAAAGTGCTTGGCTGGTGGACATGTCATTTGCAGTACCAGTAGGTGGTGAAAAGTTTGGCTTGTATGCTTCAGAAGGTGCAAACCAATCTGCATGGATCAGCTATATACCCTGATAGCAATACACTGTCTGGCTCCTTAATTTCTGGGCTCTCACTACAAATAAAATTTGCCAAAGAGGAATAGGGTGAACTTCTACTAGCCTCAAGATAGATGCAGAAGATTCTAGGTTACATACCATAACCCAGAAAACCCCCAAGCATGGATTGTCATAAGCATTCTGTGCTAACAGCTGGACCCAAACATCCCTATGTCTTTGGCAATCAAGAGTCACTATTTCCACGCATATCGTACAAACTTTCACTGTTCTGGTTTTCCAGCAGTTAAGATTAAAGCAGAGATATATAATTCCCAGATGCCTGGTTGCACAGATGACTACAATTTATTTGGTGGCACTTAACACTTGTGGGTACCCAGAATGGAACTTGCTTCACATACCTGTTTGTTGCCTAGAATATTGAGGTGGCTCCTAGATTTTTGGAAAATTTGTGCACCCCTGGAGTAAAGTATAAAATACAAAATACTGATTTCCTTTTCAAACACATTATTTACAGTCAGTAGCTCAGATTACACAGCATCAACCTGGGCCATGATTAACAAGTAACGAACTGACTGAGAAAGGCTATGGAAGGAAGCAGTCACCACATGATTTGAGATAATAGCCTAGCATTTGCCTGGATGGCTTGAGGAAGATCACAAAAAACCTCAGTCAAGATAATTGGTCTAAGGTACCAGCTTTGAAACTGGAAGCTTCTGAACATGAAGGAGTGCTACCAATTCGCCTGTGACATTTGGTGGACATTTATCTTAGTACACACTCTCCCAAATCCCTGAGAACACACAGACACAAAGCACCAGAAATACAAATTCAAACTACTACCTAAGTAATAAATTAACTAAACTAAAGCCTCACATTTTGCTTCATGCAAATAATTTTATGAGAGATTTAAATATTCAGTCATAAATGTTAACTGTTAGGAAATAATAGTAATACATTTTTTAATTAACTATATTTGCCGTACATATGAAGGTAATGTAAAAATTAAATTTTAATGCTCATATATTTCGACAGAAACTCAAAAGCGCATGCCAACGATTTCTATTAACTTGCCTGTCGTCAAAGAGTGCACAAGTGTATGTCTATAAAGCACTCAAGTCATACCTAAGATTGTTGGATCTCCTTTCATGTATGACAAAATGTACTTGTTCAGGAATAAAGTACACCCACTGAAAAAGTACCAGAGAACTAAGAAGAAGATGGCCCGAACATTGAAAAGTCCTTCTTTTGAGCTTATGGATATACTATCATCACCATCACTCCGTCTGGCAGCTGGTACTGTGAGCAATTTGCTCCTCTCATCAATTAATGTGAGGGAGTTCTTGTCGGTGTCAAGACAATGTATATCCTGCGATTCAGCCTGATCACTCGCATGTGACATTAAAGCGTTTTCCATGACTAAACGAAATATGTGGTCTTGTCTCAACAACAGACCACTAACATTAAACAGCTGTGCTTATCTATACGGAATGTGCCACATGGCCCATAAAGGCACATCTCACCACCGAGGGAAACAACACACAAACTTCTCAGGTGACACTCATTGTAACTGAAGTTACTAACGAAAAGTTGGTAGAAAATACTAGACACATTAACCCTTCGATGTAAAACAGCCGAAAAACTTGAGTCTGTAGAACATATCGTTAACAATACGTCGACTTTATTATTTTATTGTGTGACGTTAAATAAATGTGTGTGCCGTGAAGTTTCCGGTTTCTTGCCACGCAACATGCGGACGACAATCAGCCATACGATAACTGCCGATAACACAACATAACTGGTACACAGTACACGCAGCACCTGCAGTGGCGTTGAGTAGAACTAAGAACATATTTTTATTTCCCTTCCTCTGTTTGAAATTTCCCTTTCTTATTACTGCGCGTCCAGACAGTTGAGAAGAACGGTAGTAACGTAGTTTCCACGCAGGTTTCCTTTTTGGCTACTAACGAATTTTTTCCGGTATTGACACAGGCTTATCGTAAATGATCTGGTTTCTGCACGAAGCTCATGAGCTTTCCAATTGTCACGCACTTCGAAAAATTCGTAGTGAGATGCGAGGTTCTAACAGTGGTGTTGCTGTAGATGCATGTCTTCCAGAATGTGACGTGACGTTGGGCGAGTAATTCCCGACATTTCGAAGAATCGCAGTGCCTTCGTTTTTGTGATCATGCAGTTCAAGAATAATGATTCTGTTTGGGCAGCTTGATTCCGAATTTGGATGCACTACGAGCCTGCGAAACGTCAGAAGCTACTCGCCGAAAGAAGAAGCGTCATATTTCAGCAGGCTTGAATCTTCTACATTATTGATTAAAACATCGTCGAATACTATAATAACCTATAATAATATGAAATAACCTACGTGTAGGTACTTTTATTTTTCTCATTTCATGCGTTTGCATACCTAACGTTCCCCTACAATAGATATCGGGTCCCCTCCTCCTGGGTAAAGCGGCCGTGGCGTGGCGTTGACCATCCACCTCCATCTACAGCCGACGTTAAGAATGGGTAGAGCTATACCCCCTCCCCTTCTTTGTGCCTTCATTGCCTGTTACAAGGTGAACTTTATCTTTTCATGTAACGTAATTCACAGTTTCAAGGGCATTCGTATTAATAGACAAGCTACATATCATAGTACTTTAAGAATTAATTTTAGAAGATTACGCTTTGAGTTTCTGGGAATTTTTAATGATTTCCGATTTTTATAATAGGTCTAGCCTATAAGTTGACACCGGTACGCTGTTTGTTGTTGACTACAGGAAATTAGAATTATTAGATTCGTTCAATTCTTTACGCATTCTTGACAGAAGAATTTCAATAAACAAAAGCGCATTAAATGTATTGTGTTGCTCCAAGATAGACGATGGATTTCAGTTGTTTTGTTATAGCATGGCGTAACTTCTGACACAGATGTCTGAACTTTCCTTATTCTCATTCGCCACTGCTTGTTGTAATATGGCTTAAGTGGGAGAGTTCCAGCACATTTGCGTAAAAACCAGCGGGTGCTGGAAAGTCGCATTGTTGTTTTAATAATGTTTCACTGCCGTTATTTGCACTTATATTTATATTCACCTCCGTTGCACTTGTGTCATAGTGTAAATATTTATTCAAATTGGTTAAGGGAATAATTTTGTAACTTGTCCTTGTAACACGTTGTATATACTCGTACTTTCTGTGCAATAGATCTCTTTAAAAAAAAAAAGAGGGTGCTGAAAATGAAGGTTGTTACTCTGCTTGTTACTCGCATCTTTTCCTTTACTGATTAATATTTTACATGTTTACGGTTCACTGTAAATATAAAATATCAGAACATCCAAAGAATGACCATGGCAATTAAATAAAAATTTAACTCTAACTGGCAATTATACGAATATGACTGCCAGTTAGAATTATTTATTAGTTTATTCGTGTGTTATTTGACATGCACTGTAAAGTGTGCGTATGTTACTTACAGAGGTGACAGATGAGGGTAGCTGTGTAGCCTACGTGAGCAGACATCGTGAGCTTTCTAAAGGCAATATCTCAGTAAGTGGGATTTGGGGGTATGGACTGGATCGAGCTGGCTCAGGATAGGGACAGGTGGCGGGCACTTGTGGATGCGGTAATGAACCTTTGGGTTCCATTAAATGCGCGGAATTTCTTAACTAACTGAAAACCGGTCAGCTTCTCAAGGACTCTGATCCATGGAGTAAGTAAGTAAGTAATTAAGTAAGAAAGTAAGTAAGTAATATCTCAGCACTGTAGAAACTTCAAATCAAGATATCCGACATCAAGGCCATACTGCGATAGGCTACGTCGCAAACACAGCAGAAGAGATAAAGTGGTCTATTCTAAAAGGGAGTATTTCATAACACAAAATTCCATACACGTTTGAAGTGCACTGTTTTATTATATGAGCGTCTTTCCTGACAAGTTTTCATGCCGAATGGACAGAACGGTTTTATCATCAGTGATGCAGCTTAATTTCGGATTTAAGAAACAGAATTTCTAATAGACAGGCCTGCTGACTGTGGAGTTTTGCAGTTGACCTTGGCAGTGGTTTGCTCTGTGTTCAGGCGACCGTCCCTTGTTTGTAATCAGTAGCCCATATATTCCGGTTAAAAATACATCTGGACTAAGTGCTGGTGTTTTGTGCATGTGAGATAATGCAGTTACTTTCTGATGTGTTCTATGTAGTTAGCAAAGCAAAGCAATCCTTATTCAGGCCTATTACGGGCCCATAGGCTTCCAGGAGGTTAAGGATCCCAGATTTCTAGACATTCGGCACATGAAAGTGGTAAGGTTGACGGCCCTACGCACCGGCCGCCTTTTCCCCCAGGAAATATTCCTGGTACTCATTTCTGTTAGATGCTGAGTCGACACCAGGGCCATTGCGCGGCCGGAAGATGTATGTCAGCGGGAATCAAAACCGCTTGTAGCGCAGTGTCTCAACCAACTGCGCCACCGCGTGGCCCCTGTGTAGCAAGAGCCGAGCACAAATTTCACTTTAGGCCTGTTATAAACGAAAAAATAATTTTCGCCACGCAGTGATAAGTTTTTGACAGGTTTTATACGTCTCCACCTGACCGTCGTCGCCCGTCGGGATTCTAGCTAAGCTGTGCTGGTGAGCTGTATTCTCTTGAGTACGGGACATTATAAGGACACAAGAAGCAACAGCGATTTATTAGGCGTCCAGCACACCAAGTTGTGCGTTGTCTCTCTATGCCTACCTTGGCGAAGAGGAGTGCTTATGAGAAGTTGAGAGTCACTCAGATCGTCAATAAATTCTGTTTTTTTTTTACCAACTTCAAACTCTTATTACCCTTTTCGCTCCCCAACTGGCGGTTTTTAATGAAATGTGGCACCGGCGACCTGAATCAAATACTTTTTTTTCTGTGTATGTTTCTGGTTCGTGTTGTTAAATGCTAGTGTTTATATAGTTACAATCTGCGTTACATAAGAGAATACATGGTAATTTTGTTTAGTTTGTAACAAAGGCAATTAATGTAGAATTATAAGTGCAGAAAATTATAACATATTTCTTAGTCTGAGCAAATTAATATCCACACTTCTTTCATTTTTCCCATCCACGCCTCTGTCTTCAAAGTCGCTTCTTACTTCTGGTTTTGTGTCACAGACGTGGCCTTTTACTTGCTTTCTTATGTAACCATTTACAGATAAAAAAAGAATACTTTTACAGAAAGTCCTTAATGTGAGTTGGAATAGACCAGGAGGCGTGCGATACTAGTGAAGCATACAGGCTGTTCGACAATTATTCTTGTCGTTTACGTTACAGAACCGTTGGCATAGTGACTTCTTTGGCGGCCGTGAGACAGCCGCCTGATAGGATGCTTTGAATTATTAAATATTACCGTAAGAAATTCGAGTAAGTTACTGAGAATTACACACAGACAAATTTTGTGACAAGACTAAAGACACAGTTATTAAATGAGAGGATATATAAGTCAAACACAACAAATGCAGGGTGTCCCACGAGTTAAGGTCACTACTTCGGGAGTGTTCCTTATGTTAAAATATACCGATATAACCCAAAACACCTATGTCCAAAGTTGAACGGTTA
>JGI20166J26741_11104447_pt1 | contig 14378 bp, 17 predicted proteins | sample TergutCu122P5_FD_26741 | JGI IMG/M metagenome (IMG submission 26741)
TAGAGGAGAATATTTGACGAATAAATAATATTAAGTGCATCACGTTGGTATTTTGTATGATCAATTCATGATGCACGGTCAGAGAAACATTAAGTTAATGTTTAACTTGAATTTCATCTCCTAGTCCTCCACTGTATTTGACTTAACTTTCATCCTCTGAACAACTGATTTGTTTCAGAGACCAGCCCTTTCACAGTCTCAGCATATTTCTTTTATCCCATATGTTCACAGGATCATCTGAAAGTGAATGAGTTACATGGGACAGGACAGCACTAAACCTACAACATACATTATTATTATTGTTGTTGTTGTTTTATCATCGTTGTTTTTGTGTTCATGGTTACACATGGAAGCAGGTATTTTCTCTTACTGCAACAAACTGACTAAACACCAAGAACAGCAATGCATATTGCTTACTGAAAGCAGTATTTCATTCACTTAACATTTACTTCAATTTCCTGCATGCCACCCCCACTCCCCACATGCCAGTCCTTAAATGTCTGCACCATAAGTACTCTCTTTGACATGTGATGAATTCTGAAGCCAACATATAGGTTGTGCTAAAATAAAATGTAACCATAAAGAAAGCTGTAGTTTTACATGTGGGAATAACACAACTGGAATGGCATGTGTTTTTGATAGCCTGAACATCTTAGATATGCATGTCTATAGAAAAGTTCGTCTGCAGTGTATATGGATCCAGGAACTGAAACAGGAGTTACAGGAGGCAACCATGAACAAACACTGTGTCAGTTTGAAGGGCAACAGCACAATGCAGTTAGAAGAGGATATTCCATTACATGTATATCTGAAGACCATACAAAGCTATTACTGGGTTAAACTTACAGTTTGTGTTATTGCTCAGCATTGCTTCCTTCTCTGTAAGCTTAGTAGTTTCAGTCTTGAGTGACAGTGATAGCTGTTGTTCTACAGATTCCAGATGTTCTATCTTTCTTCGTTGGTCTTCTACCAGTGCAAGCAATGCAACTCTTTCCTTTTCTTTTGATGACAACACATTTTCTTGCTCCAATATAATTTTGGTTCTCAATTTCATCTGCATTAAGTCACACCCATGTTATTACCAAGGATAAAAATTCCTCAGTGGTCAAGACATTCATTTACACACACTACCAGTATTACCAGGAGAAACACTACACTACAATGAGGCATGCTCTACAGGCAGGTCTCTTGTTACATGATTTCATTTTGACCAATTTTGATTTAATGCGACTTGAAAATTTACACCACTCTTCTAATTCATGCCATAATTTATGGTTTAATGTGATTTGGCATAGGCCACAGTTATCTTATGTAGGAGGTTAGCACAAAGTGACATTAATGTCATGCCATCAGCCAAGTGTATGGATTGGTAATGCTGGTGATGTATCAAGTGGCTCATTTAGTTTCCTTCAATATTATTGGTTTTTCTTACCAACATGCAAGAGACACATAAATCTACATCACCTAGTGCAATCCAAGTGAAAAATCTGTGAATGACAATTGGTGTTGAAGGGCTGAGAAACATGAACGAATTGCTAACATACACTGTTAAAGTTAGACTCACTCACAGTGGTGTACGTGCAATTTGTGATGATAATGACAGAATTAAAGAAAGTGCTACATGAGGAAATACAGTGAGTGATAAAAAAATTCTCAATGAAGGAGTTCCAGTATGGTGTGTAGGAAAAAATGCTGAGTACTTGGATACAGGATCAGAATCAACGCCACATATCTGTAGGCATGCTTTCAGTTTAAACCAAGGCTTGTTCTATTTATGAGGGTGTGCAAGTACAGGTTGGTTAACAAGTTCATTAACAGCTATAATATTCATAACATTACAGAGAGTGGGGAAGCCGCTTCTGCTGACACTGGTTATACACTGTAAAGGTTGAGGCTGTCAATCCCCGACCCCAGGAAATACACCATTGTAAATGGGAGTTTTGTGTTTGATTTGTGTGACATTTTTCAGGAACACAACCTTGGCATAAAATGAGACCTGCCTATATATTACTTCTCTTTTGTATCTTCTGAAATGTGCATAATACAAAATACATTTCAAATTTGAGTAATATAATCTTTATCACAAAACAGTCTTTTCTTTGAGATTCTTTTTAAGAGCCTAACAAAGTTCCATCTCAGTTTCACATACAATTTAGGTATTACTGAACCAACATGGATGAAAATGCAATTGGCCTAATAATATCTAATGTAGATACCAAACACAAAATTTCATTTGAATCTGGTGTTCTTGGAATGAAACTTGCAGATATGACATGCACTCATGTTACATACTTGCACATACACACACACACACAAAATCAATACAAAATAGTATCAGGAGTTAAGAGAGAGGAGTTTCTTAGTGACAGGATCAGCTGAAGGTTGGGAACCGATATCAGATGAAGATATGAAACAGGTTCGCAGCTTTGGAGAACTTAAATGGTAGTCAAGACATAAATATGGCTTGGCAAAACATTAAAGAGGATATAAAAATCTCAGCTAATTAAAATCTTGGTCTGTATGAATGGAAGGAGCATAAAGCATGGTTTGATGAAGAATGTTTACAGTTTTTAGATCAAAGGAAGCAGGCTAAACAGCAGTGGTTACAGGATCAAAACTAAAGAAATATACATAATGTCAGCAATGGAAGACAAGAAGCTAGCAGACAGTTTAGGAACAAAATGAAATCTAAAATTAATGAATGTGAAACAAAAGGTAAGTACAAGAATATCAGAGATACGCATAGGGGTTAACAGCATAGAACGAATACAGTAAAGGATGAGAAAGGTGATCTTGTTGCAGACTGCCACAGTATTTTGGCTAGGTGGAGGAATCATTTATCTCAGCTACTGAATGTACATTGGCTGACACACCTACAGCAGAGGCACTAGTGCCTGAACCCAGTGTATTTTAGGTTCAGATGTCTAATGAAGAACTAATAAGACACAAATTACCAGGTACAAATCAAATTCCAGCAGAAGTGATTAAAACAGGAAGTAGGACAATTAGATCTGAGATCCACAACCTTACAGAATGTAAACCAACAAAATGCACCTCTGTTGGTCTACATTATATGATTATATCACAATGCATGGTACAAACAACATGAAATCCATAACCTTATTAAATCTACTTGGAATAAGGAGGAATTGCCTGAGCAGCGCAAGGTGTCAATCATTGTACCTATTTATAAGCAAGATGTTAAAACAGACTGTACTAATCATCAAGGCATATCACTTTTGTCAATTACATACAAAATTTTATCAAATATTGCTCTGTCAATGTTAACTCCATATGCAAAGGAAATTATTGGAGATAATCAGTGTGGATTGTGGTGTGACAGGTCAACTACTGATCACATATTCTGCATTAAATATTTCAGAAAAAAAAATGGGAATACAAAGAACCAGTGCATCAGCTACTTATAGAGTTCAAAAAAGTCTATGAGTTATGTAGAAGGGAGGTGTTGTGTAATATTCTCATTCAGTAAGGCTAATAGAAATGTGTCTAAATGAAATCTACAGCAGAGTATGGGTGGGCAAACATTTATCTGACATAATATGTGGAAATTTATCAAATTTATCTGATGTGTTTACTATTAAGAAGGGTTTCAAACAAGGAAATGCTTTATCACCATTGCTTTTCAATTTTGCTTTAGAGTATGCTATTAGGAGGGTTCATGTAAAACAAGACAGCTTGAAATTAAATGGTACAGATCAGCTTCTGGTTTATGCCAATGATGTTAATATAATGGGCTAAAGTGTACATACTATAAAGAAAACGCAGAAACTTTAGAAGTCGCTAGTAAGGAGATTAGTCTGAAGTAAATGCTGAGAAAATTAAGTATATGGTCACGTCTTGATATCAGAATGCAGGACAAAATCAAAATATAAAAACTGATAATAAATCCTTTGAAAAGGTGGAACAGTTCCAATATTTGGGAACAACCTTAATGAATAAAAATTCCATTCAGGAAGAAATGAAGAGCAGACTAAAGTCTGGGAATGCTTGCTATCATGCAGTGCAGAATCTCTGTCTTCCAGTTTGCTATCCAGAAATAAGGGGATTAAGATATAGATAACTATAATTTTGCCCGTTGTTTTGTATGGGTGTGCAACTTGGTCACTCACAATGAGGGATGAATGTAGGCTGAGGTGTTTGTGAATAGAGTGCTGAGGAGGATATTTGAGCCTACAAGGGATGAGGTAACAGGAGAGTGGAGAAGACTATGAAATCAGAAGCCTTATGATTTGTACTGCTCACCAAATATTATTTGGGTGATCAAATCAAGAAGAATGAGATGGGAAGGGCATGTAGCAAGTATGAAGGAGAAGAACAGTGCATACAGGGTTTTGGTGGGAACATTGGAGGGAAAGAGTCCACTTGGAAGACCAAGGTGACGTGGGAAGATAATATTAAAATGGATACACAAGAAATGGGATTGGGGGGGGGGCACATGGACTGGATTGATTTTGTTCAGAATAGGAACAGATGGAGGGCTGTTGTGAATGTGGTAATGAACCTTCTGGTTCCATAAAATGTGAACTAATATGTATAGTGTACAATTGGCAGTCAAAATGTGAACTATTTGACTAGCTAAGAAACAGTTAGCTTCTCAAGATGGACTCTGCTACGTGTAGTCAGTTAGTTACTGATACCTTAATTAACTACTACATGCAACGTGTCTGAATTATTGACAAGGACAACAGATCCTGAAGATCACCAGAATTCTGGTTGTAACCGATTTTGTAATAAACAAATATTAAAGGATGTTTCCTCACTTCCATCTAGTGCCAAGATTTAACACTGAGTGGAGCTATACCTCCACTCCCCCTGTATGCCTTCATGGTGTGCACAGGGGTAACTTTACCTTTTACCCTATTTCATGGCTTAATTTCACACACAGTCTGCGTTTATTCAAACATATGAAAGCAGTGTGATGTGATACAAGGTGTAATTTAAATGAATGACAGTGTCTGATGGTTCATGACTGAAAATCAAAATGTGGCAGGTCAGTATATCTATTAACACTACTGCTGAAGATTCTATTACAAATTTCTCGTAATCAACAGAATCTTACATAAATTTAACTCTTCCAGTCTCACTGCACACATACCTTTGATTTCAACATGACATTATCCTTTTGCAGTGTTTTAATTATCTCGTTGGCTTTCAAAAATTCTTCTGAAAGGTTCTGCAGAGATGTCTGCCTTCTCACAACGACAGCTTCTTTGTCTGCCAGATTTTCTTCCAACAGAGACTATGGCATATGGATAAATGTTGTTACACACAAATATCTAGAAAAATCAGCTTCAGTTTTATTTCTGTACTTCACAACTTTACTTTGTACTGAATAATGAAAAGGACCATCAAGTACGGCAGACATGGTAAAGATATGGTTCTTCAGTGCAATACATACACAATAGGTGAAGGTGTTCCACCTACAGCAGCATAATGTAGCTGTTCCCACAGCAATCACACTGTTATGAAAATGGATGTTGTGAAAACTTCCATAATAAGGTAACACTGCAATTCATATCATCTAGTCCTACAACCTACTGCTATTATTAATGTAATATTTTTTCTTTTATTCTGTACAGTATACAGATTCCATTAGTGATGTTTGTCTAACATGATATATAAGTTTCAGAGTCACAAATCTGTAATTGCTCAGTTACGAGCAGTATTACATACATCATGTGTTGAGAGGTTATGAGTTATCACAAACCCAAATTTCACACACCTAGCTCCAGTGATGCATTAGTTATCACCATCAAAGGGAAAGCCAAGAAAATATTCTTCATGGCTGCCATATTATTTTATTTTCTACAAACAATTACCTTAAGAAAACCTGCATATTTTTGTAAGGTCTAATACCATGCCTAGATTCAAAGACCCTACATTAAGTGTCGCTCCAACCATGTAAGTTTGGGTGTCTGATACCTTACTTTTGATTGCAGGAAATCAGAATGTATGGCTTGGTGTGGCTGCCTATCACACAACATAAACACCATGAAAACTTGTTCCAACTGCAGGAAATGGAGAGGCGTTAACACCGGGGTGACCCCCTATGGCAAAATATGTAGGTTGACCAGTTAAGGAAAGCAGGCTACAAAATATCACAGTATTAGTGTCATTTTCTCAATTTCATTTTTAAAGTATTTATCTTTAACGTGTACTATACACAGTGGCACAGAGCTGAGAGACACATTTCACCCATTCCCTCCAGACTGAGTGGTGGGATATAGGGTGTGTAACAACACGGCAAGCAAGAAAGGAGTTTGATGCCATTTTAAAACCAGTTTAGTCATAATGGGGAGGTGGAGTGTAGTACAGAGAATTGCAGCGGTTTGTTTTTATTATGAAACAGTCCATCATTTGGACACCACGTCACATAAGGCAGCACAGTAATATTAATAGGCTTTGGTGCAATTCCTACATGCATCAGATTTTGCTATGGATATGTAAGCTTAAAGACACTGGCAGTGTCAGCGACAGTCCTCATGGTGCTCCAAGTAACATGTACTGAAGAAAATGTTCGCAGAGCAAGCGTATCATTTCAGTACAGTCCAATTGCTCAGCTCAGCAACATTCACGCATCCTGGGCACAAGCAGAAGAAGTTTGGGATGAAACCTGCACAATATCAGGTTGCACCCCCACAAGATACAAACCTAAAGCTTGTTCCTCATGATAGAGTGTGGCCGAGTTTTGTAACACTACACTGCACATTATGAATGAAGACCGCAATGTTTTGAACCTTTTTTAATGGTTGATGAAGCCCATTTTCATGTAATGGGCTTTGTGAATACACAAAATATGCACTACTGCGCACCAGTGAACCTAGAGAAGTGCAAGAACAACCACTATATTCAAAAAGTGTCAATATGCTGTATAGTAGGAACTATTGGGTCAGTTGGACAATTTTTCTTTGATAATGATAATGGTGCAAGCATTACAGTTACTGCTGAGCCCTGTGTAGCCATGCTGCAAAACTTCTTGCTTCCACAGTTGGAAGCAATTGGTGCTGACCCCAAAAACCTTTATGTCCAACAAAATGAAGCAACAGAACACACTACTAGACACAGTATCAACATGGTCTGCAATCTCTTCCATACGGTTATTTTAGGTTTTACAGACATCCCACAGCTAGCATGTTCGCTGGACATAATGGTACCAGACTTCTTACTGTGGGGATATCTGAAAGAACGAGTATACAGAACTCACAACCACACAGCACAGGAAATGGAACGTGCAATTCAATATGAAATTGCTCTCATCAATCAAGACCACAATTTGTTGCACTGAGTTGTTGATAGTTTTGTTTATCGCCTAAGACACAGCACTGTATTTCAAGGAGGCCACCACCATGATGTTACCACCATAAATAATAAAACAGCATTCTGTGAACATAATGCTGGTGTGTTTCATTACAATGTTCTCCAGTTACAGAACAAATTATTGCACAGCAAAATGTGTTTCTCGGCTCTGCGCCCCTCTTTACGACACTTCCTCATTAAGAGTAAATATGTATGTCTCATTTTGGAAAGAAAATCAACTGTACTTATCAAAGTACAGCTTTCTGCTGTGTTGGACATAGTTAACCAGAATGGAGAGGAGTCACAGTTACTGCAGGAACATATCCCAGCACACTAATATGCTGCTGTAGCAGACTGTTTGGTGCTGCATGTTTTTACTGCAGTGACAGTACAATATTTTTAATATTTAATCCTTTGCTGCTGAAAGCCGACTAAAGTTGATGCACAATGTGACGGTGAGAAGACTGAACATCCACAAATGTCAGTGGCCACAAACAAGCAAAGTAATAGGCAGCCATTTAAAACCTCGGGGCACTTAATTCTGGCTCCAAAGGGTTATGAAAGCCCACTTATTATATATCACCACTTTTCAGTTTGTCCCACACTTTATTAATTGAGAAGGAATTGGAAGTGGTTATGGCCTATTCTGCCGTACTAGCATAGTATGTCTTGAAGGCACTGGGAAAATCTCGTGGAACCTCGCTCATGAGAGCCAAGACATTCCAAATACGAAGCAGGCATGCTAAGCACTTCACTGGATTCTGGGTACTAAAAAGATGAACTTTTACAATTAAAAAACCCACATGTTTATAAACAAAGTTCTAGTACACATCAACACATGTGCTTGATGATGTGAGTAACAGGTCTACTGATCACAGTTGTGGCCAAAACAAGTCACATGTTCAAGCGAGCTTTGTATTTAATTTCAGTGATGTGAGTAGAATGTGTTAACATTATAACAAGGATATCAATGTCCCTGAATCATTTTTCATGTATAAGACATCCATTCCTCATAATTCAGCCGTGGCATGGGACTTTCACCTCAAAACTCCATACCCAGCAGTTGTTGCCATAAAGAGGCACACAATCTTACAATACATGATTCCAATCACTTCAATGCCAACTAACATAACTAACTTCAGAACTAAAGTAAATGGTTACAACTCCTATTAAAGGAAAAAAATCATGTTCCAGACAATTCATGACTTTAATAAAAATTCATTTTTAACTGCAATAAAAATGAAATGTATCCCATTATCCCTGAAAATATGCCAATGAATTCCACAATTCTGTCGACGACAGTCTGGAAATTACGAACATAGAATCTTCCACGAAACTTCAGTACACAAGTACCCAAATCAGAAGTCACACTTTCGTCAATATATCCGACTGGTTTGCTTTGCAAACAAACCATTTTGTTTTTATTCTTTGTGTGGGGTGAGACTTAACAGCCTTGGTGCTGTGGCCACTAACAGACCAGCCCCAAATGACAAAGGAATCAATACGGAACACTGTTGGAATGAGTGAGGGGAGAGCACTAGGATAGAAAACTGTCCTGATGGTAAAGGTACAGTTCACCCTGGAACAGACCACAAAGGCCCAGAGTGGGGTAGAGGTATAGCTCTACTCTTTCTTTAACCTCGGTGCTGGATGGGGGGTGAGTAGTCAAGGCTACACCCTGGCCACTCTACCCCTGGGAAAGACCCGGTACCCATTGTACAGGAGGCTGGGTGGGCCCCGGGGTTGGTCTGGACAGGGGCGGAAAATCTTGCCCGCCACCAGGATTTGATCCCTGGACTATCCAGCCCATAGCAAGTTGCTACACCAACTATGCTATCTCGGCCCACGAAAATATTGTCCTAGTGCCACTCTGTCCACGATAAACACCACATAACTGTTGTGGGAAACAAATCTTTACTCACCTTCTGCTCCTGAGCCACACGAAGTAATTCCTGCTGCTGTTTCAAGAGGGCATCTTTATCTTTCTGTTCCTGCAAATATACGAGTGAACTGGAGTCACATGTCACACTTGCTCTGTTTCAGTATTTTTATACTAACTCTACAGTTAATCCTACAATGTTATATTCAGTTACATATAGTATAACTTACAATACAAAAAATTTAGAATGTAGTTAAAGCTGTACTTTATTCAGTAACGTTGTATTAATTGCAGACTACACAAACAATGATTACAAGTGGTGAAATGAAAAGTGCCAAAAGCAGTCATAGCCAACTGGAGGATACTGACCCAGTATTTGCCTAGGGCTGAGGAAAACCACAATTAATCCTCAGCCAGCACAACAAGTTGCTTGGTCAGATTCAACCCCAGTGCCATACTTTACTGCTAACCTACAAGTTTGCAGTTTTAACTCAGCTATACTTGACTCCTCTGCATACATATCAATGCCCATTCAAACACAACCTTCCGCTCACTAAGAACTGCATTCACCTCAATATAAGGCAACCCTGCATATATGACAGCCATCCTTCACAATCTTCAATCTTCAGGAAAATATCTATACACAGCACATTTAAATTTGTATGCAATTATAAGGCAAATCCTCATTTTTCAGAGGACAAATTAGGATACAATTCTGGTCTTTAAATACAGTTATCTCAGACTACCCAAGCATAGTGTCTAATGGTAGAATGACTGGTGAATGCTGAACTGGAAAAGAATTGGAAGGAAACATTTATGGCCAAATCAAGATAATATTCTGGCAATTGAGTGAAGGGAATGAGGAAAACCAAGAGGACATTAGTACAGCTGGTGTCTTCCTGCTGCTTAAAAGCTTAACATGTAATTTGGAAATGGGCAAATGGTTACATACATACATACCGCAGACCTGTAAGTATGTCACCACGACAACTGTATGTGGAACAATTCATAAATACACAAATGCAGTATACACAATCATTACACTGTAAAATACTACAGACATTTTATACAACAGTATTATAGATAAATTTTACACATAAAAAATCTACAGAGTGAAAGGAGTGTGTATTGAAGTATTTTCTTAATGCTAATTTAAATTGTGTCTTTTTATTCTTAAGCATCGTCAAACTGTGTGGTACTCTGTTGAAAATTTTGATGCCAGCATAAAATGTACTTTTAAAAAAGATAGGCTGTCATTTGGTCTATGAAGATGTTGCTTATTCCTTGTATAAATAATATGTACAAGTATGGATGAATTTGTTTGAAAATTTTCTTGATTACTGCAATCAAGTTCATTAATGAAAATATATATTGACATGGAACAAGCAGAATTTCCATTTGCTTAAAACAGACTTATATATGAAGTTCTGGTTCATACACCAGCCATAATTCTGAAAATTTTCTTTTGTAGAATGAAATTATTGTACTGCTGGAACAGTTCCCCTGAAAAATTTTTCCATATTGTATAACAGACCAGACGTACACACAGTAAATTGATTTCAGAATGTTAATGTTACTGATTTTGCCCATCAACCTAATGACAAAGCATGATCCACCTAACTTAGAAATCAATGTTCAATATGGCTCTTCCATTTTAAGCAGTTATCAAATTGTAAACAAAAAAATTTTGTATTTACCATCTTCTCTATATACTTTTCTTCATAACCAACATGTAATGCAGAAGACGATAAATTGTTTGTTATAAATTTCATTATATTTAATCTAGATTTAGAACTAACCTATTAGCAGCAAACCACTTAAGTGTATGTGAGAGAACTAAGTTTGACAATGAAAAGAAACCTTCAAAATTTCTGCTTGAAATTATGACACTAATGTCATCAGCAAATAATAAGGGCATGGAGTTTCTGTTATACACCAAAGTGTACTACAATATGTACTGCTTGCTTTGTAACAAGACTGTATCTGTTGGACAGAAATGCAACATTAAATGACTTTTTGACTTGAATCACAGTCAAACTGATGAGAGATTTCTGCCCAAAGTGTCGCTGTGCTTGGTGTGGCAGTCGAAGTTCCTTTCTAATTACCATATCACATCCTTTTGCTCCTCATCTTTTTGTCAATTCCAATTTTTCTAAACCCACCACCCACCAGCTTATTAGTGGTCAGCAATCAGCCCTCCAAAACCTCCCTAACAGCTCACTAACCTCTTCAGCCAGCAAAAACTAATAAGATATTGCCTGTACATCCCTGCCATTTAACCTGATTTTACATTCTTCTTGGACCACATACCCTTAACCCATATATGCTCGTTGTGCCACGCACATCATATGCCACAGTGCAACAAGTATACTTGCCATTCACACTGCTGTCTTCATTCGCAAATACAATGAATGGTACTTGGAATAGTGTAGTGATCTTTGCATTGTTTTGTAGGTAATGAAATGGTCCTCATGTGCAAGTAAATAATTCTGCGCTGTCACCATTATTGAATTATTAAGCAACACTGATTTTTGCTAAGAGTTACTCTGAACTTCATGCATGTCCATTCTAGACAGCCGACTGCTGTGCGTGATCTCTTACAGGAAAAGCATAATACTAATATAGAGATCATTGATATTGGGGTCGGTTTATTTTCGATGATCAGATTTGACTTCATTCATGTCTTCAACAGTTTTACCTTCTAACACAGGCTAGTCTCTAAATATCTCTGTCATTTTGAACGCTAAGCCGCATCTTCTGAAATGTGTGTGTGTAGGCAATTTTAATATGACTAACAAAAATAGGTAAGAACACTAAGAAGCTAGCCTTCACAGAATTGGTGAAGGCCAAAATTGTTGTTTTCCTGATTCATAATGCAACAGGAAGAATGTCATAAAGTCTGTCTCACAGGGCCCAAATTGTAGAAGCAGAAGAACAGACCTTGTCATAATTACCTGGCACATTTTGAATACAACAAAACAAATCTCTTTCAAGACAGAATGCAGGATCAAAAAAAAAAACAAAAAAACAGAAGGCAATGTGTAAACAAGTGGTATAAAGAAGTCTGATACAAACTGAAGGATCACACATTTGTATGCATCCAAAAGTATTAATACATTACAAATTAGTTTTTATTTGGACCAACTCCAGTTTACACAATTTCTTTCTAAATGCTGAATTTCAAAAATTTAAATGTCCAGGCTAAGCTATAAAAACTCCAGCCAGCATAAGATATGCTTGGCATTTAAGCCTGTCCTCATATGCAAGAGTTTTGTAAGGTGCACACAACACATGACAAGTGCTACTGTCTTATGAATGGACATTACTTGTTGGTTATAACACACTGAACAGACATGTTCAATGCTATCTGCAGTGCAGTGCACTACAGTGGAGTACAGTATTCTACTTTGCACAGCCTCATGTAGCAAAAAGGGAGTGACATTGCAAACTTGTTAGATAGCAATGAAATGATACATAAACTTTTAGATTCTGATGGCAGTGAATTTTTGGACACAGATGAAAGCAGTGACACTGATTTCGGTGTGCAAGAAGATGATACGTTTTTGCTGGACATTAGTGATAAAAGTAGTGTGGGTGATACTGCTTATGTGAGTTGCAATAATTTTCTGTGGGAGAATGTGAACAATTACATCAGACAACAAGAAACTTTTGGTGGAAATAGTTGAAATCAAGATGGTGCTAAGGCTGTGACTAATGCTGCAGACATATTTGAACAATTTTTTGATACAGACATTTTGTAGAAAATTGTGACCAAGCAATTAAAAAATTCAAAGGGCAATATTTTCTCCAAGCAGTTGAGGGTAAATGAGTGGCAGCCTGTGACAGCAGAAAAAATGTATGTTGTACTGGCACTGTTCATGCTAATGGCTACTGCACAGAAGTCCAGTCTGAGATTGTATTTTTTAAGAAATCAAATTGTTGATCACCTAAAATTTAGGATAGACTTGGTTGAGGGCTTGTTAGTGAAATATTCAGTGCCTGCATGGAGAATCAGGTCACCATGATGGTGACAGTATTATCAAGAGGCTAACAAAATGCCACTTTCCAAGAAGAATACCTGCCAGAGAAAAGAAATGTAAACCAACAAGATGGTGTGTTGTCTGTAACAAGCATAACAAAACAAGAAAGACTGTATACCATTGTCAATACTGCAATATTGCTCTGCGTGTTGATAGGTGTTTCCAGGCCTACAATACAAAGAAAATTTACTGAAGTAATGTAAACTGCATGTAAATTATCCACAGTAAATAGGAAACTACCATTCCAAGTTTCATTAACATGGGCGGGGGAAAGAAGTTATTTAACACATTGAGGACGGGGGCATTTAGATTGTTTAAATGCGCATTCCCGAGGTCTAAACAATTTAAATCAACTTTTATAATGTGTTTCTTTAAAAATTTATAACAAATTCGCTAACTATTTTGTGAACTGAAATTTTCAGGAAATACTCACCAAAGACTTGAGGGTGTGATACCTCTGGAAATATTCCCCCTTGTGGAGTGGCACTAAGCAGAACTTGCAGATGTACCAAGTTTCACTTCTTTTTTATTGAAAAAAATTTTTTAATTTCTGCTACAGTGACATCTGACCATTTCAATCCCTTAGAACCAGTAACATGCTTTTCCTGGTTTTGTAAGTAATATCGATTCGTTTCCTCACACAACATATCAAAGAATGTGTCTCCAAGAAAGATTCCTGTTACTTGTGATACTTTCATCGGGTCAGAGGGAATTTGTTTCACCCCCGGGTTTCCGGTAAATGGCCCTAAATTTGGTGTTTTATCTGTTTTTACCCATGTGGAAACCACCGAATCTAGTGTTTCATCATCATCGTCACTTTTGTTTGCACTTTGTTCACTGTCACTGTAACTCGGTAAAGGATGCACAATTTTGTTTTGCCTATTTCCAATAGTAGAAGAGTCACTGTCACTATCAGCGTCGTCAGGAACATCAGATAATGTGTCCACCAACAATTCCGCTGAAATTTCATCTTCTGTAATATATTTTTCCTCGTAAGAACTACCTCTTTCCATCATGGGTGTAAAGTGATGGAAATCTGAATGCTGACTAAATGCAGAGCAGAGCAACAGAGGAAAATAAAGAGCTGTTTGTTCTCTATATTTATCACAGACCATTAACTTGGAGTGAGGTCACGTTTCTAT